>WNGR01004208.1_pt2 | contig 19879 bp, 14 predicted proteins | sample 5407581 | NCBI WGS metagenome assembly WNGR01 (sample SAMN13153383, study PRJNA577476) | soil metagenome | isolation source: 80 cm soil or saprolite under Garry oak tree replicate 2 | place: USA:California | collected 2016-06-15 | reverse complement strand
TCGGGCTGGAACATGGGGTTGAGGTTGGCGTAGCACAGGTCGCCGTTGAGCAGGTGGAACAGCGGCCGGAACGACTCCACGGCCGCGACCGCGCAGGCGCTCTGGCCGTAGGAGAGCACCCACTGCGTGTTCGGGGTGGCCAGGTCGCCGAAGCTGGTGAACCGGAACGGCGCCCGGCCCCGCGGCGCGGTGCTGAACGTGGCCGCGAACGGCCGCGCGCTGCTGTCGTTGTCGGCGGTCACGGTGTACCTGTAGCCGGTGGACGGCCTGAGCCCGGTGAGCTCGGCGTGATAGGTCCAGACGGTCTCGCCGTTGATGCCGTCGGTGTAGACCCGCTGCACCGCGGGCACGGTGCGGGCCCCGCCGCCGGCCGGGCCGAACACCACCCGCGCGCGCCGGGCCTGGCCCGGTGACGCCCAGGACACCGTGACGCTCTGCGCCGGGTCGGCGCCCCAGGTGAGGTGAATCTGCTCCGGCGTGCCGCCGGCGGCCCCCGCCGCCTTCCTGGCCGCCGCCCGGGCCGAGACCGGGGCGGCCGCGGCCAGCAGGCCGGTGCCGCCCGCCCCGGCCAAGACCTGCCTGCGGGTAAGGGAGGAATCAGTGTGATCGCGAGTCATGGCTGACAGGCTGGCGGCGCGCTGTGAACGTCACGTGACCACTCGACGATCGGCGGCACGAGCGACGGTGAACTCCTGAGGCGGCGAGCCCGCGGAGCGTAGCGCCGTAACGCGCCGCAAGATCCTCCTCTACGGTAGGAAAGGAGTCCAGCAGGCAGTATTCAGCCAGGAAGGGACCGGCAATGGGGCCAGAATCCAGCGGCGCGGCCGACCGGACCGCCCCCCGGGGGGTTCCGGGGGGTCGTCCCCCCGGACCAGCACTGTGGAACGGGTTTGCGAACATGGCCAGCCTCGCGGGCCATGCCGTCACGATCGTGCGCGGCGAGGGGGCGACCGTCTTCGATACGGCGGGACGTCCGTACCTGGATGCGATCGCCAGCCTCTGGTACTGCAACGTCGGGCACGGGCGGGCGGAACTGGCCGATGCCGCCGCGGCCCAGATGCGCCAGCTCGCCGCCTACCAGACGTTCGAGCCCTTCGCCAACCCGCCGGCCGAGGCGCTGGCCCGGCGGGTCGCGGATCTGGCCCCGGTCCCTGGGGCCAAGGTCTTCTTCACGCCGGGCGGCGGATCCGACGCCGTGGACACCGCGGCCAAGCTCGCGCGCGCGTACTGGCGCGCGGCGGGCCAGCCCGGCAGGCAGGTCATCATCGCCCGGTCGCACGCGTACCACGGCATGAACGCTTACGGCACCACGCTCGGCGGTATTCCCGCCAACACCGAGCCGTTCAGCCCGCTGGTCTCCCTGGTCGAGCACGTCCCGTGGGACGACGCGGAGGCGCTGGAGAAGCTCATCGAGCAGATCGGGGAGGAGCGGGTCGCCGCGTTCTGGTGCGAGCCGGTGATCGGGGCCGGGGGCGTGTACCCGCCGCCAGAGGGATACCTGGCCCGGGTGCGGGATATCTGCCGCCGCCACGACGTGCTGTTCGTGGCCGACGAGGTGATCACCGGGTTCGGCCGCTGCGGCACCTGGCTGGCCAGCGAGCGGTTCGCGCTCGATCCCGACATGATCACCACGGCCAAGGGGCTGACCTCGGGCTACGCTCCGCTCGGCGCGGTGATCGTGGGCGAGCGGGTGGCGGAGCCGTTCTGGCGGCCGGGATCAGCGGAGGTGTTCCGGCACGGCTACACCTACTCCGGGCATCCCACCGCGTGCGCGGTCGGCCTGGCCAACCTCGACCTGCTCTCCCGCGAGCTGCTGATCGGCCGGGTCACCGAGTTCGAGCCGGTCCTGGCCGAGCGGCTCAGGCCGCTCGCAGATCACGAGCTTGTCGCCGAGGTGCGGGCCGGCACCGGCCTGCTCGCGGCGGTGGAGATCGCCGAGGAGGCGCGCACGGCCGACCCGGGTCTCGCCGCCCGGCTGGTGACCGACATCCGCGAGCGCGGCGTGGTCACCCGGCTGCTCCGGGGCTCGGCGCTGCAGATCTCCCCGCCGTTCACGATCTCCGTGGCGGAGATCGAGCAGATCGCCGGGACGTTCCGTGCCGCCTTCGACGCCGCCGCCCGGCGCTGACTTTTAGTGCCGTTACGCTACTCGACCGGGCCGATCTCGGCGCCGGCAAGCTCGGCGTAGATCAGGAACCGGAACGGGTCGAGCTGCTGGTGCCGCTCCATGAGCCGGTGCAGTGCGGCCTGGCGCAGGCCGGCCAGCTCGGGGTGGTCCGGGTGGCGCAGCAGCCCCGGCTCGATGATCTCCAACGCGAGCGCGGGGTCACCCTGACCGATGAGAGTGGCGGCGGCCGTTGCGTAACGGCCGGGATGACCTTCGGCCAGCAGGTCGAGAGCTGCGGCGCGCGCATCATCGCCCGCCGGCTGCAGACCGTAGCCGTCCCGCTTCCAGTAGCCGGTGCGCTGGTGGTAGAGCCGGGCCGTGAAATGGTCGCGGGTCACCAGGTAGGGCACGACCGCGCTGGGGTGGTCGCGGAGAACCTCCGGCAGGTAGTTGCGGCCGAGGATGGAGGCCAGGGACCCCCCCGCGCCGATCCCGTCGGTCACCTGGCCGTGCAGCTGCGTCAGCGCGGCCTCCAGGCCCGGGACGGCCTCGATCGTGAACACCTCGGTGAGCGGGGTGTGGCCCTGGATCAGCGCGCGGGGCCGCAGGTCGCGGATGAACCCGAGGGTTTCCAGCAGGCCCTCGGGGGAGCCCTCGGCCGAGAACGGGGCGCCGATGTAGGGCGTCATCACGTCCCCGGTGAACAGCAGGCCGGGGCCCGGCAGGTAGATCATGAGCGCGTCGCCGGTCTCGCCGCCTGGCGTGGGGTAGAGCATGAGCTCGGTGCCGCCAACCGTCAGCGGCGTCGGCTCGGCTATCAGCCGGTCGGGCACGATGCCGCCCGCGTCGTCGTTCCCGGTGCCCGCTCCGGTCTCCCCCGCCGCCCCCGCGATGGCCCCGGTGAAGTACCGGGACGGGCCCGCGCTGCGGCGCTGGCGGTCAAGCTCGGCCGGGAAGGCGGCCTGGGCGATCACCTGGGTGCCTGGCCCGCGCACCGCGCCGATGCCGCCGATGTGGTCGAAGTGCGCGTGGGTGAGGATGACATGGCTGATCGCGCCGGCCGCCAGGCCAGCCTCGTCCAGCGCGGCCTGCACCCGGGCCGGTGTGGTTCCGGCATCGATCGCGATGATCCCCTCGCGGGTCTCGATGAACGCGAAGTCACCGAAGTCGTGGCCCTGGGCCACGTGCACACCCGGCTCCGGCCGGAAGATCGCCGGCGAGCTGAAGCGGAAGCCGTCCTCGGCGTTGACCGAGTAGCCGCCGAACCGCAGCGGGGAATCGGCCGGGAAGGAGCCGAGCCCGGACCTGCGGGCCGCCTCCGCGGCGAGATCGTCCTTCCCGAGGACCCGGTAGACGATGGCCAGGGCGGCGTGCACCGCGCGGATCATCGCGGGCGGGAACTGGTCCCGCACCGCCAGCACGAACTCCAGGTCGGCTGCAGCCTGCTCGGCCCGCTGCCGCTCCGGCGGCAGAGCGGCGAGCGCGAGCCCGCGGAAGTACTGCGGCAGGCCCAGGTCGGCCGCGGCGGCCGCGTCCAGCCTGGCCAGCGCGGCGGGCACGTCATCCCCGGCGCGCACAGCGAAGTACCCGGCCAGCGCCTGCAGCAGCGGCTGGTCCGGGTGAGCCTGCGTCTCCTGCTGGAAGTAGGCGTACCCGTCGGCGTCCGCGCCGGTCACGGCCAGCCTGGTGGCGAGGGTGACCACGGTCGCCCGGTCCACGCCAGGCCAGCGGGCGGCGATCTTGAGCGCCTCGATGTCACGGTCACGGTTGTTCTGTGTGGTCATCACGATGATCCTTTCCTGTGTCTGCGGTGTGGTGGGCACCTTGCTGTTCCTAGAGCCACAGCGCGGGCCCCACCACACTGCTCGGCCTGGGTTAGTCGGCGGCCGCGGTGGCCTGCGCCGCTTCGGCTTCGGATGGCTGGCCGGCCGGCCGCGGCGCGTCGGCGGCGGCGGCCGGGCGGCGGCGCAGCAGCAGGCAGGCCACGGCGCCCGCGAGCAGGATCGCCACCGAGATGGCCAGCGTGGGGCGCATGGCGGTGATGTAGCCGTGGGTGAAGACGTCGTGGATGAGCCGGCGAAGCTGCGGGACCAGCGGCGCGGGAGTGCCCCGCGGCACGCTGGCCGCGGACTGGCCACGGCCGATCTGCAGCCCCGACCTGGCCGCCGCGGCGAAGCCGCCCTCGAAGGCCGGCCGGGCCGGCGCGGGGAGCAGCCGGCGGGGCGGCGCGCATGGCCATGGTGGCCAGCGGCGCGAAGATGGCGCCCATGCCCAGCCCGGCGACCAGCAGAGCCGGGGCGAACGTGAGCGACGTGGCCCGGACAGAGGAGACCGCGGCCACGCCCGCGATGCCGAGGGCGTAGACGGTCAGCCCGGCCATCAGCACGTACTTGCCGCCGATGCGGTCGGTGAGGCGGCCGGCGAACGGGGCCATGGCGGTCAGCGCCAGCGTCAGCGGCAGGCCGGTGAGCCCGGCGTGGACGGCGGTCATGCCGAGGACCGACTGCAGGTTGATCGCGTTGACCAGCAGCATGCTCTGCAGCGCGAACTGCACCGCCAGGTTGAGCACCACCATGATGGTGAAGGTTCTGCTGCGGAACAGGCCCGGCGGCACCAGCGGCTCGCGGTACCGCCGCTCCCAGGCCGCGAACCCGATCAGGATCGCAAGCCCCGCGCCGATGATCTCGGGGATCGTGATGCCGTAGCCGACGGTGCCCCAGGAGTAGCGCTGGCCCTCGATCATGCCGTACACCACGGTGGCCAGCCCGACCGAGGCCAGCAGCACGCCGACCGGGTCGAGCCTGCGCCGCGTGCGGGCCCGGATCTCGGGCACGAACGCGTAGGCCAGCGTGATGCCCACGGCGGCGATCGGCAGGTTGACGTAGAACACCCACCGCCAGCTCAGGTACGTGGTCAGCACACCGCCGAGGGTGGGCCCGCTGACCGCGGCCAGCCCGACCATGGAGGAGAAGACGCCGAACGCGGCGCCCATCCGCTCCCGCGGGAAGACCCCCTGGATGATCACCATGGCCTGCGGGGTCAGCGCGGCCGCGCCGATGCCCTGCAGCACCCGGGCCGCGATCAGCTGGCCCGGCGCCTGGGCCGCCCCGCACAGCGCCGAGGCGACCGCGAACAGCGCCAGCCCGCCGGTGAACAGCCGCCTCGGGCCGAACATGTCGCCGAGCCTCCCGGCCAGTATCAGCAACGCGGTGAACACCAGCAGGTAGGCGTTGACCACCCAGATCGCCTGGTCCAGGGGGGCATGCAGGTCGGTGATCACGCTGGGCAGGGCCACGTTGACGATCGTGGAGTCCAGCAAGATCGCGAAAGTGCCCAGGCAGAGCACGACCAGCACCAGCCAGGGCCGGCTGTTTCCCTGCGTTGCCCCGTCCCCGCCGTGCCGCATCGGCCCGCCTCCTGCCGTGCTAGTGAGTCGCTTGACGAGACTAACCATGGCAAGGACGGTGAGTCTTGTCAAACGACTTACGAGGTAGACTGCTGCCATGCATGTCACGAGCCTGGCCGAGTGGAACTGCTCGATCGCCAAGACGCTGGACGTGGTGGGCGAGTGGTGGACACCGCTGATCCTGCGTGACGCCTTCCGCGGCACCAGGCGTTTCGACGACTTCCAGGCCAGCCTGGGGCTGGCCCGCAGCGTGCTCACCGCCCGGCTGCGGAAGCTGACCGAGCAGGGCATTCTCGAGCGGCACGCCTACTCAGAGCACCCGCCGCGGTATGAGTACCGGCTCACAGAGAAGGGCCTGGCGCTTTTTCCCGTCATCTCGGCGCTCATGCAGTGGGGCGACACCTGGGCCCCCGGGCCGGACGGCCCGCCGGTGGTGCTCGTCCACGACACCTGCGGCCATCCCACCCAGCCGGTGCTGACCTGCCCGCACTGCCGCGGCGAGGTCTCCACGGCGAACACCCACAGCGAGCCCGGCCCGGGAAGCCGGGCGGCCAGGGAAAGCGCGCCCGTTCAATAGTGTGAAAGTGCCGTAGCTGCTGCTGTTTCTGCACTCAAGTGCCATTCACCCTATTGGGCGCGGGGACGCGGGCCGCCGGGCTCGCAGAAGCCGGCCAGCGGGTTAGCGGCGGGTGAGCCGCGCCGTGCGGGGCCGGCTGACGGCCGGGCCGGCTCTGGTGCAGGATGGACGGGTGACGACTGATGCGGCCGGGGCTTGGGACGCCGAGCCGCAGGCCGTGGTGTCGCCGCTCAGTGTCGCGGCCATCTTCCTGGTTGCGGTGGTGAACCCGGGGCCGGGCTGCGCCGACGCCGTGCGGCAGCTATGCGGGGACCTGGCCGGCCTGGTCCGCGCCGTGGGGTTCCGCGACCTGGACGGGTTCCTGAGCTGCGTGACCGGGTTCGGGGCCGCGGCGTGGGACCGGCTGGCCGGCGGCCCGCGACCGGCCGGGCTGCACCCGTTCCAGGAGATTCACGCCGGTGACCGGCACGCCGTCGGCACGCCCGGTGACGTGCTCTTCCACATCCGCGCCACCCGCATGGACCTGTGCTTCGAGCTGGCCACGCAGATCATGGCGCGGCTGGGCGACACCGTGACCGTGGTGGATGAGGTGCACGGTTTCCGCTACTTCGACGAGCGCGACGTGATCGGCTTCGTGGACGGGACCGAGAACCCGGTCGGCCAGGCGGCGGTCGACGCTGCCATCATCGGCGGCGAGGACCCGGCGTTCGCCGGCGGCAGCTACGTGATTGTGCAGAAGTACCTGCATGACATGGACGCCTGGAACGCGCTGACCACCGAGGAGCAGGAGAAGATCATCGGGCGGACCAAGCTGGCTGATATCGAGCTTGACGACGCGACCAAGCCCTCCTTTGCGCACAACGCGCTGACGACCATCACCGAGAACGGCCAGGAAGTGAAGATCCTCCGGGATAACATGCCGTTCGGAGCGGTCGGAAAGGGCGAGTACGGGACCTACTTCATCGGGTACGCGCGCTCGCCCGCCACAACCGAGCAGATGCTGCTGAACATGTTCGTCGGCCGCCCGGAGGGCAACTACGACCGCCTGCTTGACGTGAGCCGGGCGGTGACAGGGAACCTGTTTTTCGTGCCCTCGGTGCCCGTGCTCGAGGGCCTGGCCGATGGCGAGCCCGCGGCCGCGGAGCCAGCGGCGGCCAGCGGATCAGCTGCAGTACCAGCACCACCAGATACCGGATCACCCGCGCCGTCAGCCCGGAGCGGTTCGCTGAACATCGGCAGCCTGAGGGGAGCATCCCAGGATGAATAACCTGCACCGCGAACTCGCGCCGGTCTCCGACGAAGCGTGGGCGCAGATCGAGGAGGAGGCCGCCCGCACGTTCAAGCGCCACCTGGCCGGGCGGCGGGTGGTGGACGTGGACGGCCCGGCTGGCGTGGATTACTCCGCGGTGGGGACCGGCCATGTGCGCGAGATCGATCCGCCCGGCGAGGGCGTGCTCGCCCGGCAGCGTCAGGTCGCGGCGCTGGTCGAGCTGCGCGCGCCGTTCTCCCTGAGCCGGGAGCAGATCGACGACGTGGAGCGGGGATCCCAGGACTCGGACTGGCAGCCGGTCAAGGACGCCGCCCGGCAGGTCGCCTTCGCCGAGGACCGGGCGATCTTCGAGGGCTACGCGGCCGGCGGCATCGACGGCATCCACCAGGGATCAAGCAACCCGCCGGTGACCCTCCCCGCCGACGTCACGGAGTACCCGGCAGCGGTCGCCACCGCGCTCAGCCAGCTGCGCGGGGCCGGTGTCGACGGCCCCTACTCGGTGGCGCTCAGCGCCGCCGCCTACACCGCCGTCAGCGAGACCAGCGATCACGGCTACCCGGTGATCGACCACATCAAGCGGCTGCTGACCGGGGACATCATCTGGGCTCCCGCCATCAGCGGTGCTGTCGTGCTCACCACCCGCGGCGGTGACTTCAGCCTGCATCTCGGCCAGGACCTCGCCATCGGCTATCTCTCCCACACCGACGCCGAAGTCCGCCTCTACCTGCAGGAGACCCTGACATTCCTGATGCTGACCAGCGAGGCCGCGGTAGTTCTCACCGCCAAGAGCTGAGGCGGGTGGCCAGGCCCGAGCGCCGCTTACCAGGGCAGCACGCCGCAGGACCCGTCGCCGTCGGTGGTCCACAGGTGGCCCCAGAGCACGCCGTTAAGCCCGTCCGGAGGCAGTGTGGCCAGATGCACGCCGCGCCCGGCTCACCGACCCAGGCTGCGTTCCGCCGGCTTGCCCAGCACCGCCAGGCGGCCGGCCTGCACCAGTCACCGGAACTGCCGGGTAGTAGGAGCCGATGATGTCAGCGGCCGTCGGCACCGGGGGCGTGGCGACCCGGGCCGCTGAGTCCCGGCCGAATTCCTTGAACGCCGCCAGCTCAGGCAGGGGGTTCGACCCGTCTGGCGTGTCCGCCGACGACACGTGCACGAACGACAGCCCGTCATCGAGGCGCACGACCTTGTACTCGATATTGTCCGGCTGCTCGGCGCGCAGTTGCTCGAACACCGCCCCGATCAGGCGTACGTGCTCGGCGACGGCCTCGGGCCGCACCTGGTAGCTGACGACCACGCTGGTGATCACGCGACACTCCCCTGCGGCTTGGCCTCGCCCTTGGCTTCGAGCCGGAATGCGCGCCGCACACCGCTCTCGAACGCACCGGACGGCAGGACCCATCTCAGCAGCGTGAACTGGGTGGCCTCTTTGGTGACCTTGTTGCGGAGCGCGGGGCGGGCGCTCTCCGCGATCGCAACGACCTTGCCGGCCACCACGCCGGGTTCGGGCGCCTTGCGTTCGTACTCGGCCATGGCGGCGAACGCCCGCCCGCGGGGCCCGGCATAGGCATCCATCCCGGCCGCCTGCGGCCGCGCGTAGAACGGCGTCTTGATATTGCCGGGCTCGACCATGGAGACCTTGATCCCGAACGGCCGGACCTCGTACCGCAGTGTCTCCATCAGGCCTTCGACGGCGAACTTGCTCGCGTTGTACTGCCCCCAGTACGGCACTGGCACCAGGCCTGCCAGCGAGCTCACGGTAATGATCTGCCCCCTGCGGCGCTCACGCATCCCCGGCAGCACGGCGCAGATCATCCGGACGACGCCGAAGTAGTTGGTCTCGAACTGCGCTTTCGCATCGGCGATCGAGATCTCCTCGACAGCGCCCGCGCAGAGGTAGCCCGCGTTGTTGACCAGGAGGTCAATGCGGCCGGCGTCGTGCAGCACGTCCGCTACGCCGGTGCGGACGGACGAGTCGTCGTCGACGTCGATGGTGACGTGCTCGATCCCGCTGACGGGCTCTGCGGGTGCCCTCCGGCTCGCGCCGAACACACGGAAGCCAACCGCGGCGAGCCGCCGCGCGACCGCGTCGCCGATCCCCGACGACGCCCCCGTCACTACGGCCACCCGCTTTTGAGCCACAGCCTGCCCTCCTCGTAGCGCCGCCACCGTGCGCCGGTCAGTGCTCAGTGAGTGGCATCTTGCTACTGGTGACCCTAGCAACAGTTAGTAGCATGATGCAATGTACAGAACCAACCTGGCCGCGCTTCCCTGCTCGCTGGCGCGGACCCTGGAGATCGTCGGCGAGTGGTGGACGCTGCTCGTGCTCCGGGATGTCTGCTTCGGCTGGAACCGTTTCGACGAGATCCACGACCACCTCGGCATTGCCCGCAACATCCTCAAGGCGCGCCTGGGCACCCTCCTCGACCAGGGCATGGTCGAGCGCCGCCGCTATCAGCAGCACCCGGATAGGTACGAGTACATTCCCACAGCTAAGGCCGTCGACTTCGTGCCCGCCCTGCTGTCGCTAGTCGCCTGGGGAGACCGGTGGACCGCGCACGACGGCCCTCCGGTCCTGTTCTCGCACCGGGCCTGCGGCCACGACACCGTCGCCACGGTGGTTTGCTCGGCGTGCTCGGCCCAGCTGGCCCGCGACGATATCGACTTCCGCCCCGGCCCCGGAGCGCCCGTTCCGGCACCTGCCCAAGAACCGTGACCATCAAGAGCCAGCGACCACCCCATCACTCCGGCCGCCGTCTGGGCCGGCGGTGCCCATTGGTGCGGTGCGGCGCCGACCGAAGCGCAGGTACAACGGCGGCAGCACGAACAAGTTCAGCAGCGTCGAGGTCAGCAGCCCGCCGAGGATCACCATCGCCATCGGGAACTCGATCTCCTGCCCGGGCCGGTTCCCGTAGATCAGCAGCGGCAGCAGAGCCAGCGCCGTGGCCAGCGCGGTCATCATGATCGGCGAGAGCCGCTCGCTCGCGCCGCGCAGCACCAGCCCGGGGCCGAACGGCTCGCCCTCGTGGTCCTCCAGGTGCCGGAAATGGCTGATCAGCAAGATCCCGTTGCGCGCCGCTATCCCGAGCACGGTGAAGAACCCGACCAGCGCGCCGAGGGTGATACTGCCGAGCCCGCCCCAGGCCGCGAGCACGCCGCCGACCAGCGCCATCGGCAGGGTGAGGAACAGCAGCGCGGCCAGCCGCCAGCTGCCGAACGCCACCTGCAGCAAGATCAGGATCGCCAGCGCGGCAGCCAGCCCGTAGATGATCAGCCGCCGCTGCGCGGTGGCCCGCTCGACGGCCTCGCCGAGCAGTGCACTGTGATAGCCGGCGGGCATCTTCACGCTCGCCAGCGCCGCCTTCACCGCGGTTGTCACCGAGCCCAAGTTCGCGCCGCTGACATTCGCGTCTACCTCGGCGTAGCGCTCCCCGTTCTCGCGCAGGAGCTGGCTCGGGCTCGGCCCGACCCGGACCGAGGCCACCTTGCTGAGCGCGATGTGCCCGCCACCGGGCGTGTCGATCGGCAGCTCGCGCAGACTAGCCACGTTCTGCCGGGTAGCGGGGGTGCTCCAGGCCGCGACCGGGTAGAGCACGCCGCCGGTGGAGATCTCCGCCATCGGCTCGCTGGCCATCTCCACCGCCGCGGCCCGCCGCACGACGCCGGGCGTCAGCCCGTAGCGTTGCGCGGCGGCGAGCTTGACCTGGACGTTCACCTGCGGGATGAGCTGCAGGGGCACCGGGTGCAGGTCCACAAGGCCGTGCACCCGCGACAACGCCGCGTCGACCTCGTTACCCAGCTTCTGCAGTTCCGGCAGGCTGGATCCGTAGATGCGCACGACCACGTCCTCGGTGGTGCCGTCGGTCAGCACCTCGTCGATCCGCTCGTGCAGGTACGTCTGCACGTCGCTGTACGCACCGGGATGGGAGGCCGCGGCGGCGCGAACCTCGTTCAGCACCTGGTTGTAGTTCGCGTTCGGCGAGAGGCTCAGCCAGCTCTCGGAGAAGTTCACCCCGTTGATCTCCTCGCCGAGCAGCGCGGTGCCGATGTGGCTGCCGGCGTCGCTGACGCCGGGGATGGCCAGCAGCTCGTGCTGCAGCCTGGTGACGTCGCGGTCCTCGCCCTGAACCGACGTATCAGGCTTGGCCACGAAGTGCACGAGGAAGTCGGGTTCCTTGAACGACGGGAACAGGTCCTGCCCGATCCGCGGGTAGATGACCAGCCCGGCGATGATCAGCGCGGGCACGATCAGGAACGTCGAGGCCGGCGCCCGCAGCACCGGCACCAGCAGCTTGCGGTAGCCCAGCTTCAGCACGTGCACCAGCGGCGGGTCGCCGGGCTTGAGCGGGGCGCGCTCCATCAGGATCAGCCCGAGGGCCGGGGTGACGGTCAGCGCGACCAGCATCGAGGCGAGCACCGCCAGGCCGTAGGCGAGCGCGAGCGGCTCGAAGAACGCGCCGGTCAGGCCCCCGACCAGCATCACAGGCACGACCGCGACGATGTTGATCAGCGTGGCGTAGAAGATCGCGACCCGGACCTCGAGCGAGGCCGAGAGCACCAGCCGCAGCGGCGTGACCGGCTTGCCCTCGGCTCGCCAGGCGCGCAGCCGCCGGACGATGTTCTCCATGTCGATGATCGCGTCGTCGACTACCACCCCGACCGCGACCGCGAACCCGGCCAGCACCATCGTGTTGATCGTCGAGCCGGTCAGGTCAAGCACGATCGCGGCCGTGGCCAGCGACAGCGGGATAGCCAGCAGGCTGACCAGCGCGGCTCGCCACTGAAACAGAAACGCGATCAGCACGAACACGACCAGGATGCAGCCGAGTACCACCGACAGGCTCAGGTTATGGATCGCGGTCTCGATGAACGCGGCCTGGCGGAAGATGTGCGTGTCCACGTGAATGCCGCGCAGGCCCGGTGCGAGCTGCGCGAGCGCGCGCTGCACCCCGGCGCTCACCTGCAGGGTGTTCGCGCCGGGGAACTTCTCCACCACGATCATCATGCCGGGCCCGCCGTTGATCACCGCGTCGCCGGTCAGCGGCGGGCTCCCCCACATCACACGCGCGACCTGGCCAACCCGCAGCACGCTGGCGCCCCGCTTGGCGATCGGTACGTTCGCCAGCTGCTGCGGCGTCTTGATCGGCTGGATGTTCCGCAAGTACATCCGCTGCGCCGGGCTCTGCACATAGCCGAGCGAGCCGACCGCGGCGCCGCTGGTGAACTTGATCTCCACGGCGTCGATCGCGTCCGCCGCCGCGGTCATCAGCTCGCCGAGCGGCACCCCGTGCGCCTTCATCTTGGCCGGGTCGCCTTCAACCATGATCTCCGGCGTCCTCACCCCCCAGATGGCCGCGTTCGCCACGCCCGGCACCTGCATCAGCTTGGGCCGGATCGTCCACTGCGCGATCCTGGTCAGCTGCCGCCGGGACAGCGACGTGGAGGTGAGCCCGACCTGCATGATCCGGCTGGTCGCCGACACGATCGGGTATTCCTGCGGCGGATCGCACCAGCTCGGCAGCGTCGGCGCGGTGGTCTGCAGCCGCTCTTGCACCAGCTGCCTGGCGTGCAGCACCTGCGTGCCGGACTGGAAGTACAGGTAGATCGCCGAAAGCTGCGGCTCGGAGTAGGAGGAGATGTCCGTGACGCCGGGCACGCCCTGCAGCGCGGCCTCCAGCGGCACCGTGGTGAGCGACTCCACCTCGGACGGCGACAGCCCGAGGCATGCGGTCTGGATCTCCACAGAAACCGGCGCGAACTCTGGGAACACGTCAATCCTCTCGTGCCCCAGCGCCTGGGCGCCGAAGTACATGAGTGCGAGCGCGAGGCCCACGACCAGGTAGCGGAACCGCAGGCTGGAGGCGACTAGCCAGCGCATTGCAGCCCCGCCCGGGGCCGCGTTCCGGCAGGCGCCGGCCCCGGCCCGCGCCCGCCATGCTGCCGCCAGCTAGCGCCCGGCCCGCGCGTCATGTCTGCACCCCGACGCCGTCCTGCACGCCGAGCAGCTCCTCGGCGCCGACGGTGACCACCTGGGTGCCCGGCGCGAGCCCGCTGCTCAGGTAGACGCGGCTACCGGCGATCTTGCTCACGACGACCTGGCGCCTGGTGTAGGTGCGCTGACCGGTCACCGTGTACACCGCCGTGCTGCCGCTCTCCTCATACAGCAGCGCCGCGTACGGGATCACCAGCGTCGAGCTGCCATGACCGGCCGGCAGGGCGCGCGCGGTCCGCAGCCCGAGCCGCTGCTGGCCAACCGGGCTCAGCACCACGCTGGGCACTCCGCTGGGCCCGATCCGCTCGATCTTGGCCGGCGGTACCTGCCTGGCTGCGGCGGGCGAGCCGCAGGCCGCCAGCCCGGCGAGTGCGGCCGTCAGCAGGATCCACGCCATTCTTGAGCAGTTCACCGGGCGTACCCCTTTCTACGACATCCGGCTCGCGGTCGGCTGGGCGGGGACTGCCGGTTCCTGGTCCCTGGCCCGGCCCGCAGCGGCCGGCGGCCTCAGCCGGAGCACGGCGGCCGGCAGAACCAGCAGGTTCAGCAGCGTCGCGGCGATCAGCCCGATCAGGATGATCAGCGCCGCAGTGTGCAGCAGCTCGGTCCCTGGCCCGCCGCCCATGAAGATGAACGGCAGCAGCACGACCGCGGTGACCACCGTCCCGCCCAGCGCCGGCCCCGCGCCCCGCAAGGCGGCGGCGAGGGCAAGCTCGGTGGCCAGCCCGCCGCCATCGGGCACGTGGGTTCGCCGGATGGCGGCGAGCATGCGGAACGCCTGACGGATAGCGATGCCCAGCACCGCTAGCAGCGCAGCGGCGGCGGCCAGCGAGTTACGCTCGCCGATCGCCGCGCCGGCGACAGCCGCGGCCGCCACCGGGAACGGCAGCGCCGCCATCAGCAGCAAGGCCAGCCGCCAGCTGCCCACCACTGCCTGGGCGAGCAGGAGGATGCCGATCAGTGCGGCGATGGCGTAGCTGGCGAGGTTGATCGCCGAGGTCGACGCCGCGCTCGGGGCTCCCCTGACCGCGGCGTAGTAATTCAGCGGGAACTTGATCGCATGCAGCTGGCCCGCGATCGCGGCACGGACCGAGCCGACGCGGCCGCCCGGCACCTGCGCGGTGACATCCACGTAGCGGGACATGGCCTGGTGCTTGATGTCCGATGGCTCGGCCGCGACACGCACGCTGGCCAGGCTGCCCAGCCGCACGTGACCGCCGTTGACGGTGTCGAGCAGCAGGTTCTGGACGCTGGACAGGCTGTGCTGCACGGCCGGCGTGCCGATGACCACGACGTCGAAGACCTTCTGTTCCGCGAAGAAGTTGCCCGCGGTCAGGCCCGACACCAGGGTGGCGGCCTCGCGCCTGATGTCGCCGGGCTTGACCCCGTCCCTGGTCGCCTGGTCAAGGTTGACCCGTATGTCCACAGTCGGCTGATCGACCGCCAGCTGCGCCCGGGGGTCGCGCACCCCGGGGACCCGCCGCATTCGGTTCTCGACCTGGTGCGCAAGCCTGGCCAGCTCGGGATAGCTGGGTCCATACAGCCGCACCACGGCCTCGCTCGGCTGACCGCTCAGCACCCCGCCCATGCTGTCGGTCTCGTCCGTGTCGAGCTGGCCGCGGATGCCTGGGGTACCGATGGCGATCGCGCGCACCCGGGCCACGGTCCTGTCGTAGTCGGCGTCCGGCCTCAGCGTGACCCAGATCTCCGCAGAGTTGGCGTTGACGATCTGGTCGGATGAGACCGCGCGACCGAGGGCGGCACCCACATCCTGCACGCCGTTTATGCCACGCAGCTCCTGCGTGGCACCGGCCGAGATGCGATCGATCTCGGTCAGTGACATGCCGGGCGCGCCGGACCACCGGATTACCAGGTTCCGGTCCTGGAACCTGGGCTGCTGCGGGTGCATGACCGGCAGCACCGCAAGCCCGGCCAGCCCGGCCAGCAGCAGCGCTGGCAGCACCAGCCTGGGCAGCCGCAGCGCACGCGCGAGCAGGCTCGCATACAGCCGGTCGAGGCGGGTGACCAGCGGGGGAACCCGCGCCGCACGCTGCCGCACGGCCAGCAGCACCGCGGCCAGGGCGGGGGTAAGCACCAGCGTCAGGACCAGCGAGACCGCCAGCGCCAGCACGAACGCCAGCACCATCGGCCGCAGGAAGGTCGCGGTCAGCCCGTACGCGAACGCCAGCGGGGCAGCCGACAGCGCGATCGCGAGGGTGGCCGCGCACATCGGGCCGCGGAATTCCTCCACGGCTGCCGCGACCATGCCGCCGGCCGGCCGCCGCACACCGTTCCGGCCCGGATGACTGCCATGGCTCAGCCGGGCCAGCAAGCTGTAGCTGGCCCCCGCGGCGTCATCGGCGACCACAGCGAGCGCCAGCAGCAGGCCGAGGGTCACCAGCGCATTGAACGTGCAGCCGAGCTCGTACAGCAGGAAGGTCGCGGCGATCATCGATATCGCCATCGCCGTCAGGCTGATGAACGCCAGCCGGAGGCTGGCGAACAGCGCGAGCAGCGCCAGCGCCAGCAGCACACCCGCGATGATCAGCGCCAGCCGCAGATTACTGAACGCGCTGTCCAGGTAGCCGGCCGGCCGGAACAGCGTGGTGTCCACGTGCACCCCCGCCATGCTGGGCTTGAGCTCGGTCAGCGCGGCGTCTAGCCCTCTGGTCACCGATGGCACGCTGGCCGAGGGCAGCTTCTGCACCACCAGCACGAGCCCGGGGCGGCCATGCACCAGTCCCTCACCGATCAGCGGCTGGTGACCCTGCACCACCTGCGCCACCTTGCCCAGCGGTTCCGGCTTTCCGTGGACGCCGGCCACCGGGACCTGCGCGAGGTTGTCCGGCGTGCCGAACGGCAGCGCGTGCCTGATCGTAATGCGCTGGTTCGGGCCCTCGAGGAAGCCGCCCGTGCCAGGGGTCGAGGCCTCAAGGAAGCTCAGCGGCGAGACCAGCTGCGAGTTTCCCGCCGTCTCGATGATCTGATCGAGCGCGATGTGGTGCGCCTTCAGCCTGGCCGGATCGACCAGCACCTGCAGCTGGCGGTCCGCCTGTCCGAACGTCGACACATCGGCCACCCCGGACACACCGAGCAGCCGCGGCACGATCGTCCACCTGGCCAGCACCGACAGGTCGACGAGGCTGAGCCGCGAGGAGGTGAGCCCGACCACCATCACATTCCCGCTGGACGAGACCGGCTGCAGCATGACCGGCGGACTAGACACGTTCGGGAGCACAAACGCGCCGGTCAGCCGCTCGTGCACGAGTTCGCGAGCCTGGTAGAGGTTGGTTCCGGGGGCGAAATGCAGGTCTATGTCGGAAAGACCGGGAATAGACTGCGAGGTAACGTCGGTGACGCCCATGACGCCTTCGAGCAGGTTTTTCTCCAGCGGCACCGTGACCAGGGCCTCAACCTCTGGTGCCGACAGCCCCAGCGCCTCAGTCTGAATCCGGACGGTCGTCGGCGACGTTTCTGGCAGCACGTCGCTGTGCATCCGGTTCAGCTCGCCGATGCTCACCACAGCGAGCCCGGCGACGAGCGCCATAACGATGAACCGGAAACGGATGCTGGCACCGATTACCGATCGAAGCATCTCCGCCCCCCGACTTAACCGGCGACACGACCCAAGCCCCGCGAAACGACCGCGTCCCGTTGAGATGCTCAAAACACAGCATTTGCTGACTACTCAGCGCAAAGCATTATCTAACATCCCCCACCCTTTGGGGAGGTACCCAGGTCCTGGCGCCGCTATTCACCATCGATGCCGATCAAGTCCGACGCCGGCGTGGCCCTACGGCCACGGCCGTATCCACACCAAGGACGAGCAGGCGGCCACTCGTACACGGCGGGCGAGCGCCAGGAACAGGCGACCGGTCGCCCGTCGCTCAGGAAGCCTAGAGATCAGACCGGGCTTTCCGTTTGTTCGATTCTATGTTTGAATACCGTCATGGCACGGGAGATACACGCAGTCCCGGCCGCGACCGCCCCCGTCAGGCAGGCGACATGCTCACAGCCTTAGCAACTGGTGCGAGTCACCCCGCGGTCGCCGGCCTGCTGGGGCTGGGCACGGCGGGGCTGGCCGGCGTAGTAGTCGCCATGGCCTGGAGCGTGCACGCACGCCAGATCCGGCTCGCCGAGCAGCTGGCCCGCCGCCAGTTCACCGTGACGGGCGAGGCAGGCGCGGCGGCCCCAGCGACGAACGGGCACGGCAGTCACAAGGCCGCTGCCCAGGAGGCCAAGGCGGCCGCCGGCCGAGGGTCGGCGCCACCGGTGGTCATCGACGGTCCGGACACCGTGGTCACCGGCGAACAGGCCCGCTTTCGCGTCCGGCCGTCCGGCGATCAGACGGTGGTGTCGTGGGCGGCCGGCGGCGGCGCGGTGGCCCAGTCACCGGACCCGTCCCACCCGGACGAGCTGCTGCTGATCGCGGACCGGCCGGGCGACCTGGCGGTCATGGTACGGGTCCGCGAAGGCATGATGGAGCGGCGCGGAACCAAGTCAGTCACCGCCGTGCCAGAGGTGACGACTACGCCGCCGTTCACGCTGCGGCTGTTCCTGCACGGGTGGGGGCTGGTCGTCGTCGCCGTGCTGATCATAGGATTCGCCGGAGCCCTCGATGCTCTGGGTAACCTCGCCTCCTCCGACTTCATCGCGCTGGTCGCCCCGCTGGCGGCGCTGCTCGGCGTGGTAGCGGTCGTGCGGGGTGCAGATGACTCAGGCGGCCGCACCGGTAAGGGCGGGTCAGGGAGCAGGCAATAGCGGCGGCGGGGAGCCGATGGTCACCGGCGGCGGCTGGCCGGCCCACCGCTCCACCTGGACCAGCGCGTGCTGGCCGCTGCAGCCCTGGGAGAGCCGCGAGCTCGGCACGTCGGCGGTCAGCACGTTCGGGTTGCCGTGCGCGCACAGCGGCGCCTGCGCCGCGTCCTGCTCCGCGGCCGGGACGGGATCGAACCAGGCACCCGTCGGCAACTGCACCACACCGCGGCGGATCGCCGTGGTCAGCACCGCGCCGGCCAGGCAGGCGCCGCGGTCGTTGAAGACCCGGACCACGTCCCCGGCGGCGATGTCCCTGGCCGCGGCATCCTCCTGGTGCATCTGCAGCGCCTCGCGGCCGGCCACCTTGGCTCGCTGGCTGGCCGCGCCCATGTCGAGCTGGCTGTGTAGGCGGGTGGCCGGCTGGTTGGCGATCAGGTGCAGCGGGAACCGCCGCGCCAGCGGGCTGCCCAGCCACTCGCGGGGCTCCAGCCAGACAGGATGTCCTGGGCAGTCCGGGTAGCCGAAGCCGGCGATGGTCGCGGACGTGATCTCGATCCGGCCGCTGGGCGTGCGCAGCGGTGACCCCTGCGGGTCGGCGCGGAAGCTCTCGAACAGCGTGAAGTGCGTCGGGCCCTCGGGCAGCTGGTACTCACCGGCCTCCCAGAACTCGGCAAAGCCCGGGACATCGTGGCCCTGGGCCAGCATGGCGCCGCGCCATTCGCCATAGAGATGCTCCAGCCACTGCCGCTCGTTCCGGCCCTCGGTAAAGGCCGGCCCGAAGCCCAGCCGCTCCGCCAGCGCGGCCAGGATGGCGTGGTCGTCCCGGGCCAGGCCGACCGGCGGCACCGCACGGTGCATGGCCATCAGGTGCGTGTCCCGCCGCCCGCTGCCGATGTCCTCTCGCTCCAGGCTCGTGGTGACCGGGAGCACGATGTCGGCGTGCCGGGCGGTGGCCGTCCAGTGCGGCTCGTGCACCACGATCGTGTCAGGCCGCTGGAACGCGGTGCGCAGGCGGCCCAGGTCCTGGTGATGGTGGAAGGGGTTGCCCCCGGCCCAGTAGACGAGCCGGATGTCGGGATACCGGTACCGCTCGCCGTCGTAGTCGTACCAGGCGCCGGGGCTCAGCAGCATGTCCGCGATCCGGGCGACGGGGATGAACGTGCGCACCGGGTTGCGGCCCTGGCGCAGGGCCGGCAGCCGCAGCTGCGGGCCGGTGCCGCCGACGTCGCCCATCGAGCCGTAGCCATGGCCGAAGCCGCCGCCGGGCAGCCCGATCTGGCCGAGCATCGCGGCCAGGGCCAGCGCGGCCCAGACCGGCTGCTCGCCGTGCTGGGCCCGCTGGAGCGACCAGGTCACCGTGATCAGGGTGCGGGCGGCCGCCATCCGCCGCGCCAGCCGCCGGATCACGTCAGGGTCGATGCCGCACACCGGCCCGGCCCAGGAGGCGTCCTTGGGCACGCCGTCGGCCTCGCCGAGCAGGTACCGCTCGAAGGTGTCGTACCGGCAGCAGTACCGGTCCAGGAACCCCTTGTCGTGCAGGCCCTCAGCGACCAGGGTGTGCGCCAGCCCGAGCATCAGCGCGACGTCGGTCGCCGGGATCACCGGGTGCCAGTCCGCGTTCAGGTAGTCCGGCAGATCGGCGCGGAGCGGGCTGATCAGCACGACCCGCGTTCCCCTGGCGGCGAGCGCGGCGAGGTGGCCCGGGATGCCGTGCCGGGTCGTGCCGCCCGGGGTGACGAAGACGTTCTTCTCAGGGACGCCGCCGAACG
>WNGR01002568.1_pt1 | contig 19880 bp, 27 predicted proteins | sample 5407581 | NCBI WGS metagenome assembly WNGR01 (sample SAMN13153383, study PRJNA577476) | soil metagenome | isolation source: 80 cm soil or saprolite under Garry oak tree replicate 2 | place: USA:California | collected 2016-06-15 | reverse complement strand
TTTCTGGTGGAAATAAAACTTTAAGTTTATTTATAGAGTTTTCTTTCTGTTGTGCCACCCCAAATCAAACTTAAACTCTTTTTTCGAAGTTTTTCGAAAAAATAAACCCTGATAAGTGGTTAACACTCCACTGGGTTTTGTAAGGGTTTTATTTGACTGGAAACTCTGCTTTGCATGCAGTGATAATCATTACAATGCCCACTTTTGATTAAATCAGATTACATCATTATAATAGGTTATAAGGTACCTTCCCAATTTTGCGACAATATGGGTAGACATTTCAAACCCAAGGGTTACCCAGGCCAATCACTATGTCAAGGTAAGGTGTTCCCACCAGGGCACTGGCCCAAAATGGTCCTTTTAGGTTCCTGGTACATTCTAGCATGATAAAACTTAGTTAAGAAATTATTTGATGACAATGACTTTTCTGGGCCAATATACTATACTAACTATGGAATGAAAAACCCACAGGATAAGTGAGTCACCCTAGTTTTTTAGTACACCATTAGACCCTTCTCTCTCTTATAATGTACATCTCTCAGCCTATCCCCACAAAGTACAGGTCAAAGGGAGGAAATCATATATGTAAGTTTTGTCAGATAAGACTTTAACACATTGTATACTTAGAATTTCAACTCTATACTTAATATCACTAAAAGTATCAAAGTCTATCACTAGGGCTAATCACATTAAAGATCTTTCTGCAAATCCTCATGGATTGAGTAGGCTAGCCTTCTTTGGGTTTTAGTAGCCTTTCGGCCACCTGTTTGCCTTTATTATAGCGTGAGTACTCAACCTCAGCCCATAAGTTCATTAGCACTTACCTTTGTTCCTGGCAGACGAAGCTATCTGGAGCACCCTCCCAGTCATCCAAGACATACTTTCCTGCCCCGCCGATGCCGTGGTCCTCCCCCTCGGTACCAAAAAGGTCCAGTGCGAGTTGCGTATGGCTGACGCCTGCATATGTGGTTACGCAGCGAGGATTGACAAGGATCCGAGCGGGCCGAAAGAGAGAGTTGGGAACCGATAAGCGTGTTGACGCCGACATGTCTTCGACTGGGACATCCGAATCAGGCATTGCATCGTAGTCGGATCCCGCATTGGCGTCGGGATCAGCGTCGTTCGGCAAACGATGGGCAACTTCCTCCTTTATCTCCTCCTCTTCGAGCGCTCGCTTACGACGAGCGGCGGAGTTTCTCGCGTCCATCTCTTGGACGCCTTCGCGGGCCTTCTGGATCCAAAGGTCCCGACAAAACCAGGCCTGGCTGCTGTCCAAACACGATGCATCCGGTGCCCGTTCCGGCCGAGCCTCTGTCCTGGACACATTGTGGAAATCTGTACCTGCGCGGTACGAGATTCCCTTGTAGTATGATTGAGCAGGATCGACAACATGAGTCCCAGATTCGCAGCAGAAAACTTGAAAAGGCAAGTGCTGAGAATACCGAACGGCACCCACCTCGTCCCGCGGAGGGACGGCGTCAGGTTTCGAGGATGACTTCGATTGCCGGAACTGGTCCCCATTAATATCTCGAGTGCGCCACCTGAAAGGTCATGGGCTAGGATCCACAGGCTGACATTTTTACTACGTACCGATCAGAGAAAATGAAAAAGCCATTATGCTCTGCCCAGTCCATGCCGCAAACCATAGCAGCGTCATTTGCATCGCTGACCTTGATGGTCTCCAAAATGTCATTGGGACACGTGAACCCTTTGAGCCAAATCACTCGATGGAACTTGATCTTCCTCCGTTCATAGAGCTCTTTGAGAGGCTCGAGGGCGAGGTTGCGCATATACGCCTCCTCCGCTGGATAGTATGCTGCAGCGGGATCCTCTGTCATTCCGGAGACGCGCCTGATCCTGTATGGCACCCCCAACAATGTGAGCACCGCTTCTGATAGATCCGTGAGCGTGGCGGTGGAGTCAGACGAATCGTAATCAAGCATCGAGACGAAGAGACTTGAAGGGCCGAAGCGCTTAACAAGTTGCACAATGACAGCGAGCTGATCAACGAGGAAGTGGTCGGCAGAATGAATCACGATGCCAACGAAATATAGGTGATTCTTGCTAATAACATCGTCGAATGCGTGCTCGTGACTGTTCTGGCCGAATGGGCGAATGAGAGTAGGGCAGTGAGCAGCGACCCAGCCATTGAGGGATAGGAGCGTTTCGATGGAACTCATGACGCTCTGTATGTCCATTTGTGCTGTGTCTGAGCCCACGATGCTATGCAAAGCTTAACACTAGCGAAATGAGAAAGGGAACGGGACTCACTAAGGTTTTTGAAAACGCTCCCAGTAGTCGTCTACTCCATTGCGCACGATATCGCCCATGAGACCCTCTTCGTCATCTCTCCCAAACCGTGACTGCAAAAACCCATATCGTCGGGTGTCCAACACACTCTCTGAACCGTGGACAAAATCGAGGACTCCGTGGCCCTGTATCTCGTGTAACTTGGTGTCCGAGGAGGATGGGCCAGACGAAGTGGCGAGACGTAGAAGAATGGCGGCAGAAACAAGGATAAAGATACGTGTCAAGTTGCGTCGGCGGAAACCAAATGCCATGTCAGCAGCTCTCGAACGTGGAGAGATGCAAGACTCCGAGTCGTCTTGCTACGATGCCGGAGAAGTTGCGCAAACTGGATACCGTATTCGTCAACGTGTTCCTTGCGCCGGCCTGACGCGCCAAGAAAATACCGGCCCGGGTTCTTTTGCACGTCTCTTCGTTGCACCAACACTCCAAGTGCCATGGCAGTCGTTCCTCATCTGATGACACTGGCCGATCTATCCGGCCCCCAAATCCTCCGCGTCGTCACACATGCGTACTACCTCAAGCAGCTCTCCACTCCCTGGCTCGCACCCCAGCTCAGTTCAGGGAAGCAACCCCGCCTTCGCATGCCCTCGCAGTCCCTATTCAACAAGTCCATCGCCCTTCTTTTTTCAAAGCGCAGCACTCGCACACGCTTGGCTGCGGAGACGGCGTCGCTGTTGCTCGGTGGTCGTGCATTATTTCTGGGAAAAGAAGACATACAGCTTGGGGTGAATGAGTCACCGCGTGACACGGCCCGCGTCATTGGCGGAATGTGCCAAGGTATATTCGCCCGAGTTGGTGACCACTCCGAAATTGAAGTACGTGGCATTCTGACATTTCCGTGCGCGCATTCTGAACACACACTAACGTGCGTCCAGGAGCTCGCAAATCACTCACCAGTACCTGTGTTCAATGCTTTGTCCTCACTTTGGCACCCGACACAAATTCTAGCAGACCTTCTCACACTTCACGAACACGCACACCTCTTTGACCCTTCATCTCCTCCACCTACACCCGCAGTAAAGGCACATACCGCTGTACTTCCCACACTCCGACCATTAACGATTGCATACGTTGGCGATTCTGCCAATGTGTTACATGACATGTTGGTGACTTACCCGCGACTTGGTCATAGCCTACGCGTTGCAACACCTCTACCGCCAGCATACCAAGCTCCGGTACCTGTGTGGGACCGCGTGAAGGAGCTCAAGTGCGACGAGAAAATCTGGTGGGGCACAGACCCGCGGGAGGCAGTCCAAGGTGCTGACGTAGTTGTAACTGATACTTGGTATTCTAATTTCAAAGTCATTCATCTTGGCGCTGACTTCCACCATGCAACAGGATCTCAATGGGTCAAGAAGCGGAGTACGAGCAGCGTGTGCGCGACTTCGCGGGCTACCAAGTGACGGAGGCGCTCTGCCGCGAGGGTGGCGCCCACCCCGACTGGAAGTTCTTGCACTGCTTGCCTCGAAAGAAGCACGAGGTCGACGACGAGGCTCGTACCTTCCTAGTCATTGCTGCCCCCTCCATATCACCTCACTTACGCCATCATTGACCCCAGGTTTTTTACGGCCCACGATCTCTTGTGTTCCCAGAAGCTGACAACCGCAAGTGGACAATCATGGCCGCCTTTGAGTGCGTCGCCCCACTCCTTTTGATCACGCCACACGCTCACTATTTCCCCTAGTCTGCTTTTCGGCAAGTGGGATATCACTGGTGAACGCGGCCGCAAGAAACGCGAGGTTTCCTAGAACACAAAAGGAGAGATCCCTCCTCGTAAGTCGAGCCGCGGATAACGAGTGTCGCCGCAGTATTTTTCTTGTTGCATATCTCACTCATCTTTACACCGACCTGTTTGTTGGTGCTACAAAAGTGCCCCTAGTCTCACGCTAAGAGCTCCCGTGATCAATATTAACACAACCCTCTTCGTGACTTTAATGCCAGCGTGTCCACTCCCCACGGCGTTGGTCGGTTTGAATGTTCCTTCCGTTCAGTACAAAAAACTACAGCGAGGACAGCGCGGTTCTGGAGTCACCACCCCGTGAATAACTATGGCTTTGGGCCCAAGTGAATTGCCTCATACCTTGGCTGAGGGAGCGCATGCGAACCCGCGGTAGGTATCGTACACGCAATATCTAAATTGCACCACCCTCGACGAATGCTACTGCAAGGAGATGCGTAACTTTGATCAAAAGTCGATGGACAGACAAGTAGCAGCAACCCGGAAGGCAGTAGTACAGTATCGGTGACTTCGCAACTCCAAGTTTGACCATGCCGTGAAGGTCAGGTCAGCGGGGAAATACGCAGCAGATGCAGGCCAGGTATATGTTGATTTAAAGGCGAACCAGATACCTATTGCCTCTGATGGGGAGCCGGAGGTGCTCAAAGACCATGCATGCGCACGGACAGTGGTTCATCACGGGGATCTCCGACAGCCGAAAGGTCGAAGAGAGGTCCCGTTGTTGTTGAGATCTACCATCAGTGGACCCGGGACAACACGATCAAACTTCCTTTTATTCCCGTGCACCTGAGGTACAGCCCGTGCCACCCCAATTATAACAATAGATCGGCATCTGGTTATTCCGCCAGTCGAGGTCGCAACAGCAAGCGCAACTCGGAAGCCTTTACGGACACCTAGTCGTACTCGTCAGAGTGCAATAACGAACACCCCTCTCACTCGAAACGAAGATGTCGAAAATAGCGAGGGCCAACACGCGGAAAACCCCACAATGAGTCTCGTCTTCGCTGTTCTCAGAGTTGTACCACACTAGTGGTCGCTCAGTGTCAAGTGGGCTCACAACTGCGAAAGCACACCTTGGCGGTGCGAACTGACTGATACTCAAGAGACGGGGGGAGGGATGAAGAAAAAGATTTGGGCTCTGCCTTGGGAATGAGATCGGCAAAGAAACTGCTGAAATGTTGGAAATGTGAGAACCACAGAGATGCGGGACTTTCCGTGGACGAGGAATCGATGAGGCCCAAAACAGATGCATAGGCGATTGGGAGGGCACTATGTCCCCATAGATAGCGGCGGAGATAACGCAACGATAGGACTACATGACCCGAAACTTCGTGTCTATGAAGATACCAGTGAGTCTCCAGGTTGTTTAGGCAGTCCAGGATCTGATTACGCCATGGAAAATCAAACCGAAACGAACTTGGGGATTTGGGGCAAGAGGCCGCGGTCTAGACAAGATGCAAAGAAGTCGACAATCCGAGAAAGTGGGGCTAATGCATACATGCTGGGATCCGACTCCTGCAGCACCACCAGGGCCACCGATGAGAGATAGATGTACTTGCCTCATTCAAGCCGGGACTGGACAGAACAAGTCCCGGATGCAAATTGGTGGCAAAATGAGCGCAAGCGACGATTCTGAATTGAATGAGCTGGAGACGGACTTTTGTCGAATGTGACCGCCGTGTGAACGATGACGCAAGTCTGAACTGTAACGTTTATACCAAATGCATTCAACGGCCATTATTTTCTCTGATGGCCCCCACTTCGCCAACAGCTTCAATGACGGACACCAAGCGCGACGTCCGAAACCCAATTCTTTTCGAGTGCGCATGGGAGGTCGCAAACAAGGTCGGCGGCATCTACACTGTCATAAAGTCGAAGGTCCCGGTCACCGTCTCCGAGTTTGGCGATAGGTACACGCTCATCGGTCCACTCTCATACAAATCAGCCCCCATGGAAGTGGAAGCGGAGGAGCCTACCGACCCTCATATCGCTGCTACCCTCGAGTCGATGCGTGTAAAGGGAGTGAAATGCCTTTATGGTCGCTGGCTGATCGATGGCAATCCCCACGTCCTTCTCTTTGATACCGGCAGCCAGTACCACCGTATCGATGAGTGGAAAGGTGATCTCTGGAATTTGGCAGGAATACCCACGCCACCCAGCGACCACGAAACAAATGAGAGTATCGTTTTCGGCTACGTCGTTGCCTGGTTCCTTGGAGAGGTGTGCCCACCCATTTCTTGTAACGTGCCCGAGTTCGTGCTAACTTTTTTATTTTTACCCTTCTTCAGTATCTCTCTCGCCAGCTTCATACCGCAGTTGTTGCGCACTTCCACGAATGGCAGGCCGGGGTCGCCATTCCTCTCTGCCGGAAGCGGCACATCGATGTCACCACTGTCTTTACAACTCATGCAACACTCCTGGGCCGATACCTCTGCGCTGGCTCCGTCGACTTCTACAATAATCTTCAATACTTCGATGTCGATCACGAAGCGGGGAAGCGTGGTATCTACCACCGATATTGCATCGAACGCTCTGCTACCCACTGCACCGATGTCTTTACCACCGTCTCCCACATTACCGCCTATGAGGCAGAACATCTCCTTAAGCGCAAGCCAGACGGTGTTTTACCGAATGGGTTGAACGTCGTCAAATTCCAGGCCATGCACGAGTTCCAGAACCTCCACTCAACGTCCAAGGAGAAGATCAACGAGTTCGTACGCGGCCACTTTTACGGGCATGTCGACTTTGACCTCGACAATACCCTCTACATATTTTCTGCTGGCCGTTACGAGTACCGAAACAAGGGGCTTGACATGTTCATCGAGGCCCTTGCGCGTCTTAATTACCGGCTGCAAACGTCCGGTTCGAACGTTACCGTTGTTGCATTTATTATCACACCAGCTCAGACGCATTCGTACACCATCGATTCGTTGAAAGGTCAAGCCGTCACAAAGCAGCTTAAGGATACTGTGACCGAAATCCAGAATCGGATTGGAGCACGGCTATTTGACATGGCGGTGCATTCGAACGGGTATGCTTTCACTCACCTAGAGGGATCGTAGTCCCGCTGACAGAACGTGTAAGCGACTTTTCAAAGCTTCCCACCCCAGAACATCTTCTGTCTGAAGAGGACAAGGTCCAGCTGAAGCGACGTATCTTCGCGCTCAAACGCAACTCTCTCCCAGCTGTGACAACACACAACATGGCAGATGACCCGAACGATCCGATTCTGAATCAAATCCGACGTGTGAGGCTATTCAACGCTTCGTATGATCGGGTCAAGGTCGTCTTTCATCCAGACTTCCTCAACGCGAATAACCCAGTCCTTGGTATGGACTATGAGGAGTTTGTCCGTGGGTGCCACCTCGGGGTGTTTCCCAGCTATTATGAACCATGGGGTTACACGCCCGCTGAGTGCACCGTCGTATGTACTGGCACTCCCTACGCGCTTGATCATATCGACTGACAATCACGGCTAGATGGGTATTCCGTCGATCACAACAAACCTCTCCGGTTTCGGTTGTTTCATGCAAGACATGATCGATCGGCCGGACGATGAAGGTTGTTATATTGTCGATAGGCGAATGAAGTCCCCGGAAGATTCGGTCAACCAGCTTGCGGAGCACATCTTTTCGTTCACGCTAAAGACACGACGACAGCGGATTAACCAACGTAACCGCGTGGAGCGATTGTCTCCTTTACTGGATTGGAAGAATCTGGGCATCGAGTACTCTAAGGCGCGCCAGCTCGGGCTTCGTCGCGCATACCCAGACGCCTTCTATTCCACTAGCGAGGCAGAAGACGAGTTTGACTTCGCCTCTGGCCCAGAGAAGATGGCAATCAGCACGCCAGCGAGTCCGAGATTCAAGATGACAGGCTTTGCCACGCCTGGAGACATCGGAACTTTGACGGAAGAGGCAAGTCTCTTAAAGTTATTTTTAATGTTATCTCTAACCACATCCTATAGATGCAGGCTTTGACTACTAGTGATTATCGTGGTGGAGGGTTCCAGTGGCCGCAATCGCATGAGGATGAAGAAGACAGTTATCCGTTGTATGTACCCTGTCGAGCCTGCTCCAGCTTGGTATTGACATACGACCGCAGCCCGCTAGTGATGAAGGTCCGTTCTCGTGGATCATCCGTCATATCTGGCGCCAGTACACCTGGTGGTGGGCCGTTCAAGTCCCTGAGCGAAGGCGACCTACGCAAAGCAGACGCAGCTCTGTCGCAGGTCAATGGCGCCGTGAATGGCAATGGCAAGTAAGCAAACCGTGTTAGAATGGCGAAAAGCCGATTAAATTTATGACCGTCGACGTCTATCGTTCGCTTTCATCTTGCGTTATATGTTTGTATCTGTTACAACGTACTCAACAACAAATGACATGGTTGATTTGTGCTAATGTGCATCACATAAGCATCCACCCGCGCGGATAACAGGTCACGCGGTCACGCCACGCGGGTTTTTATTCGCGTCTCAGACCACTTTGCCTGAAAAAAATTATTCCCTTTCCCTGGCTTTTATACCCGGGCTACTCTGCCTCTTACACGTCATTCCTTCCGCCTCCCTCCCGCCATGTCGTTCAACGCCACCTTTGTTGGCTCTCCAAATCACCCAACGGCTTCACAGCTCTACGCTAGCTTGAATGTTGATTACACCCAAATAAGCTGGTTCGAAAGGCAATGGATGGCATGGTATCTGTGGATTGGTAACCCCATAATTGCGACTGGCCTTGCCTCTCTCCTTCTGCATGAGGTGTGTTTACTAGCTTCCGCCTGGCGAAAGGCACTCACCCTATGTAGACCGTTTATTTCGGTCGCTGCTTACCATGGATCATCATTGATGCAATCCCATACTTCCGCAAGTGGAAATTGCAACCTGGGAAGCTCCCTACACCACAGGAGCAGTGGGAATGTACGAAGGGCGTTCTCTTCTCCCACTTCACCGTGGAGGCTCCGGCCGTGAGTATCCCATTGTTTGGTCAACAGAACTGTTGTTGACCGTGTCGATCTTCCTCAAGATATTCCTCTTCCACCCTATCGCCGAATCCTGTGGCATGAATACCTGGCAGGTTCCTTTCCCTGCGTGGCAGACTATGCTTCCCCAGCTGGCGTTTTTCTTCTTTTTTGAAGACATGTTCCACTACTTCTGTTCGTGTTACGTTCCGAGCTCAACCTCGTTGTGCCATGCTGACCTTTCGATGCCTACCTGTAGCCCACCAGCTTCTCCACACCCCCTTGCTCTATAAGCACATCCACAAGCTGCATCATAAATACTCTGCTCCGTTCGGTCTTGCTGCGGAGTACGCGCATCCGCTCGAAGTGATGATTCTCGGAACAGGAACGATTCTCGGGCCGTTGCTGTACTGCAAGTTCACTCAAAACTTGCACATCGTTACGGTTTACATTTGGATCACCCTTCGTCTCTTCCAGGCCATCGACGCGCATTCTGGATATGGTGGGCTCACATTTTCCTCACCTATACAACTACACATTGACAATTTTTCGTGGAGACTTCCCTTGGTCGCTCCAGCACATAGTCCCTTTCTGGTCAGGGGCTGAGCATCACGATTTCCACCACATGGCGTTCGTGAATAACTTTTCCACCTCATTCCGGTGGTGGGACCGCATGCTCGGAACGGATGGTAAGTACAGGGCGTACCGCGAGCGAATTCGTGCTGCCACTATGGGTCTTGATGAGGCACACCGCAAAGCCGTCGAAGAAAAGCTTGTTGCGGAGGAAGAGGAGGCAGGCTTCGCCGCAGAACAAGAAGTAGAGCGTAAGGCCGAGGGCAAGAAAAACCAATGAACACTGGTACAGTTACTAGACACAGGGCACCTACCTGTACTAATCAATACCACGACCACGCATATACTTTATCGCATTTCCTTACTATCTATTTCCTTGGCTGGTGGCAGATAACACCTCCCCATTGGATTGATCATCCCGAGGTAGAAAGTCATTAAGTAATGAGACACGACAGTGGGGTTTCGAATGAATTCTCATTGGAATTTCTTCTACAATCCGTGCGAGTGTACTGCAAATCTATTTATTACAACAATTTTTGGTCGATGCTATTATCAGTCTTGTTCCCTATGCATTTGCGGCCGACGGGTCTTCCGATTGAGCCGCTGGCGCATCCGTCGTCGCATTTGTCGCTGCCGCAGGACTAACATTCTTTCCCTTCCCTGGTGGAGGCGGATGGTAGACCTTCTCCTGTACTACCTTCAGTCAACCTTGCCACGCCATCTGCAAGGGGACACTCACCTTTTTCTTTTTCTTTTCTGGCACCGGGGATGGATAGGCCAACTCTGTAACCTCCTGCCATTCTTTCCTTTCTTCGAAGCGCTTGCGAATTGGTGTAAGCAGGCTCACAAGGGCATCTGCCACGGCACCCTTCAAGTCCTTCGGGTGAACCTCGCGTTTCTCAAACGCTTCCCTGAGGGCATCATACGTGGAGAAGTGCATGGGGCCGCCATACTTCTCGTCCCTTGATACACTGAATACGGTTCCCGTTGGCGCACCCTCGGTTGCAAATGGCTTCTGCTGCTCTTCACTAGCTCCGGAGCCCTCCTCAGGATTCGAGCCAGTCTTCCCCGCTGCGCGTTCGAGTCGGAGCTCCGATATGGGAATGAGTACAGCCTCGACGAAGGCAAGGACGCCATTATCTTTGGCGTTGCCCTCCTCACAAAATGCCTTCTTCAACTTGCGCCGCACGGCATCGGGTGGGTCAAGGAAATCTATCTTCGAGTCCGGATCGGAGGAGGACATCTTTCCGCCTGCCAGACCGGGAACCATCGCGTTCATGAGGTGTACACGCTTGGCATAGCCAAGACGTGGGAGGTATAACTCTGCGAACGTGAAAATTTTCCGCTGCACATATCCACCGTCGTCATCAGAGCGCGAAAACTTTGGCACACTCGCGCACTTCGCGCACCTGGTCAACACCGCCGAATTGGAAGTCCACGTCCAGGTACTGCTCATCTAGCGCTTGCAAACCAGGATAGAGCAAGCCACTCAGCAGTGGACTCTCAACCTGCTTCACAACTTCCGCTCCGGCCTTTTTTGCGTCATGTTCAGTCACCGTCGCGCACAATCGGTAGTTGTCGAGATTGTACTCCTTCGTGAGCTGATAGGATGAGCCTTCAACGAAGGTGAGTTTTGAAGTAGGAATGCCGAGTGACTCAAAGACGGCGAGGAGGACAAATTTGTAGTACTTGGTACGATGCCCCACCAGTTCAAGAGGCGCCTTCATGTTATCGAGGAAAGCGTGGACATCTGTGAACGCGTATTATGATTTGCTACGTACAGCGTTGTACGCATGCTCACCTGCAAGCAAGATCTTGACCTGCCCAGGTTACGGTTCAGCATACTATCGCACGAAAAGCCATTTATGACGCGTATACCTCAACGTCTGCTCTTAGAAAGTCCGCGATCTTGGTCAGAGGCACAAAATATCCGACGTGTGCTAGACACCACCAGAATTAGTGACCATCACAACGGCGTTAGCGTATTCTATAACTGACGTCTACCAGTTGGCGCGGTTCCTGAAGTACGGTCAGCCATTTCACTACTACACAATTAACAGTGGTACATACCCCAATAGCATTTGGGGGTCTTGCCTTGAACAAGCAAAGCTTTGATCGCTTCTTCACCCGCTTCTCCACCGAGAACTTCATCTAGACGTCGCCTTATTAAGTGAAACCTTTCATCCGGTGTCGCCTGTGACATCGTTTGCGCGTCGTGGTCGAACAGTAAATCTTTGGCAGTAGCTTGAGACTTTGCATTGCTCGCCTCGAATCACAGTCCGGCCATCGCCGAGACCGAAAGCCATTTACCGGTCCGACACGACCGAACATAGCATAACACAACTAGAGCACTCACTCCCACCAGCTAACACTGCCGATATCATGTCTGGACGCGGAAAGGGTGGAAAAGGTCTTGGAAAGTGCGTCTTTAGCTCTTACATGCAATAGCACTACTCACGACCTGCTTGCAGGGGCGGTGCGAAGCGTCATCGCAAGATTCTACGTGACAACATTCAAGGTATCACAAAGCCGGTATGTCACCCCCCTCGTCGTCCTCTCCTCCTGTATTCGTCTTAAGAAATTTCGCTAGGCCATTCGCCGCCTCGCCCGCCGTGGTGGAGTGAAGCGTATCTCCGGACTTATCTACGAAGAGACTCGCGGTGTTCTCAAAATCTTCTTGGAAAACGTGAGCATGGTGCACTGGAATGACTGACATCGCATAGTGAGCTGACATATCTACGCCATTATTAGGTTATTCGTGACTCGGTTACATACACTGAGCACGCCAAGAGGTCTTTGCTTTCGCTGTCGTCGAAAGCAATTGCTTATATGCGCCTTTTGAACAGGAAAACCGTCACCGCACTTGACGTCGTTTATGCTCTCAAACGTTCAGGGCGTACCCTCTACGGCTTTGGCGCTTGAAACGTTGTGTCAGTCTTTTGATTCGTTTCCTTGCCTCAGATGGGATATGGCGCGCTGCGGCGTATAGTCCGCTGTGAGTGGTCATGTTTAGTCCTTCAGTACTCTCCGAAAGAGCGAAGCTATGTACACGGTATTTTCTGCTTGAATGAAGTAGTTCTACTATGACCCCATGTCCGCAAGCTGGCTCACCCGTTCCCTCAATATGGTTTCCCCCTGGCACCATGCGCTAAGTTGCGCCTTTGAAGCCAAAGCATAACCAGTATCCCTCTCGGGAAGCAGACCTGCTAGAGTCCGGTTTAATATAAAGCACATTGTGGAAGTTTGGGTTGAGGTGAAGTTTGCGGAATTGCTGTAACTCGGGATGTTCAAAATATTTGAGCCTACATAGTCGTTATTATCTGCTCTCAGATAGAACAATCGACACTCACAGCAAAACTCCCCCACTTTTGCGTCCGATACTCTCCGCGGTCCTCAGGTGCTTCTGCGTAAAGTCCCATACTGCGTGACAGATGTCGAGCGAATCTTGTGTGTCGTGTGTACGATTGCCAGTTACATTCGCTGCCATGTCCGATAGTATCACATCTGCCTTTCCATCGGGATTTGCTTTGGCACGTATGATAGCCTCCACCATTGGCGCTGTCTCAGGTGCAAGAAAATCGGCTTGAAGTGTATGCACACCTGCAATCGGCGCTATCCTCAGTCTGTCCACGGCAATCACGACACCTCTTTCCTCAGCACCTTCGCTTGCGTCCTCAGCACCTTCACTCCAGTGTCCACTTGGCGCGTCAAGGCTGAGCCCCCAGCGTCCATCACCCTGATCCAATTGTTGCTTCAACCTCGCCTGTGCCCACGTCTCTCCCTGCCACCCCATGAATCCTGCGACAACCTGACTCCACCCACCAGGGGCAGCACCAAGATCTACCACTGCGCGGACATCGGCGGCGCGCAGAAAGCGGCGGTGGCGATCATCAATCTCGAGTAACTTGAAGGCCGAGCGCGAACGGTATTGAGAAGGATGGGACAGGCGCTGGCGAACATAAGGGTCATCAAAATGGCGCGCAAGCCACTTTTTCGAGGAAGGTGAGAGAGATTTGCCCGCAGAGCGCGCCGCGGTTGTGTACATGAGGAGGATTTCACTCTAAACGCAATGTAGACACGACTAGCAACTCCATAGCCGGCCCGTGTCGGCTCTGGTGACAAAGCACTCTTCACTCACTCGTCTTGTCTCAGACCACCAAGATGAGCTCTGACGAGCGACTCGCACCTGGATTCCGCCAAGTAGATGCATTCGGTCTTGATAGTCTCTATGAACGCAACGAGCATGGCGAAATCATAGAGGAGGTCTCCTACGTCACCCTCGATCTTGGCGCAGTCGAGCCTACTCTTGTTCCGAGTACTTCAACATATCGTCTCATCGTGCGTTGGAATACAAATATACTTCTCTCCCGGAGAAGCTAAGCCAAGCTCGTGTAGGGCCTGGACACGCCAACCCCGTTTCTTCAGCTTTCTGGGACAATTTTCCAGGGAACCCACCAGTCACTACTTGGCACTGAACTTCTTTTCACGGAGGACAAAGGTTGGTTCGTCTACGTGCATTGTATATCATCACTCAAACAGCATATATGCCAGACCTTCATGAGCGAGCTAGCCGTAAAATAACGCATCTCGCAAACACCTCTCAGCGTATCCGCTTTAAACAGGTCGAAGTCCGCCCTATGGGTGCACCTCCCGAGCCGTCCGATCTGCCCACCCGTCGCAGGGGGAAGAGAACACCTAAAAAGCAGAAAGTAGATGGTAGGGATGCTGACATCGTGGACCTGATCACCGGCAACATCGATGCAAGTAGCACTACTTTACAAAGTCGCAACGGGGGGGAAGGGAATGGCTCAGGCGGAAGCGAATCCCAGATCTCGCAACCACAGCCTGAGAGTTCCGAGCAGGTTGTGGTGTCTGAGGAGACACCATCAGCACCAGAGACCGCGATGGACTTCTGAATCGGAATTCTTCATCGCTCATTCATCCTGTCAGATACTCGCCTTTTTTCTGTTCCTTGGGAAACGGTCTTCGGAAATGCGTTTTGAGCTTCTCACAGTCTGAGAAAGAGCGAAGTGAGTTTCTCGTGTTGTCGAATCCAAATGTGATTGACATTTCGTTCCGTATACCGTGTTGTCTACATCAGGAGAGCACGCCGACACCCGCACGTCCAAACGCTTCCCTGATTCTGAATGACCCCGTTCTGAAGGCACATTTTGATCAGCAGACCCTGTGCAAGATCATCTTCGCGCTCTTGGCTTCGGGTTTTCATGAATTCTTGACCCCTTCCTTCGCTTGGCGTTATAACGACGAATTCTATGAGCGGTTTGAGAGGACCTTGACTCTTTCTGTAGCCGTCATGAAGGTATGCCACTGATGAGTATATAGTTTTCGGATCTTCGGGATTCACAGCGCAGTAATCACGATCTCTCTTTATGGGCCCTCAGGCCTCGCTTTTTCGTATTAGTGAAATGCCACGATGTCGGTATTGGTCCGGTGGGCAGTGTCAGTAATATATGCCCCATACCTCGTCTGTACTAAAGTAAAGCCAGCATAATAAGCGATGGCGGCGGTGCTGTGCTGGACCGTGCATTGCGAATACGACGAGAGCCAAACGTGCAGCTCGAGTGCACTGAGCCGAAAATCCTCATGTCCAGACCTTCATATGACCAGCGGTATTCCAGCCTCAAATCTATAAATGACCATGGTCAATGCTCAGTAATAGACGTTGTGGTTTGTCTTGTCCTTGTTGTGAATCAACCCTGTCTCGTCGGAGGCAGTTGGTGTGCATATCGGCGGAGACAGTGATAAGGATGAAGTATCCTTCGCGTGACGCTCTTCGAAGATAGAGGAACTGACTACTGAAGATCCTTATCATGGGATCGCGGGGATTGTGGGCGTCTTAACCTTGAACGAAGACACGATTGATAGGTAAGCCCGTAACTGGAGCGGGGCCTAGGAGGTCTCGGAGTCTCGGACGAAATACGTGCAGTTCTAGAACGTCACGGTCCACATCCCAGACCAGTTAACTTACATCGAAGTTATGAGGACGGTGACCAAGTGGATCCTCTTTAATTTGAGGCGCGCACTGAGCTGAACACGAACGCAAACGTAGAAGGCAGCGAGTGGGATGAGCTGGAGAGATCATCGATTAACAATCGTGGTCGTGACGCTATGCTATCAACGTGTACGTGCAAAGTCATGTCCACCAGTGAGCAAAAGCCGACCGGAACCAAACCGGAACGAATTATCTCCGAAAGTAGAAAAATATCCTGATTTCATGACACGAAGAGTCACACCAACGAGGCACCTGGAGGCACATAAAATACACGAGATAAAGATATGTGAAGCACGGAAAAACCATCAGGCGTTTGTCTTATGCTATCATTTCGAGTTCAACTCGTAAGGTCCTTCGAGGCGGAAGAGGAAACCAAATTATCGCCGGAAGGTGCTAGGTCGCCACTATCAGCTAATGGTGACACAGGTTTGTCCGGGGCTGGTGTCGGTGTTTGCCGGTCCGCGGGCGGCGGCGATTCGTTCTGAGCCTGCGAATCTACGGGGGTAGTAGAATCGCGTGGCCCGGTATAAGGTCGTTTCCACAGTATGCCATTGTATGCCTGCTCCTTTTGAGTCTCCGCACTGGACGAGGCTGATTTAGTCCCGACAGAGGGCGACGACGCAGCTGTAGGGAGCGCTGGGGCCCCATACGGATACTTAATCGGAGGAGCGACGTACGCGGACTGCCCTGTCGAGTATTGCACGCCGGTGTAAGGGTAAGCGAACGTGCCAGACGCGGTGATACTTGTGACGGAGTCTCCATGCGTGACAGTAGGGGGTACAGAGGAGGCCGCAATCGCAGTCGGAAACGAGGGATAGTATCCCCAGGCAGGATATGCTCCCGTGCGGGGCTGATAAGAGACGTAACCTGCTTGTGATGCTGCGCTGGCTTCTGTGGCAGTCGTCGCAGGTGGCTGAGGTGGTTTGGCTGAAGGCCCAGCTAGGCACACTTTAAACGCATCAACAAATAACTAAGGCAACAGTATCTTCAAGGGGTGACAAAGTACTCACGCTCTGATTCTGGTGCGGCCTCAGTAGGCTTTTGTCCGACTGTCTGCCCCCCGAGATCACCGAAGACGACGCTACCCCATTTGAACTCGCGCCTTATGCCACGATCCCACAGCACTTCAACTGAATTGGACTCCTCGATGACTCTGATGAGCGAAACTTCAAATATGCCGGCACTAACGCGGATCTTGATTCTTGACATCGACTCAAGGGCGAGGAGGTCCTTCCGAATTTTGTCTTGCTTGTTCGCTTTCTTTGCTTCGAGCATGAGCTAGCAGAACGCTCAGAAAATGGACCTACGTCAAGTTCAAACCGGAAACCACCTACAGGATTGTGCTGGGGACATAAAAGCTGAAACTCCACTTTCTTGACGACCTTGATTGTCTCCTTGTCGCACGCCATGGCATCAACCGCGTCTGAGGTGCTCTGAAGAGGCGAGACAGCACCATCGACACTGACATCAATCGGCGCAGATGGTGTCGGAGTAGGACCCATGTCCACAAGCACTACGTCCTTTTCGACTTCACCCAGTTCCTTGTAGACTATTCCTTGTTCTGTTCCCTCACGTGCACAAGATATGTGAAATGCCTTGGAGCATTTACCTCTGGTGCATTGAATTGGCGCGCCATGCATCTTTGGGCGATTCTTGGAACAAGATGAACATTTCTTTGAAAACCAACTTGATCAGCAAACTGACAAAGCCCGCGAGGTCGGACATTGCTCACCAAGTTCCATCGATCTTTCACGATAGCATCAACACCGAACACCATCTTCTCGCGCTTCCTTGTACCATCTGCCAGCATTGGACTGGTTTCGACTTCGTCCAACCAGGTCTCCGGTAAGACACGCGCACAATTCTCGTGCGCCATCCACACCTTGATGTCCGCATAGGCTGGATGTTGTACAAGAGGTCTGTCATGAACAGGAAGTAGATCATCACGCGACGCAGAGACACAGAGACAGCACGGATACGGCTCAAGCTCAGGGGGTCGCGGACCAAGCTTCAGTCTAATAGTAACCTTAGGGTGAGCAACGTCATGAACCTGTGTCGAGACCTTCGCCTTCTTCATCAGATTTGGTGTATCGTTCTCGTCAGACTTGCGTTTCCGAGACGACGAGTGAGTAGACTTGGTTATGCCGGACTTTGTAATGGGCTGTGGCGAAAGTTCTCGATCACGAAGAAGCTCGTCAACATCGATGCGGACACTGCAGAGAATATGAGGTTCATGTCATCTAGAGTACAGCGCAGACGGTACCTGTAATTGACACAGTTGCAAGCCTGTGCCTTCCGCCCAAGCTCGATCCAACTATCAAGTGCAAAATTGACGCTTTCTGCGCAGTTGAAGCCAAGGTTGAAGCCCGCATGATATCCTCTTGGAAAAGTGATGACAAACTCTCCGGCGTGCTGCACGAGAGTGTTGGGGCGACATGAAGTCTTAGCAAGCATCATAGGTGATGCGAGATAACTTTTGTGCCTGAGGAACTGCGGACATCTCGAGGGCTCGGGGAAATGACCTGAGAGGAATATTAGAATACATCGCAGCATAATGAGTGGGCATTACTTTTCATTGTTTGCTCGAGAGCAGACGCCCGAGCCTGTGGGATCGCATACCAAAACTTTCCAGCGCCAAAGTGAATGTAATTGATGCTAAACAGATCCATATCTTCGACGTGCCATGCGAAAGTTGCCCGCCACATGCCGAAGTAAAGATATGGCGTATTCACTCCGGGCAGGCCATTTGACGAACTGGGAAGAAGGCGACTCAGTAGAGACGGTAGATGAGCAACGTTCCAGGAATTGGTTTGATCCGTGAACAGGGACCCTGATGATATAGACAACTTTCGTCAAGCAGATGATATAAAAGGGAGTGAAAGAATATGACCTTCCATATCAGCACCATACATCGCTGGCGCCCCAAATCCACAGTTTCTCCAATACTGCCTTTCTAACACTCTGCAGAATTCCGGGGTGTAGTCCTCTGGCCGCGTATTTGGAGGCAGCCAATCGGATCTGGGATTAAATGACTTGAGAAAGACCGCATCAGCGGCTGCTCTTTCTGCGAGGTGGGCCTCTCTCATTTCCCGCGTTTGCCACTTGCGCTTTGCCTTGGCCTTTTGGGGCTTACCATCCTGCCCGTCGTCGTCCGACTCCTCCTCTTCTTTTGAACGTTCTGGTGTTGGGAGAGAAGCGACATCGGTCGGCTGCTCAGATTGAGGATCGCCGGGGGAGGGGCCCGCAGGTGGAATAGACGCCTTTGAATCACCGTCAAGTGGAGGTGTGTTAGGAGACTTGGGCACGGTGCTACTCGATACGATGTTGTCGGCCTTATCAATTACGGGTACAGGGACCGGACCGGCCAATTCCGCTTTGGTAACGCCTCCTCTCGCTCTCTCTCCTCTCTTCGCCCGTGACTTGGGTGGTGGTGGCGGCGCCGCCCTCCGTGCATGGCGCAGATCGATGCTGTCGACACCAGGTGCACGGTGGTCGTCCTTCTTGGAGAGTTCTGCCCACTCCCTCACGCTGAAGACGCGTCGTTTCTCAACGTTTTGCTGCCGAAAGAGACCACCATGTCCAAGCATGTGCTGTTCGATAGGATTCTTCAATTTCACGGAAGCGAGTTGATCTGTTAAGGGGGGCAGAGCATCCGTCCTATACCGAGAGCTCGCACGTACACGAAGCACGAGTCACACGAAAGACTCACCATTGCTTGGGGGGGATAACCTTTACGATCCCACTGCGCATACCCCAACTTTCAACCCTGTTCATGTACCCCTCAAAGTCTTTGAACTCCTCCATGGACGGTTTGAACACTGGTATACCACGTGAGGCAAGAGGGTCGTCGTCAGGCTCGAGCCACGTCCTGCCATTTGAGTTGGGCGATGGGGGAAAGTAGACGCCTTCCGAGCCGTAAAAGTGGTCGGGTTGGACTACTGGCAATGGTAGAGAGGGTAAACGCGAAGATGTGAGAGATGGTGTATGACTTGTGGTCGACATAAGGAACTGAGGCACGAAGATGTAATAAAAGTAAGAGTCTTGTATGAGAATTAAGATAAGTTTATCGTTGTTTCCCAACGACGACGCGATAATGGCAGAGAAATAGGAGGGACTGGGACGCGAGAAAGCGACGATATGATGACAAATGGAGCCCGCCGCCGGGAACGATGAGCAAAGGTCTGACTGGATTGCCCTAGATGATGTGACCGCCCCTCGGAGCTACAATTATTTCGGTCACTGCCCATCGTTTTTATTATGTAATTGATGAGATAACCATGATCCGTCGGCGTC
>WNGR01004267.1_pt1 | contig 19881 bp, 19 predicted proteins | sample 5407581 | NCBI WGS metagenome assembly WNGR01 (sample SAMN13153383, study PRJNA577476) | soil metagenome | isolation source: 80 cm soil or saprolite under Garry oak tree replicate 2 | place: USA:California | collected 2016-06-15 | reverse complement strand
GTTGTCGGAGCCGACCAGCGGCGAGCCGACCACGCCCGCCCCGACCGAGCCGATCGCCAGCACCACCAGGGGCACCAGGATGATGCCGTCGGACTCGTGGGGGTGGCCCTGGCCCCGGTAGGCGCCGCCGAACGCCAGCCACAGCATCCGCGCCACGTAGAAGGCGGTCAGGAAGGCGGTGATCACGCCCACGACGAAGACCACCTGCGCGACGCCCCGCGAGCCGGTGACGCCCTCGACCCCGCCGCCGAAGCCCATGCGCCAGGCGTCGTTGAGGATCTCGTCCTTGGACCAGAACCCCGCCAGCGGGATCAGGCCGGCCAGCGACAGCGCCCCGACCGTGAAGGTCCAGAAGGTCCACGGCATGACCCTGCGCAGGCCGCCCATCTCGCTCAGGTTGTTGGTGTGGATCGAGTGGATGATCGACCCGGCCGCCAGGAACAGCAGCGCCTTGAAGAAGGCGTGCGTGAACAGGTGGAAGATGCCGGCACTGTACCCGCCGACCCCGAGCCCGGCCATCATGTAGGCGAGCTGGGAGACCGTCGAGTAGGCCAGCACTCGTTTGATGTCTTCCTGGATCAGCGCGAGCAGGGCGGCGATCAGCATGGTGAGGCTGCCGATCAGGGCGACCTCGTTGAGCGCCGCGGGCGACGCCGCGAACACCGGGTACATGCGCGCCACCAGGAAGACCCCGGCGGCGACCATGGTGGCCGCGTGGATCAGGGCCGACACCGGATGGTGCCGCTGGAGAGCTGGCCCGAGTGGGCGGCGTCGACGATCCTGGGGATCTCGAAGCTGCGTGCCGCCCAGAACAGCACGAAGATGCCGGCCATGAAGCCGAGGTCGCCGACGCGGGTGGTGAGGAACGCCTTGACGGCCGCCCGCGAGTTGGCGTGGTCCTCCCAGTAGTGGCCGATCAGGAAGTACGAGCAGATGCCCATGATCTCCCAGCCGACCAGCAGCATCAGCAGGTTGTTGGCCAGCACCACGATCAGCATGCCGGAGGTGAACAGCGACAGCTTGGAGAAGAACAGCGTGTAGCGCTCGTCACCGCGCATGTAGGAGACGGAGTAGATCTGGACCATGAGCGAGACGGTGGTCACCACGAAGAGCAGGACCGAAGCCAGCCCGTCGACGGTGATGCCGATCGGGATGCTGAACTGATTCGAGATCGGCGCCCAGGTGGTGCTGAGGCTGTACGGCGCGTTCCCTCCGATCACGCCGGCGAGGATGCCGATGGACAGGACCCAGCCGATCCCGACCGCCACGATGCCGATCGGGGCGCCCTTGCCCGGGGTGCGCTTGCCCACGAGCAGGATGACCGCCCATGCCGCCAGCGGCAGGGCGGGGATGAGCCAGGCGAGCTTCACCATCTGAGCAGGTCCACCTCGTCGATGTTGACCGTCTCCCGGTTGCGGAAGATCAGCAGCACGATCGCCAGCCCGATGCCGACCTCCGCGGCGGCCACGGCCACCACGAACAGCGCGAACACCTGCCCGGCGAGGATCTTGTCCTGAAGGAAGGCGTTGAAGGCGATCAGGTTGATGTTCACGGCGTTGAGCATCAACTCGATGCTCATCAGCACCAGCACCGCGTTGCGCCGGGCCAGGACGCCGTAGATCCCGGCGCTGAACAGGAAGGCGGCGAACACCAGCGGGAAGAGCAGGCGCATCCGGTAGCTCTCCTTCCAGTCTCTAGTCGCGGCGGGCGAGCACGATCGCGCCGACCAGGGCGGCCAGCAGGAGCACGCTGACCGCCTCGAAGGGCAGCACGAAGTTCCTGAAGAGCGTGTTTCCGAGCGCGGCCGTGGCGGTGGCCGCGCGGTTGGAGATGCGGTCGCCGCCGAACGCTCGCACCAGGAAGGTGGTGAGCATGGCGAAGAACCCGCCACCGATCACGAGCGCGCCGACGCGTGCCCGGATGGTGTTGTCGAGCACGCGGCGGCCGACCGGCGCGCGGGTCAGCATGATGCCGAACAGCAGCAGCACCACGATCGCGCCGACGTAGATGATCACCTGCACGAAGCCAGCGCGACCACCAGGTAGAGCGCGGCGTGCACGATGTTGCGGCTGGTCACCACCAACAGGCCGCCGATCCCGCCGATGATCGCCAGGATCAGGAAGGCGATCTCCTGCCCGCTCATGCCCCGCCCCCGTTCTGCTCCCCCGAAGCTAGCTTGGCCCGGGCCTCGGCCTTGGCCCTGCGCATGTAGGCGGCCTTGGCCTTGGCCCTGGCGGTCCGCTCGGACTCGCCCGCCGCGACCAGCCGGTCGAAGGTCTCCTGGTCGATGCCCGGCTCGACGTGGACGTCCGGCTGCCTGGCCGGCGCCGCCCCAGCACCCGGCGCCCCACCGGCTCCGGCCGGCGCGGCCGAGGGCGCGGCGGCGGTGGTCGCCGGCGGCTTGTCGGCCGCCGCGACACCAGCCGGTGACGGAGCCGCCCCGGCGGCCGCTCCAGCGGGCGTGGTCGCGGCCTGCGTGGCGGCGGCCTCCCTGGCGGCCTGGGCCGCCGCGGCTGCCTTGGCGGCGGCCGCCTCGCGCGCCTTGCGGACGGCCGCGAGCTCTGCCGGCTCGACCGCGCCCTCCTCGAGCGGGTCGGGGGCGGGGACCGTGTAGGCCCACTCGCGCAGCCGCTCCTTCTCGTGGGTCAGGGGCTCGTGCGAGTACTCGGCGTACTCGAACTCGGGGCTCCAGAAGAGCGCGTCGAAGGGGCAGACCTCCACGCAGATCCCGCAGTACATGCACAGCGCGAAGTCGATCGCGAAGCGGTCGAGGATGTTGCGGGTGCGCGCGCGGCCGCCCTCCTTGGGCGCGACCGTCTCCTTGTGCGAGTCGATATAGATGCACCAGTCCGGGCATTCGCGCGAGCACAGCATGCAGACGGTGCAGTTCTCCTCCACCAGGGCGATCACCCCGCGGCTCCGCGCCGGCAGGTCCGGGCGGACGTGCGGGTACTGGGCGGTGGCCGATCGCCGCGACATCGTCTTGAACGTGACGCCGAGCCCCTTGAGCAGCCCGGCTCCCTTGAGCGCTGGCATCCTAGAACCCCACCTTCACGAAGCCGACGACCAGGATGAGCAGCAGCGCCACGGGCACGAGCCGGAGCCAGGCCAACGCCTGGAGCTGGTCCTCGCGCAGCCGCGGGTAGGTCGCGCGCAGCCAGATCACCACGAACGACAGCGCGAAGACCTTCGCCAGCAGCCACCACGGGCCCGACGGGATGATCCAGCCCCGGTAGCCCCCGAACCACAGCGTGGCGGCGATCGCCGACTGCACCACGATGCCGGCGTACTCGGTCAGCAGAAAGAAGGCGAAGCGCAGCCCGGTGTACTCGGTCAGGTGGCCGAAGACCAGCTCGGAGTCGGCCACCGGCATGTCGAACGGCGGCCGGGTCAGCTCGGCGACCGCGGCGGTGCCGAAGATCAGGAACGCGAACCAGTGCCAGGGGTAGACGATGTTCCAGACGGTGTCCTGGCGCTCCACGATGACCGCGAGATCCGCCGAGCCCGCCTGCATGGCCACGGCCGCGGCGGCCAGTACCAGCGGCAGCTCGTAGGCGATCAACTGGGCGGCCGCGCGCACCCCGCCCATCAGCGAGTACTTGTTGGCGCTCGACCAGGCGGCCATCAGCGTGCCGATCACGCTGACGCTGCCCAGCGCCAGCACCACGAACAGCCCCACGTCCGAGCGGATCGGCACCAGGTCCGGGCCGTAGGGCAGGAAGCCGAACAGCAGGATGGTGGGGATGAGGGCGACCGCGGGCGCCAGCGCGAACACCCATTTGTCCGCCGCCTTCGGGACGATGCTCTCCTTCTGAACGAACTTGACCCCGTCGGCGACCAACTGGAGCACGCCGTGGAAGCGCCCCGCCTCCATGGGCCCGAGACGAGCCTGCATGTGGGCCAGGACCTTGTGCTCCAGGTAACCCACGACCAGCGGGATGGTGAGGAACACCAGCAGCACCACGACGATCTTGACCGGCATCAGCACCCAGTAGTGCGAGAACCAGTCCCGGAGGGTGTCGGTCATCGATCGATGTCCCCCACGATGAAGAACATCGAGCCCATCACCGCGATCATGTCGGGCACCAGGGTTCCCTTCAGCAGGTAGGGCAGCGAGGAGACGTTGTTGAACGAGGGGGTGCGCATCTTGAAGCGCCAGGGCGTCTTCTCGTTGTGCGAGACCATGTAGTAGGAGAGCTGGCCGAGCGGGTTCTCGGCGCGCACGTAGGCGTGGCCCTGGGGAGCCCGGACGACCTTGGGCAGGCGCACGTTGACCGGCCCCGGCGGGATGCGGTCGTGGACCTGCTCGATGATCCGCAGCGACTCCTTCATGCGCTCGATCAGCACCGTGTAGCGGTCGTAGCAGTCGCCGTTGGTCCGCACCGGCACGTCGAACTCGAGCTGGTCGTAGAAGCAGTTGGGGACCAGGTCGCGCGACATCTGGATGGCGCCGCGCGGCAGGTCCTGCTTCAGCCCGCCCACGCGGCAGTAGGTGAGGTGGAGCCGGCCGCCGGTGATCCACTCCATCAGCGCCTGGATCTCCTCCCGCTCACGGAAGGCGTAGAACATCGGCGTGATGGCGCCGAGCTCCAGCGGGTAGGAGCCGACGAACATCAGGTGGTTGAGCACCCGCGTCCACTCGCACATCAGCATCCGGATCCAGGTGGCCCGCTCGGGGACCTCCAGCTCCATCTGCTTCTCGACCACCAGGGCGACGCCCAGCTCGTTGCACACCGCCGAGACCCAGTCGTGCCGGTTGACCAGCGCGATGATCTGCCGGTAGTCGCGGTACTCCGCCAGCTTCTCGAAGGAGCGGTGCATGTAGCCGATGACCGGCTGCGCGTCCTGGATCATCTCGCCGTCGAGCGTCACGATGACCCGCAGGACGCCGTGGGTGGCCGGGTGCTGTGGACCGACGTTGAGCGTCATGTCCTGCGTCTGGAGCGCGCGGTCGGCCTTGTCCCTGACGATGATGCCGATGCCGGTGCCGTCCGCCGCCTGGAAGGCCGCGCCGGCGGGCGCCGTCTCCGCGGCCTTGGCGCCGCTGCCGTTGCCGTCGTTGGTCTGCTCGATGATCGCCACCGTGCTACTCCCCTGGTTCCTTGCCCCCGGGCCAGACCTTGGCCTCCCTGGCCAGCAGGGCGAATTCCTTGCGCAGCGGGTAGCCGTCGAACTCCTCAGGCAGGAGCAGCTTGGCCAGGTTGGGGTGGCCGTCGAAGCTCACGCCGAACAGCTCGGCGGTCTCGCGCTCGTGCCAGTTGGCGCCCGCCCACAGGTCGTACAGGGTCGGCAGGTGCCCGCCGTCGCGTGGCACCAGCGTGCGGAGCTGTACGTGGTGCCGGTGGTTGGTGGAGTACACGTGCAGCACCACGGCGATGCCCGCCGCCTCCTCGTCCACGCCGCAGAGGAAGTCGAAGAAGTTGCAGGCCACCTCGGGATCGCGGCGCACGAACTCGGCGCTACGGCGCCACTGGTCCCCCGCCACCGTGACGGTCAGCAGCCCATAGGAGATCTCCGGATCGAGCTGCTCGGAACCGAACTCGGCGACCAGGTGGTCGCGGAGGGCTTCGGCGTCCACTAGGCACCCACCGGGATCTGGTTCGGGTCCCCCACCACAATGGGCTCCAGCTCGCCCTTGGCGTAGCGCTGGTGCAGCGACTCCGAGCCGATGCGCTCCTGGAGCTTGATGATCCCGTGCAGCAGCGCCTCGGGCCGGGGCGGGCACCCGGGGACATAGACGTCCACCGGGATGATCTGGTCGACGCCCTTGGTCACCGAGTAGGAGTCCCAGTAGGGGCCGCCGCAGTTGGAGCAGGACCCGAACGAGATCACGTACTTCGGCTCCGGCATCTCGTCGTAGAGCCGTTTGATCGCCGGGGCCATCTTGTCGGTCAGCGTGCCCGACACCACCAGCAGGTCGGCCTGCCGGGGACCGTGCGCGAACGGGATCACGCCGAGGCGGATGAAGTCGTGCCGCGCCATGGAGGTGGCGATGAACTCGATCGCGCAGCAGGCCAGGCCGAAGTTGAACACCCACAGGGAGTACTTGCGGCCCCAGTTGAAGACGAACTTGATGGGCTGGGGAAGCTCGACGGCGTCGATCAGACCCATTTCAGGACACCCTTCCGGAAGGCATAGAGCAGGCCGACCGCCAGGACGGCGATGAAGACCACCATCTCCCACAGCGCGGCCACCCCGAGCGATGAGAACACCAGCGCCCAGGGGAACAGGAAGACGCTTTCGACGTCGAAGATCACGAACAGGAACGCGAACACGTAATAGCGGATCTGCGTCTGCCCCCAGTGGCTGCCGATCGGCTGCATGCCGCTCTCGTAGGTGGTGAGCTTGCCCGGCGTCGGCCGGTGGGGCCGCAGCGCCCAGTTGACCCCGAACGCCAGCGCCACGAACCCGATCGCGAGCACGAGCAGGCCGGCCAGCGTTCCGTAGGCCTGGAAGTACTGGGTCATCGACTCCCTCGATTCCACCGTCGGGCGCTTGGGAGCAGCGCACCCTCCGCATCACCCGGCACCGCCCGCGACCCGACTGCTTCACAGCGGGGCGGCCGCATCGGCACCGGCAGCGCAGGCCAACCGCAGGCGAGCCTGGCTGGGGGCATTCTATGCCACTGGCCGCAACCCCAGCCAATTGTAAAGCGCCAGGTAGAAGCCCATTTTCGCACGAACGAACAAGCTCGGCCGCAGGTGGCCAGCGGGCCGGGCCGGAGATCAGACCTGGCGGTCGAAGACCTGGTCGGCGACGGCTTCGAGGGCGAGGCGGCCGGCGCCTCGGGGGAGTCGGGCCAGGGCGGCCTTGGCGCGGTCGACCTCGGCTTCGGCGGAGGCGCGGGCCTCGGCGAGAGCCGGGGAGCGGCGTAGCAGGGCCAGCGCCTCGGCGACGGCCTGGTCGTCCCGGTCGCCCTCCAGCAGCTCGGTGAGCCGGCCGGCCTGCGGGCCGCCGCGGCGCAGCAGGTAGAGCACGGGCAGGGTGCGCACGCCGGCGCGGAGGTCGGTGCCAGGCTCCTTGCCGGCGATGGCGGTCTCGGTGGTGATGTCGAGCAGGTCGTCGCCGAGCTGGAAGGCGACCCCGACCCGCTCGCCGTACTCGGTGAGCGCCTCGACCTCGGCGGAGGTGGCCCCCGCGAGCCAGCCGCCGAGGCGGCAGGCGGCGGCGATCAGCGCGCCGGTCTTGTCGGTCACCACGCCCAGATAGTGCTCGATCGGGTCCTCGCCGGGCAGCAGGCCGCGGATCTCGCGGATCTCGCCCTGTACCACCCGCCCGATGGCCCTGGCCAGCACCCTGGTCGGCTCGGTGCCGAGGTCGGCGGTGACGTCCGAGGCGCGGGCGAACAGGTAGTCGCCGGTGAGGATGGCGATCTTGTTGTCGTAGCGGGCGTTGGCCGAGCGGGCGCCGCGCCGCACCTCGGCCTCGTCCATGACGTCGTCGTGGTAGAGGGTCGACAGGTGGGTCAGCTCGATCGCCACCGAGGCGCCGATCAGGCGGGGCTCGTCCGGCTCGCCCAGGTGCCCGGAGATCAGCACCAGGGTCGGCCGGAACCGCTTGCCGCCGGCGCGGACCAGATAGCCGGCCGCCTCCTGGATGAAGGGGTCGGCGCTGACCACCGCCTCGGCGAGCGCGATCTCGACGCGCTCCAGCCTGGCGCGCACACGCGCCTCGAGCGCACCGAGGTCGCCTTCCACGAGCGGTCGAGCTGCTGGTACCACTTAGCCGAGAATCCTTCCTGCGGTCTGGGCCGCCGTCACCAGCACCTGTGGAGCCAGGCCGATCCCGACGGTCAGCACCGCCGCCACGCCCAAGGCGACGCCGAGCGCCAGCTCGGCCGGGACCTGGCGGCGGCCCGCGTCCCGATCCACCGGGGCACCCCCCTGGGGTTCCCCGGACCCCTCCGGCTCCGTGATCCCGCCAGCCTCCGAGCCCTCCTGGGCGGCGGCCGGCCGCTCCGACGGCTCCTGCAGGTACGTCGCCATGATGACACGCAGGTAGAAGAACGCCGAGATCACCGAGCTGACGACGCCGATGACCACCAGCCAGGTGAGCCCCGCGTTGACGCCCGCCTGGAAGACGTAGTACTTGGCCCAGAACCCCGACAGCGGCGGGATGCCGGCCAGCCCGAACATGAACAGACCGAGCAGCGCCGCGGGCCAGGGATGGCGCCGCCCGAAGCCGCGGAAGTCGTCGAGCGAGGCGCCCCCGTCCAGGTCCCCCGGCTCGCCCTCGAGCTGGCGGGTGTGGGCGGCGTACTGCACGACCATGAAGGCGCCCATCACCATGAAGGCGTAGGCCAGCAGGTAGAACATCGAGGCGGAGATGCCCTCGGGGTTGGTCGGCGCGGCCGCCAGGCCGATGAGCAGGTACCCGGCGTGGGCGATCGACGAGTACGCGAGCATGCGCTTGAGGTCGGTCTGCACGATCGCCAGGATCGCGCCCCCGAGCATGGTGACCACGGCCACGCCGGCGATCGCCGGCCGCCAGTCGAGCACCAGCCCGCCAAGCGCGCCGGCGAAGACCCGCAGGAAGACCGCGAACCCGGCCGCCTTGGTGCCGGCGGCCATGAAGGCCGTGACCGGCGTGGGCGCGCCCTGGTACACGTCCGGCGTCCACATGTGGAAGGGGACGGCCGCGACCTTGAAGCAGAACCCGACCGCCAGCAGGGCGACCCCGGCCAGCAGCACCGACGAGTTGATCTGGGTGGTCGAGGTGGCGCGGGCGATGGCCGCCAGGTTGGTGCTCCTGGTGGCTCCGTAGCACAGCGCGATGCCGTACAACAGGAAGGCCGAGGAGAACGCGCCGAGCAGGAAGTACTTCATGGCCGCCTCCTGCGCGCTGGCGCGGCGGGTGGCGCCGGCCATGATGTACAGCGACAGCGACAGGATCTCCAGGGCGATGAACACCACCAGCAGGTCGGAGGCGGCCGCGAGCAGCACCATGCCGGTGAGCGCGAACAGCAGCAGCGGGAACACCTCGGGTGGTGCCTGGCCCTCCGCCTGCCCTTCCTCGGAGTTCTCCCGTTCCCCTGGCCCCTCCGCGGCGGCCATCAGCGTCGTGAGGGCGCCCACGGCGAGCAGGACGACGCGCGCGTAGCGGGTGATGCCGTCCAGCGAGATGGCGCCGTCGAAGGCGACGGTGCGCAGGTCCCAATTCCACCCCACCAGGGCGGCCGCGACCGCCAGCCCCACCAGCGTCAGGGACGCGAGCGTGCCGCGGCGGGCGTTCGGCCAGAACGCCACGACCATGAGCAGGACGACCCCGGCGCCGGCCAGGGCCAGCTCCGGCGAGATCGCGCGCCAGGCGACCTGCGGCGCCGGCAGCGGCGAGTCAGCGATCTGGGCCAGCAGGTGCACGGGTTCCTCCGTCGGGCCCGGGACCAGTTCCCCAGGCGGTCATGGTGTCGGTTTGGGTGTGGGCACCTCCAGCGCGCGGCCGGCCTGGCCGGTACGCGCGTCGGCGGTGATCTTGACGACCCGCTGGGTCGCCGGCTCGATTCGCTGGAGCAGCGGCCGCGGGAAGATGCCGAGCGCGATGATCGCGGCGAGCAGCGGCAGCACGATCGCCCATTCCCGACCATCGAGGTCGACGGCTCCACGGCCGGGCGCGCCGCCCTCGGAGCCCACGGAGACCTCGCCGGTCCGCGCGCCCTGCCACATCCGCTGGTACGCCCAGAGCATGTAGACGGCGCCGAGGATCACCCCGCCGGCGCCGAGCACGGCCGCGGCGCGGTTGGTCAGGAACGCGCCGATCAGCGTCAGGAACTCGCCGACGAACCCGATCAGCCCGGGCAGGGCGACGGCCGCCAGGGTGATCACCAGCATCACGCCGGCCATCCTCGGCATGGTGCGCTGGAGGCCGCCGAGCCGCGCCATCTCCGAGGTGCCGCGCCGCTCCGCCAGCATGCCGGTGACGAAGAACAGGCCGCCGATCACCACGCCGTGGGCGACCATGTAGAACACCGCGCCCTGGAGGCCCTGGAGGTTGAAGGCGAAGATGCCGAGCACGATGAAGCCGAGGTGCGACACCGACGAGTAGGCGACCAGCCGCTTGAAGTCCCGCTGGCCGGTGGCCACCAGCGCGCAGTAGAGGATGCCGACCACCGCGAGCGTGAGCATCAGCGGCTGGAACCAGTGGGCGGCGTTGGGGAACAGCGGCAGCGAGAAGCGCAGGAACCCGTACACGCCCATCTTCGACATCACGCCGGCCAGCAGCACCGTGGTGGTGGTCGGCGCCTGCACGTAGGCGTCCGGCAGCCAGGAGTGCAGCGGCACCAGGGGGGTCTTGATGGCGAAGGCGGCGAAGAAGGCCGCGAACAGCCAGCGCTGGGTGACCGGGTCCTTGGCGAGGTCGCGCAGCGCCTCGTAGTCGAAGCTCGGCGAGCCCGTCGCCTTGGCGTGCAGGTAGGCGAGCCCGACGATGCCGACCAGCATCAGCAGGCCGCCGAGCAGCGTGTAGATGAAGAACTTCACGGCCGCGTAGATGCGCCGCTCGCCGCCCCACGAGCCGACCAGGAAGTAGCTCGGGACCAGCACCGCCTCCCAGAAGATGTAGAAGAGGAACAGGTCCAGGGCCACGAACACGCCCAGCAGCGCGGTCTCCAGCACCAGCAGCAGCGCGAGGTAGCTGCGCGGGCGGTCCCGCATGCGCCAGGAGCCGATCACCGCCAGCGGCGCCAGCAGCGCGGTCAGCAGCAGCAGCGGGAGGCTGACGCCGTCGACGCCGAGCCGGAACCGCACCCCCAGCGAGCGGACCCAGCTCGCGTCGACGCCGAGCTGGAAGCCCGGCTCGCCGATCTGGAACCGGAAGGCGAGCGCCACGGCCAGCCCGAAGGTGGCCACGCTGAACGCCAGCGCGAGCCAGCGCGCCACGCCCTGCGGGCCGCGCGGCAGGCACAGCAGCACCAGCGCCCCCACCAGGGGCAGGAAGACGGTCGAGGTCAGCAGCACGGGTTCGGGCTCTCCCCCTTCATCACGTTGTCCGCAGCACGAGGAAGGCCAGCAGCAGCACGGCGCCGCCGAGCACCCCCAGCGCGTAGGTTCGAACGAAGCCGGTCTGCACGAGGCGGCCGCGCCTGGCGGCGGCGCCGACCTCGCGCGCCACGCCGTTGACGGCGCCGTCGATCACGCCCTCGTCCACCGGCCCGGCAAGCCAGCGGGCCAGCGCGCTCCCGAGCTTGACCGTGAACAGCTCGTACAGCTCGTCCACGTAGAACTTGCCGGTCAGCGGCCGCAGCACCCCCGCGTAGCGCTCGCGCAGCGCCAGCCACTGCACCCGCCCGCTGCCGTAGAGATACCAGGCGACCCCCACCCCCAGGAAGGCGACCGCCGTGGCGATCACGCTCAGCGAGACGGCGCTGAGCGAGGGCGACGCACCCTGCGGCGGGGTGCCGAGCAGTGGCTCCAGGAAGTCCTGGATGCGGCCGCCCTGGCCGGTGAAGGTGCTGAGCAGCGCCCCGGCGACCAGCGCGAGCAGACCGAGCACCAGCAGCGGCAGGGTCATCACCAGCGGCGACTCGTGCGGGTGGCGGCCCTGCGGCCAGCGCCGCTCGCCGAAGAAGGTGAGGAACACCAGCCGGGACATGTAGAAGCCGGTGAGCCCGGCGGTGATCACGCCGACCACCCAGGCGAACGTGCCGACGCCGCCGTTGTCGAAGGCGGCGCCGAGGATCTGGTCCTTGGAGTAGAAGCCAGCCGTGAACGGGAAGCCGATGATCGCCAGCCATGCGGCCATGGTGGTCAGGAAGGTGAGCGGCATCACCCGCCGCAGCCCGCCGAACTGCTTGATGTCGGTGGCGTCGTCGTTGCCGTGCATCACCGAGCCCGCTCCCAGGAAGAGCTGCGCCTTGAAGAAGGCGTGGTTGACCAGGTGGAAGATGCCCGCCACGTAGCCGATCGGGCCGAGCCCCACGGCGATGAACATGTAGCCGAGCTGGGAGACGGTGGAGTAGGCCAGGATCCGTTTGATGTCGTCCTGGGCGGTGGCGATCACCGCCGCCAGCAGGGCGGTGAGCGCGCCGATGACCACCACCACGGTCTCCGCCGAGCTGGAGGCCTCGAACAGCGTGTGGGTGCGGGCGACCAGGAACACGCCGGCGGTGACCATGGTGGCCGCGTGGATCAGCGCCGACACCGGGGTCGGGCCGGCCATGGCGTCCGGCAGCCACACGTACAGCGGGATCTGCGCGCTCTTGCCGGTGCAGGCCAGGAACAGCAGCAGCGCGATGGCGGTGGCCGCCCCTGCGGCGAGCCCCGAGACGCGACCGAAGACCTGGTCGAAGTCGAGCGTGCCGAACTTGGCGAAGATCAGGAAGATCGCCAGCAGGAACCCGACGTCGCCGATGCGGTTGGCGATGAACGCCTTCTTGGCCGCCGCCGGCACCTCCGGCCTGGTGAACCAGAAGCCGATCAGCAGGTACGAGCAGAGGCCGACGCCCTCCCAGCCGAGGTACATGACCAGGAAGTTCTGCGCGAGCACCAGCGTGAGCATCGCCGCGGCGAACAGGTTCAGCCACGCGAAGTAGGTGCCGCGCCGCTGGTCGGCGGCCATGTAGCCGATCGAGTAGAGGTGGATCAGCATGCCCACCCCGGTGACCACCAGCGCAAGGGTCGCCGAGAGCTGGTCCCATCGCAGGTCCATCGCCACCCGGAAGTTGCCCGAGACGAACCACTCGTAGCCGCGCAGGATCGACTCCCGGGAGTCGGCGTTCTTGCCGACCAGCTCCAGAAACGCCGCCACCGCGATCCCGAAGGCCGCCGCCATCAGCAGGGTGGCGAGCCAGCCGGCGGCTCCGCGCAGGCGCCGGCCCACCAGCGTGTTGATGGCGAAGCCGGCCAGCGGCAGCAGCGGCAGCAGCCAGACCAGGCGGATCGCGCCGGTAGCGTTCAGGGCCTCGTCACCCCTTGAGCAGGTTGACGTCGTCGACGCTGGTCGACGAGCGCTTGCGGAAGATGGCCACCAGGATGCCGAGGCCGACGACCACCTCGGCGGCGGCGACCACTATCACGAAGAAGGACAGGATCTGGCCGTTCAGGTCGCCGTTCAGCTTGGAGAAGGCGATGAACGACAGGTTGACGGCGTTCAGCATCAGCTCCACGCACATGAACACCACGATGGCGTTGCGCCGGATGAGCACGCCGGCCACGCCGATGGTGAACAGCAGCGCCGACAGCACCAGGTACCAGCTCGGCTCGACTCTCATGGCACCGGCTCCTCCTCGCGGGCGCCGTCCTTGGGCCCGGCTCCTTCGCTGGCGGCCGGGGAGGTGCGGGCCGCGCGTTCCCGTTCCCGGAGCCCACGGAGCACCTGGCGCCTGCCGAGCACCAGCGCGCCGACGGCGGCCACCACCAGCAGCAGGCCGGTGGCCTCGAAGGCGAACACGTAGCGGGTGTAGAGCAGCCGGCCGATCGCCCGCACGTTGTCGTTGTCGGCGACCCGCGTCAGGTCCACGCCCGGACCGCGGAACGGGTGCAGGAAGAGCGCCAAGATGGTTCCGGCCAGCAGCAGCGCCACCAGGATCGCGGCGGCCGGGCGCTGGCCCCTGATCGTCTCGCGCAGGATGTCCTCGCGCGAGATGCCGAGCAGCATGAGCACGAACAGGAACAGCACCATGATCGCGCCGGCGTAGACGATCACCTGCACGGCCGCCAGGAACTGCGCCTGCAGGAAGACGTAGAACGCGGCCAGGCAGAAGAAGTTGACCACCAGCAGCAGCGCCGAGTAGACCGCGTGGCGGTTGAGCACCATGCCGAGCGCGGTCACCACCGACAGCGGCGCGAGGATCACGAAGAAGATCAGCTCGACCCGCTCCGCGGAGGTGGTCGCGGCCAGCACCGTGCCGGCGTGCAGCGCGGTCACCGTGGCACCGCCTCGTCGTCCGGCAGCTCCCGGTCGGCCTCGCGAGCCTCGCTGGCCTGGAGCAGCGCCCACACCGGCTCCACCGACTCCTGCGAGAGCGAGGCCTGCGGGCCGTAGCGGGCGATGGTCGGCTGCCCGTCGACGGCGTCGGTGTGCGGCGGGGGCTTGGCCCCGGCCGGGACCGGCGCCAGCAGCCGCTCCTTGTCGTAGACCAGGTCGGCGCGATTCTCCTCGGACAGCTCGTACTCGTTGGTCATGGTGAGCGCCCTGGTCGGGCACGCCTCGATGCACAGCCCGCAGAAGATGCAGCGGTTGTAGTTGATCTGGTAGATGGCGGCGTAGCGCTCGCCCACCGACCAGCGCTCCTCGGGGGTGTTTTCGGCCCCCTGCACGTAGATCGCGTCGGCCGGGCAGGCATAGGCGCACAGCTCGCAGCCGATGCAGCGCTCCAGGCCGTCGTCGTAGCGGTTGAGCAGGTGGCGGCCGTGGAAGCGCGGTGCCGTCGGCTTGCGCTGCTCCGGGTACTGGATGGTGTTGCGCTTCCGGAACATGCTCCGGAAGGTGATCGACAGACCTTTGAGGATCTCCGGTGTCATGGCGCGGAACCTCTCGGTGCGGGACGCTCCTCTTCGGGTGCCTCCCTGGTGAACAGCAGCGACGCGAGCAGCAGGACCAGCACCGCCACGGCGACGAGGCCGAGCCCCCTGCGCCAGCCGGCCGGGAACGGCTGGATGATCATCAGCGCCGTCACCGGGATCCACGCCAGCGCGAACGGGATCAGGACCTTCCACCCGAAGGCCATCAGCTTGTCGAAGCGCAGCCGCGGCAGGGTCGCGCGCACCCAGATGAACAGGAACAGGAACAGGTAGACCTTGGCCACGAACCACAGGATCGGCCAGAACCACTGCAGCCACGACGGGTTGTGGAAGATGGGCCCGTCCGGCCCGCCGAGGAACAGGGTGGCGGCGACGGCCGAGACGGTGATCATGTTCAGGTACTCGGCCAGGAAGAACAGCGCGAACTTCACGCCCGAGTACTCGGTGTGGTAGCCGCCGACCAGTTCGGTCTCGGCCTCTGGCAGGTCGAACGGCGCCCGGTTGGTCTCGGCGATCCCGGCCAGCAGGAAGATCACGAACATCGGCAGCTGCTGGACGAGGTACCAGCGCGGGAAGATCGGGAAGTGCAGGCTGCCGAGGTTGACCTCGAAGGTGCCGTGCTGGGCCGCGACGATGCCGGCCGCCGACAGGGTGCCCGCCAGCATGAACACCCCGATCAGCGACAGCCCCTGGGCGATCTCGTAGCTGATCATCTGCGCCGAGGAGCGGATCGCGCCGAGCAGCGGGTAGTTGGACCCGGCCGCCCAGCCGGCCAGCACGATGCCGTAGACCTGCAGGCTGCCCATGGCCAGCACGAACAGGATGCCGACGTTGAGGTTGGTGAGCTGCGCGCTCTGGCTGCCGAAGTTGCGGCCGAACGGGACCACCGAGATGGCCAGGAACGCTGGGACCATCATCACGATCGGCGCCAGCGCGTAGAGCCAGCGGTCGGCCTGGGTCGGCCGCACGTCCTCCTTGAAGAACAGCTTGATGCCGTCGGCCACCGACTGGAACAGGCCGGCCGGGCCGACCCGGTTGGGGCCGACGCGGGTCTGCATCCAGGCGACGACCTTTCGCTCCAGGTAGATCACGAACAGCACCGAGAGCAACAGGAAGGCGAAGACGCCGACCACCTTGACCAGCATGATCGCGAAGTCGAACCAGTTCACGCCGCCACCTCCCCGGCGGCGCGCACGACCACGCGCAGCGCGGGAGCCGGGCCGAGCAGCTCCCCGAGCGAGAGGTCGGGCTGGTTGCTGGGGATGAAGGCGCAGCCGGGCGCCACCGCCGGGCTGACCCTCGCCGGGAGCTGGACCAGCCGGTCCCTGCCGAGGTCGACCTCGACGGCGGCGCCGTCGCGCACGCCCAGCCGCTCGGCCTCGTCGGGGTGCAGCTCCACGAAGGCCGCCAGGGTGCTGCGGGTGAGGTCGTCGGCGCGCGCGAGCATGGAGGCGCCGTCCAGCAGCAGCGGGTAGGTCACCAGCGCGAGCCCGTCCGCTGGGCCGTCGAACTCGACCGCCTGGTCCTCGGCGTTCGCCGGCTCGGTGGGCGCCAGGCCCTCCGGGCGCGCGCGGAAGCGCGCGGTCTCGGCGGTGACGCGGTCCAGGGTGGCCAGGCCAAGCTCGACCTGGAGCCGCACGGCGAGCTGGTCGGCCAGCTCCCAGATGGCCTGGGCGGCGCCGCCGATCTCGACCGCGGCGAGCTGTCCCTGCACGCGGCCCTCCCAGTCGGTCCAGGTGCCCTCGGTCTCGGCGTGCACGACCCCGGGCAGGAGCACGTCGGCCCGGCGGGTGGCATCGGTGAGGCCGTGGTCGACGGCGATCACGAAGGTGTTGTCGAGTGCCCGCTCGGCCAGTTCCCGAGGGCCGTAATCGCGGATCAGGTCGACCCCGGCCAGCACGAGCACGCCGAGCTGGCCATCCGCCGCCGCCTGGAGGATCGCCGGGCCGTCCAGCCCAGGCTCGCTCGGCAGCGTTGCCCCCCAGGCCTCGCCGAGCGCCTCCCTGGCGGCCGCGGCCGCCACGGGCCGCCCGCCGGGCAGCAGGTCGGGGCGGGCGCCGACGTCGAGTGCGCCGCGGTCGCCCGCCCGCCGCGGCACCCACGCGAACGCGCCGCCCAGCCCGTTCGCCAACCGCGCCGCGGCCCCCAGTGCGCCGGTGGTCGCCGCCCGCCAGCCGGCGAGCACCACCACGGCGGGTGGCCCGTCACCGGTGCCGGGCGCCTCGCCCGGGGTCGGGCCGCCGGCGCCGGCGGACGTGACCAGCTGGCCGGCCTCGCCCTCGCCGCGGGCCAGCCGCTCCAGGGCGGCGGCCTCGCCGCCGGGCGGGGTCGGCACCACGGTGGCGAACTCGGCCAGGCGGCCGGCGCGGGGGCCGACGGCGACGACCTGGACGCCGTGAAGGGCCGCCTTGCGCAGGCGCAGGAAAAGGATCGGCGACTCCTCGTGGGGGTCGAGGTCGACGACCACCACGGCCTTGGCGGACTCGAGATCCGCGTAGCGGACCCCCCCGCCCGGGGCGGTGCCGGCGATCCGGCGGGCGACGGCGGCCTCGGCGTCGCCGCCGCTCCAGTTGCGCGCGTCCACGTTGTTGGTGCCGAGGGCTACCCGCGCCAGCTTCTGGAGCGCGTAGGCGTCCTGGTCGGCCAGGTGCCCGCCCACCAGCACGCCGACGCCCTTGGCTCGGTGCGAGCGGATCCCGTCGGCGGCGCGGCGCAGCGCCTCCGGCCACGACGCCGTGCGCATCCGGTGGTTCTCGGAGAGATGCGGTATCAGCACGCGCCTGGGGTCCTGGGCATAGGTGAACCCGTAGCGCCCGCGGTCGCAGTTCCAGGCCTCGTTGACGTCGTCGTTGTCGCGCGCGAGCTGGCGCGTCACCAGCCCGCGCCGGGCGTCGATCCGCAGGTTGCAGCCGGCCGCGCAGTGCGCGCACACCCCGTCGGTGGACGAAAGGTCGAACGGCCTCGCCTGGAACCGGTACGACGGCGAGGTCAGCGCGCCCACGGGGCAGATCTGCACCACGTTGCCCGAGAAGTAGCTGCGGTAGGGCTCGTCTGAATAGATGGCCACCTGCTCCAGAGACCCACGCTCGAACAGCTCGATGAACGGGTCGCCGGCGATCTCGGCGGAGAAGCGGGTGCAGCGCGCGCAGAGGACGCAGCGTTCCCGGTCGAGCAGCACCGTCTCGCCGATCTTGATCGGCTTCTGGTAGTGCCGCTTGGCCTCGATGAAGCGGGTCTCCCCCGGCCCGTGCGCGAGCGTCTGGTCCTGGAGCGGACACTCGCCCCCTTTATCGCACATGGGGCAGTCAAGCGGATGGTTGATCAGCAGGAACTCGAGGATGCCCTCCTGGCCGGCGCGCGCGATCTCGCTGGTGAGCTGGGTCTTGACGACCATGCCGTCGGTGACGGTGGTGGTGCAGGCGGTGAGCGGCTTGCGCTGGCCGACGACCTCGACCAGGCACTGGCGGCAGGCGCCGAGCGGCAGCAGCAGCCGGTGGTCGCAGAAGCGGGGGATCTGGATGTCGATCTGCTCGGCCGCGCGGATCACCAGCGTGCCCGGCGCGACCTCCAGCTCATGGTCGTCGATGGTCACCTTCACGGTGGTCCGCTTGTTAGCCATTGGGGGCGTCTCCCGAGTGCGCGCCAACCGCCACGCGCTCCCCGCCGAACGGGCAGCCGTGGCCTTCGACGTGCTGGTCGAACTCTTCGCGGAAGTACTGGAGGGCCGAGACGATCGGGCTGACGGCGCCGTCGCCGAGCGCGCAGAAGGAGCGGCCGAAGATCGCGTCGCAGATGTCCTTCAGCGTGTCCATGTCCTCCTTGCGGCCGGCGCCGGTCTCCAGCCGGGTGAGGATCTTGGCCATCCAGTCGGTGCCCTCGCGGCAGGGCGTGCACTTGCCGCAGGACTCGTGGGCGTAGAACTTGGTGAAGTTCAGGCAGGCGCCGACGATGCAGACGTCCTCGGAGAGCACGATCACCGCCGCCGTGCCGAGCAGGCTGCCGGCTCCCTGGATGCTCTCGAAATCCATCGGGGTGTCCAGGTGGTCGGGGGTGAGCATCGGCGTGGAGGAGCCGCCCGGGGTCCATGCCTTGAGCGTCTTGCCGTCCAGCATGCCACCGCCGGCGCCCATGATCAGCTCCCTGGCGGGCGTGCCGAGCGGGTACTCGTAGTTGCCCGGCCGCTGCACCTCGCCGGAGACGCTGAACAGCTTGGGGCCCGGGGACTTCTCGGTGCCCATGGAGCGGAACCAGTCCACGCCCTTGCGGAAGATCCACGGCACGCTGGCGATCGTCTCGACGTTGTTGACCGTGGTCGGTGCCCGGTAGAGCCCCTCGACCGCGGGGAAGGGCGGCCGCAGCTTGGGCTGGCCGCGCTGGCCCTCCAGCGAGGAGAGCAGGGCGGTCTCCTCGCCGCAGATGTAGGCGCCGGCGCCGCGGTGCAGGACCACGTCCAGGTCGAAGCCCGAGCCCTTGATGTCGCGGCCGAGCAGGCCACGCTCGTAGGCCTCGCCGATCGCCGCGGCCAGGCGGCGGCCGGCGAAGCCGCACTCGCCCCGCAGGTAGATGAAGGCCTGGTTGCAGCCGATCGCGTAGGCGGAGACGATCGTGCCCTCGACCAGGGCATGCGGGTCGCGCTCCACCAGCTCCATGTCCTTGAAGGTGCCCGGTTCGCTCTCGTCGGCGTTGACCACCAGGTAGGTGGGCTTGCCGGTGCCCTTGGCCAGAAACCCCCACTTCATGCCGGTCGGGAAGCCGGCGCCGCCGCGGCCGCGCAACCCCGAGTCCTTGACGATCTGCACCAGCTCGGCGGGGTCCTTGGCGAAGGCGGCATCCAGGCTCGCGTAGCCGTCCAGCTCCAGGTAGCGGTCGAACCCGTGGGCCAGCCGGTCGCGCCAGCGGCTGCTCAGCACGCTGACCGGCTGGACCTGCGGAGCCGCGCCGTCCGCGGAGGTCACAGCCGCTCACCCCCCGTCCGGTCGTCTCCGGTCCCCTCGGCCGGGGCGCTGCCGATCCGGTCGCCATCGCCGCCGGAGCCGGCGCCGGTGGCAGCGCGCTCGGCCAGATCCGCCGACGGCTCGCCGAGGCCGGAAAGGCGCCAGTGCAGGGCAGCGGTGGACGGCTCGGTCACCGCGCCGTCGCCGGCCAGGGTGGGCGGTGGCACCTCGTCGTGCAGCAGCCGCTCGACCAGCTCCAGCGCCTGCTCCCCGGAGAGGCGCTCGTAGTTCTCGGTGTTGACCTGGACCACCGGTGCGCCGTCGCAGGCGGCCAGGCACTCGACCTCCTCGACGGTGACCATGCCGGTCGCGTCGGTGCCGCCGAGCGGCACGTCGAGGCGCTTGCAGAGCGCCTCCGACAGCTCCCGCGAGCCGCGGAGCTGGCAGGGCAGCGTGCGGCAGACCGAGACCAGGTACCTGCCGACCGGGCG
>WNGR01003625.1_pt1 | contig 19894 bp, 21 predicted proteins | sample 5407581 | NCBI WGS metagenome assembly WNGR01 (sample SAMN13153383, study PRJNA577476) | soil metagenome | isolation source: 80 cm soil or saprolite under Garry oak tree replicate 2 | place: USA:California | collected 2016-06-15 | reverse complement strand
ATGGTGTGGATGGTCAAGCCCTGGCTGCGTTGGACGGCACCGGTCTCGGCGCTGGAGCCGTTCCGAATCGCGAACCGCTACGGGCTGTTCGCCATGATGACGCGCGGCCGCTATGAAATCGAGTTCCAAGGCTCGGACGACGGACAGACGTGGCTCGTCTATCCCTTCCGCTTCAAGCCGCAAGACCCCAGCAAGCCGCCGGGGATTTACGCGCCGTATCAGCCGCGGTTCGATTGGAATTTGTGGTTTGCGTCCCTGAGTTCCTGGCGGCAAGAGCCGATCGTGGTGCGCACGGAGGAGAGTTTACTTCGTGGCGATGCGGATGTGCTGCTGCTTTTTTCGGGGAATCCTTTCCCGCATGGTCCGCCGCAGCAGGTGCGCGCCGTGGTCTGGCAATATTGGTTTACAACGCCAGCCGAAAAACGATCGCAAGGTATATGGTGGAGAAGGCAGCAGCTGGGCCTCTATGCTCCGACGTTGGAGCGTGAATCCGACGGAAGAGTTGTTGTGCTTCAGTGGCCGTCCGCGATGGAGCCGAGGGAATGACGAACGAAGGATGTGTCTTACTGGGGAAACTGTTTGATCGAAGTCACGCGGTCGCCCATGAAGCGGACGAAGACGGTCTTCGATGGCGGCTGGCCGTAAATCCAGTCTTCGATATCATTGCCATCGGAATCGCGTTCGCGCACTTTGTGGTCGGGCTTGCCGATCGCCGCGACGAGTTCCTCGCGGTCCATGCCCACCACGGGTCTGCGGTCCTGAATGGCCTTCTTCATTTCCGGAGGCAGGGTATCGAACCACTGCACGGCGGCGGAACGCTCTTTCGAGAAATTCAAGAAAGGCGAAAGGAGCTGCTTCAATTCGTCCGGCGCGAGGTCCGGCAGCGGCTTGTTGAAATCCAGGAAAATCGTGCTGCCCATGCCAGGCTGCATCCCCGGCGGACCCTGATCCTGCGCCGAGGTGCCCCGAACCGTGGGCGTGGCTGGTCCGCCAAGGCCGATCTGGAGGTGATCGCGCCAGTGTGTCTTGCCGCGGCCACCGCCATTCACATCGACGATGATCTGATGATCGCGGAACTCCAGCTTGGTGATCTGCACGCTATCGCCGGTATTCACGGCCGAGCCGTGCGTAGCCACGGCGCGATCGAGCATCTCGGTCTCCAATGGCTTGCCCACGTTGACGTGGAACCCTTCCTTGCCAGCAGGGAGCGGCTTGACGGCTTTGGCAAATTCGCCGGAAACGTAGCGGATCAGAGAAAGCTTCGAAGATTCCTGGAGCGTGGCGCTCTTCGCAGGGGGTGTGGTCTTCGACTGGGACTGGCTCTGGGACTGCGCGTTGTCCGACGACGCGCCAGCGTTCGGGAAGAGAGGAATCTCTTCGTCCGTAGGAAAGCTGGGGGCCGGGCTCGCGGGCGGACGAAGGCTGTTGACGCGCGGGACATCCGCGTCGGCAAAAAGCAAAAGCGTTAGCGATAAGGCAAGCCAGTTCGACATATGCGCGGCGGCCCCCGACCTGGCCGGGGCCGACATTTCCCTATTCTACGATGCTAGGAGGCCGGTGAACAGGTGCCTCGCTCGGGAGAGGACACCTCTCTCCTAACTGTACTCGATCGAGGTTCAACTGTACTACCGGGCGGGGGTTCGAGCCATTTCTCTAGCGAGACACCACTTGGACGCCCTGGCGGTCGATAGTCATGGGTAGAACTTCGGCTCCAGCTTCACGAATGGTATTTTCCACGCGATCCCGAGCGTCTGGTTCGATCAATAGGACCACACAACCGCCTCCGCCCGCTCCGCAGACTTTGCCGGCCAGCGCGCCGTTGCGACGGGCATTTTCAATGACCCGGTCGATAGTCTTCGTCGAGATGGTGGGCAGGTTTCGCTTGCGGAAGGACCACTCCTCGCGCATGAGGCGGCCAGCTTCCTGCCAATCGGGCTTTTCCATGGCTACGCGCATTTCCTGGGCCACTTCGGAGATGCGCTCGAGGCTGTTTTGCACGGCCCGTTTGCCGCCGATATGCGCCTTGAAGACTTCCCAGTTGTTGATGCCGTGCTGGCGCGGCTTGCCGGTGTAAGCGACCATCACACGGCGCTCAAGCTCGTCGAGATTGACGCGCAATTCAACGCGATGTTCGCCGCCGGGCGGGAGTTCGATTTGATGACAATGGCTTCCGCGTCGCGGCTGATGTGGATCCAGTCGACCTTGCTCTTCCCTGCTCCGGTGAAGCGGTCAAGCGCGGCGCAAATGGCTACAGCCATGGCGCTGGAGCCGCCAATGCCTGCTCCCGCGGGAGCTTCCGAATCGGTGGTGAGCGTGAAGCCGCCCTGGGGGTGAAAGAACTTGGTAATTTCAGCAAGGAGGGGGAGGCGGTAGCGCTTGGCTTTCACGAGCGCGGCAAAAGAGGCAAAACTTTCTTCGCGCTTGATGTCACGGGAAACCAGCGTGATGCGGTCGTCGTCAGCGGGATGCGTTTCGATAATGCACGAGGCATAGAGAGAAATCGCGGCGTTCACGGTGAGCGCGCCGGGGTGAAATAAATAGAGCGGCCAAATGTCGAGCGTTCCGCCAGCGAAGTCCACGCGGGTCGGTGCTTTGGATTCGATGATCATGTGCGAGCTAGCTCGATTCAGGGGGATTTTCGGTCGAGCCAGTTTGACGGAATAAGACAGCTAGCTCAAGCAATGACAGTAATGAATGTCCACGGAAAGGCAATGACACCCGGCCGACGAAAGAATCAGCTGGCGCCAGCGGCGCGGTTGCGGGCGATGAGCTGCGGGCCGTCCTTCTTTTCTTGCGCGAGGGCGGGATTGGGCTCGAAGCAGCGGCGGCAGCGGGCTTCATACGCGCCCATCGCGCCGACAACGATCAGCTCTTCGCTTTCGACGAGGCGCTGCGTGTGAACCGCGGGATTGCCGCAGCGGACGCAGATGGCCAGAAGCTTGGTGATTTCTTCGGCGATGGCGAGCAGGCGCGGCATGGGTTCGAACGGGCGGCCGCGATAATCAGTGTCCAGGCCGGCGACGATGACGCGTTTGCCGAGATTGGCGAGCTTGGTGCAAACGTCCACTACCTCGTCGCCAAGGAACTGCGCTTCGTCGATGCCGATGACTTCGGTGCGCGGCGACAACTTTTCCATGATTTCGGAGGCTTTGAACACGTTGTCCGAGGGAATGCCGAGACCGGAGTGTGACACAATCTCGTTGGCTGCGTAACGCTCGTCGATAGCAGGCTTGAAGATCTGCACGCGTTGACGCGCGATCTCCGCGCGACGCAGCCGGCGGATTAGCTCTTCGCTTTTGCCGGAAAACATCGGGCCGACGACGACTTCGATCCAGCCCATGTTGCCCTTTACGATGTCCACGGTTGCTCCTTAAAGCCAGTTATCAGTAATCAAGATTTACTAAAAAAATCAATCTTTAACGCTATGACCCGATCTCCACCGCGCAGCTACCCCAATGAATTGGATGCGCCCGAGGCGGCAACGCGAAACATCTTCTCATTATAGAACGGCGCGAAGGCCGCAATCACGGCAACTCGAAACGCCTCCTGCCGCGTGATGAAATTGTTCGAGAGCACGCCCCAGGCGCCTTGCGCGTCACGAATGCCGACGGCACCTGCAAATTTGTCGATCGCTGCGGCAAGCTCCACGCCGTTTTCGAGAACTTCGTGAGCCAGCGCTTCTGGCAGCTCGATGCTTCCAGAGCGGCCATAGTGGCCTCGCGCGCCATCGGAGACGTAGGCCCAGCTTTCCAGGAAGACGCGGCGATGCCCGTTCTGCCGCAACCCGGAATGACGCAGCGTCTCATCCGCTGACGCACCTTCTTGCACGACATCGAGCCCGCCTTCCAGGCCGACGAAGTATTGCCAGGCCGCCCCGTGCTGACGCGCCACCTGCTCCAGTGCTTCCGCGCGCTGGCGAGCGCCGCGCATCAATTCATCCCGCGACGACGGCGTGTGGCTAACTCCGCTGTCCACTTCCACGCTGACGACTTCGAATTGAGCGTCGCGAGCGAGAGCCGCTGAAAATGCTTCGAGTGCTTCCGTGACGGCATTGAGCTTGGGTCCGCGTTTGCTGCCGACGGCGATCGTGATTTTTTTCATTTGGAAAAATGTCGACAGCTCGATTCTAACGGTACTTGGACAGGAATTTCACCGGGAATTCGCGAGGCTGAGGAAAACTCAAAACGGACATTCACAACGACTCATTCGGCCGGATGAGCAATGGAGCGGCCTATCGGAATCGAACCGACACCTGAACCTTGGCAATTCTGCAGGGTATGGAACGTCAACAACTTACGAGGCACTTTCAGGAGCACTCAGTAGCGTTTAGAGCGGTCAGAAACGCCTAATGCTCCTCTAGTTGTTCCCACGCGGAAGACGGGTTGGCACCCTTCACATTTGAACCGCGAACCGGTTCAGGCGTCTCCTCGCTAGCGGCTTGCGGCAGTTGGTATCGCGTTGAATTGGCACTGTACGTGGGGCGAATCCGGTCTATAGTCGCACGATGAATTCTGCGGCTACCGGGCGACTAAGGTCTCCGCGTGGAATGACTGGCATCGGCACCTTCCTGTTGTTTGGAGCCGTAACAGCATCCCTGGCAGGAGCAAGCTTGGTCTGGCGCGGCACTGCTCTCGATCGCATGTGGACTCTTAATCCGCGTGCTTACAGAGAGCTCGCGCCGTTTGGAAAATTAGCTGGAATCCTATTCCTACTGCTTGGCATGACCCTCGCCTTTACCGGCATGGGCTGGTTCAAACGACGCCTTTGGGGATGGGCGCTGGCTGTTGCCGTCATTGCAACACAGGTTTTAGGAGGCGCGGTGAATATCTTCATGGGGCGCATCGTCGAGGGTGGGATAGGCGTCGCAATTGCCGGTGCGCTGCTATTCTATGCGTTGCGCGCGGACGTGAAGAGCGTCTTTCAGCGCGGCGGACCGCACACATCAAATGTTGAATGACTCTCTCGAGCGGATGGACCAACCGGGGTCAAGAGAATCCCACAAACATCGAATTGTTAATCTTCGGCTTCTTGAGTGACGATGTGGACATCCACGGCTGGAGACTCTCGTAGGAAACGGTGTACTGCTGAAAGATACAGGTATTTCCGCCAGTCGTGCACGGGTGCGCGGCCAAAGATTACTTGAGTGACGTGCTTGGAGCGCACAAAGTCAGCAACAGTGTCCGCGACACTCTTTCCCTTCAAGCGAACGACCTTTGCGCCTAAGCTTTCGGCAAACCGCAAATTGGCGGCCAGCGCGTTCTGGTTTGATTCTTTTGCGCCGAACTCCCGGTCAACATGAACCACATATAACTCGGCATCCATGCGCCGTGCCATCCTTGCGCCACGGGCTATGAGATATTGCCCCGCTGGATTTGAGGAAATGCAAACGGCCATGCGCTCCCGGACTCCCCAATTCTTGCGGATATCCTGCGCCTCCATGTAGGATTCGAGACTGCGATCCACCTGTTCCGCTACCTGGCGCAACGCCAACTCGCGCAAAGCGATCAGATTCCCGCGCCGAAAGAAATTCTTCAACGAACGCTCGACCTTTTCGGTACTGTACACATCGCCGCGCTTCATACGGTTTTGTAACGCTTCAGGGGTCAGATCGACCATGACTGTTTCGGACGCGGTGAGCGGCACCCAGTCGGGCACCGTCTCGCGCACGATGATCCCAGTGATAGATCGCACGACGGGCGCAATGCTTTCAATGTGCTGAATATTTAGCGTCGAGATCACGTCAATTTTCGCGGCCAGAAGTTCCTGAACATCCTCGTAACGCTTGCGGTGCTTGCTGCCCGGAATATTGGTGTGCGCGAGTTCATCTACCAGCACGACCCCTGGACGGCGCGCGAGGATTGCGTCTACATCCATTTCTTCAAAGACCGTGCCCTTGTACTCGATTTTCTCGCGCGGAACGGATTCCATCTGCTCGGCAAGTTCTTGGACACCTTTGCGTCCGTGGGTTTCAATGAAACCGATGACTACATCCTCGCCGCGGCTGCGCCGCCGCAGAGCTTCACTCAACATACTGAAAGTCTTCCCGACACCAGGAGCATAGCCGAGGAAAAGCTTAAAGACTCCGCGCGCTTTCTCTCGCGGCGAGACAACTTCCAACCATTCTTCGGGCTTTTTCGGCAAGGTTATCTCCGCGTCAAGCTGGCACCCTGGGCTAGAATGTACCGATGCAGAGACTCCTCGGCGGGCGCATTGTGGGCGTGGCAGTGTCCCTCGCGGTCATCGCCGGTGTCGTCGTTTTCTATCGTCACGTTTTACATGTAAACCAAACGACAGTTGCATTGTCTTTTCTGCTGGCCATTTTAGCAGTTTCCGCTGTTTGGGGAATGGCTGTTTCAGTGTTCATGTCGGTCCTGGCGATGATGTCGTTCAACTATTTCTTCTTGCCGCCCGTGGGAGCGTTCACAGTCGCGGACCCGCAAAACTGGGTCGCACTATTTGCGTTTCTGATCACTTCGATTACAGGCAGCCAACTTTCTTCACGCATTCGCAAAGAGGCTGATGAAGCTCACCGACGCAGGCGCGAGGTTGAGCGTCTGTACCGTTTCAGCCGGCAATTGTTAGGTGAAGGCAATGTGATCCAACTCATGAACGCCATCCCTGATTACATTGTGGAAAGCTTTGAAGCTGGCGCCGCAGAGCTGTTCTTGCCGCAGAAAGACAAATTTTATCGCTCCGGATTCGGTGCCGCGCACCTCGACGAAGAAAAGATGAAAACTGCATTTTTGCACGATGAACTCATGCTAGAAACGGAGCATAGCGAGTACTTCATTCCCGTCCGACTGGGAGTGCGTCCAATTGGCAGCTTGGGAATTTCCGGTGCCCAACTCTCCCGCCAATCGCTGGAAGCCGTGGGTACATTGGTAGCGATTGCGATTGAACGCGCGCGTGCTGTCGAGCAGCTTGGACAGACAGAGGCAGAGAGGCAGGGTGAAAGGCTGAAGTCTGCGCTGCTCGATTCCATTACGCATGATTTTCGCACGCCGCTGACTTCTATGAAGGCATCCGTAAGCAGTTTATTGAGCTCAAGCAACTCGGATTTCGCGCAATCACGCGAACTCTTAACCATCATTGATGAAGAGTGCGACCGCCTGAACCACCTCGTGGAGGAAGCCGGAGAAATGGCCAAGCTGGAAGCTGGAGAGCTTGTGCTTGACCTGACTCCAACTCCGGTCGAGGAAATTATTCGAGCGGCGCTGGCGCACTGCAAGAGCGCTCTCGCGGGACGCCAGATTGATGTACGCCTCAGTCGCAACCTCCCGATGGTGCGCGCCGACCTGGAACGCGCGAAAGAAGCACTCGTGCAGCTGATCGATAATGCGAATCTCTACTCGCCCAAAGACCAGCCCATCACCATTACGGCAGAACTCACAGGGGATACCGTGACCACGAGTGTCGCGGACCGTGGGCCAGGAATCGATGATTTTGAACAAACGATGATCTTTGACAAGTTCTATCGTGGAAAAGATCAGCGCTACCTCGTTCGCGGTACGGGGATGGGCCTGCCTATCGCAAAGGCCATTATTGTGGCGCAACAAGGAAACATGAGTGTCACGAGCCAGCTAGGTCATGGTTCGGTTTTTTCTTTCACTCTGCCTGTGGACAACACTCAGAAGGAATTTCAGTGAACGCGGCCAACATTCTCGTTGTTGACGATGAACCACAAATACGCCGGGTGTTGCGCTCAACCCTTACAACACGGGGATATGTCATTACCGAGGCCAAGACCGGCGAAGAAGCTCTTGAGTCGCTGCGCAAAGAACGCCCCGACCTGATCCTGCTGGACGTGAACATGCCCGGGATGGGAGGCATGGAGGCTTGCCGCGAGATTCGCCGCGGTTCCGATACGCCGATCATTATGCTGACTGTGCGCAATGCTGAGCGGGACAAGGTGGCGGCCCTAGACGCTGGAGCGGACGATTATGTGGTTAAGCCATTTGGCATCGAGGAGCTTCTCGCACGCATCCGCGCTGCTCTTCGCCGCTATGCGCCGGCGGAAGCGCTTCCCTCCTTTGTAACGAAAGACCTCACCATCGATTTCGCAACCCGCCAGGTCATAGTGCGCGACCAAATCGTTCATCTGACGCCAAAAGAGTACGACGTTCTCAAACACTTGGTCGCAAACCAAGGAAAGCCATTGACGCACCGGCGCCTTTTACAGGCGGTCTGGGGCCCGGATTACGGGGAGGAAACGGAGAGCTTGCGCGTGGTGATCAATCAATTGCGCAAGAAAATCGAGGTCGATCCCGCCCACCCGAAATACATTGTGACCGAACCGTGGGTCGGGTACCGGTTCCAGCTCGCTCGTGAGAGCCCTCCGAAATCTGCGATGCGAAAAACGTGATGTTTAGCGCGTTGGATGGGCGGCGTCCATGTCCAAATTCAGCTCGAGCACGCGCACGCGCGGTTCTCCCAGAAATCCGAACTGTCTGTCTAGCGTGTGCTTCTTAACCAGGGCGCGAACGTCGGCTTCTCTCATCCCACGTTCTCTCGCAACCCGAGGAATTTGGAATTCCGCCGCTGCTGGGGAAATCTCGGGATCAAGACCCGAACCCGAGGCAGTGACCAGGTCTATGGGGATCGGCGCAGCCGGATTTTCAGCGTGCAATTTTTCGACGTCACCTTTCACGCGCTCAAGGAGCAGGTGGTTCGTTGGCGCGAGATTCGACCCGGAGGACTGCGCTGCATCATACCCGGTGCCGGCGTTCGATGGTCGGGTATGAAAATATCCCGGCGAGGAAAAGGGCTGGCCAAGGAGTTTTGAGCCAATCACATGGCCGTCTTTAACCAACAAGCTCCCGTTCGCCTTGGAGGGAAACAGAAGCTGAGCCAGGCTAGTGACGGCTAGCGGGTAAATCAGCCCAAAGAGCACGGTTGTGACTATCGTGAAGAGAATTGCGACGCGCAGGTTCGTTTTCATAAGAGTCTCACACGAAATGCAGATAAGCGATCAAGAGATCGATAAGCTTGATTCCGATAAATGGCGCGATTACGCCGCCCAAACCATACACGAGCAAGTTCCGACGGAGCAGCGCGGCGGCGCCTACGGGGCGATATCTCACCCCACGAAGGGCCAAAGGAATCAGCGCAATGATAATCAGAGCGTTGAAAATAACCGCCGACAAAATCGCTGACTGCGGTGTAGCCAGGCGCATGATGTTGATGACATTCAGTTGTGGAAATGCTCCGGCAAACATGGCCGGAATAATCGCGAAATACTTGGCCACGTCATTCGCCACGGAAAATGTAGTTAGCGCACCTCGCGTAATCAGCAACTGCTTTCCGATTTCGACAATTTCGATCAGCTTCGTTGGATTCGAATCAAGGTCCACCATGTTGCCGGCTTCCTTAGCGGCCTGAGTGCCCGTATTCATGGCCACGCCGACATCAGCTTGCGCGAGCGCTGGGGCATCGTTGGTGCCGTCGCCCGTCATAGCCACAAGCTTGCCTTTAGCCTGCTCGCGCTTTATCAGCGCCATTTTGTCTTCGGGCCGTGCTTCTGCCAGGAAATCATCCACGCCCGCCTGCCGCGCGATGGCGGCAGCAGTCAGTGGATTGTCGCCAGTGATCATCATGGTGCGAATGCCCATCGCCCGCAGGTGATCGAACCGTTCGCGCATCCCTCCCTTGACAATGTCCGTCAGCGCGATTACCCCAAGAACGCGCGCGTTCTCCGCCACCAGAAGCGGTGTGCCGCCCCCGTTGGAAATATCCGTTACGCATTGTTGAGTTTCTTTTGGGAGCTGCTTGCCGCGTTCGGCCACATGTTTCACGATCGCTTCCGGCGCGCCCTTGCGAATTTGTAGGCCGTCGAGGTCCACGCCGGACATGCGGGTCTGCGCCGAAAACGGAATGAAGACGGGATTGCGATGGCTGAACTCGCGCCCGCGCAATCCATATTTCTCTTTGGCCAGCACAACAATGGAACGTCCCTCGGGCGTCTCGTCTGCAAGCGATGCAAGCTGCGCCGCGTTCGCCAGTTCGGACTCAGTCACACTTGGGCAGGGGTAGAACATCGTTGCTTCGCGATTGCCCAGCGTGATCGTGCCGGTTTTGTCGAGGAGCAACACGTCGACATCCCCAGAGGCTTCAACAGCACGCCCGGACATGGCAATCACATTCCTTTGAATCATCCTATCCATGCCGGCGATTCCGATCGCGGACAGCAGCCCACCAATGGTCGTGGGGATCAGACACACCAAGAGCGAAACGAGCACAAAAATGCTTTGGGGAGCCCCGGAATAGACAGCGAACGGTTGCAGCGTTATCACCGCAAGCAAAAAGATGATCGTTAATCCCGCCAAAAGGATATTCAGCGCAATCTCATTGGGAGTTTTTTGCCGCGAAGCTCCTTCGACTAACTTGATCATGCGATCCAGAAAAGTTTCGCCAGGATTCGACGTGATGCGCACTTTGATCTCGTCAGAAAGCACGCGCGTTCCGCCGGTCACCGCCGAGCGGTCGCCACCGCACTCACGAATGACCGGAGCAGACTCGCCGGTAATCGCAGATTCATCGACGGATGCCACTCCTTCGATCACTTCGCCGTCTCCCGGAATGAACTCTCCGGCGCTCACGACGACAACATCTCCAGAACGCAGTTTCGAACTCGGCACTACCTCTATTGAGCCATCCGCTCGCAAGCGATGGGCCTGCGTCTCGGCTCGTGCCTTCCGCAGCGTCTCTGCTTGAGCCTTTCCACGGCCCTCGGCCATCGCTTCCGCAAAGTTCGCGAACAGCACCGTGAACCACAGCCACAATGTAATCTGCAGACCAAAGCCGAATGCTCCCGCGTGACGCAAGGTGTCTCGCGCCAATTGCATGGTCGTCAGCACCGCGCCCACTTCCACCACGAACATGACTGGATTCTTCACCATGGTGCGTGGATGCAGCTTTGCAAAAGAGTCTGCAATTGCGCGAAGGAGGATTCTCTTATCCGCGAGCGGTTTGGCCTTGACCTGGCTTGAAGTGTTCATAAGTCCTCAGAAAACCTTTCCCGCGGACATAAGCAGGTGTTCGAGAATTGGGCCCAAGCTTAGGGCAGGGAAGAAAGTCAGCGCCCCGACAATCAAAATGGTGGACACAAGCAGAGTCGCAAACAAAGCGCCAGTCACGGGGAACGTCCCTGCCGATTCCGGGACCGTCTTTTTTCTGGCTAGATTTCCCGCGATGGCCATGATCGGAATAATCATGAAAAAGCGGCCGAGCAACTGAGCCACTGCCGTGCTCGTGTTGTACCACATCGTATTTGCGTTGATTCCCGCAAAGGCCGAACCGTTGTTTCCCGTTGAAGAGACGTACGCGTAGAGTATTTGCGATAGCCCGTGCGGCCCAGGATTCGAAATGCCCGCGGTGCCGAACGGTTCAACGACCGCGAATGCCGAGAAGCCCAGAATCGTAAACGTCAGAATAAGAACGGCCAGCATGGCCATCTTGACGTCGTAGGACTCGATTTTTTTGCCTAGGTATTCCGGCGTCCGACCAACCATCAACCCTGCGATGAATACGGCCAAAACCACAAAGACGAAGATCCCGTAGAGCCCGGCGCCAACGCCACCAAATACAACTTCTCCCAGCATGATGTTGATCAAGGGCATCATGCCACCAAGTGGTGTGTAGGAATCGTGCATGCTGTTGACCGCGCCGCAGCTGGCATCCGTAGTAACCGCGGCAAAAAGCGCAGAGCTCGCGATTCCAAACCGCACTTCCTTTCCTTCCATATTTCCGCCTGATTGCAGGGCATACGCACGTTGATCTGTGCCCAAGAGGAGCGGATTGCCTTTGGCTTCCGCCCAGTACGTAGCAGCGACACCCGCGAGAAATAAGAACGCCATTGCAGCCCAAACCGCCCAACCATGACGTTGCGAGCCGGTCATGCGCCCCAACGTGTAGGTCAAGCCCGAAGGAATCGCGAAGATCAACACTAGTTCGAAAAAGTTTGAGAGTGGAGTGGGATTTTCAAACGGGTGTGCACTATTCGCGTTAAAAAATCCTCCGCCGTTGGTGCCGAATTCTTTGATCACTTCTTGAGACGCAACGGGTCCCTGTGCGATTACCTGCTGCGTGACTCGCTGTAACGTAGTCTTGCCATCGGCGCCGGTCACTTGCACAGTTTGGGGATCAGTCAGGTCCGCGATGGTATAGGGCTTCAGGTTCTGGACCACTCCTTGAGAAACGAGCGCCAGCGAACCTACCAAACAAACCGGCAGAAGAACCCACAATAGGCAGCGAGTTGTGTCCACCCAGAAGTTCCCGAGCTTGTCGGTTTCCCGCCGTGCGATGCCACGAATCACGACGATCGCCAGCACAATACCGACCGCCGCCGAAACGAAGTTGTGATAAGCCAGTCCCGCCATCTGAGCGAGATAGCTCATGGTCGTTTCGGGCACATAGGATTGCCAATTGGTATTGGTAGTGAAAGAAGCTGCTGTGCCGAAGGCCAGGCCGGGCTCCAAGTTAGGGAGGTTCTGCGGGTTAAACGGAAGCCATTTCTGTGTGCGCTCGATCAGGTAGAGAAGGGCCATCGAAACGCCGCTAAACAGGAGCATTGCGACCGCATATTCCGTCCACCGCATTTCCTGTTTTTCGTCTATGCCGGTCAGCCGATAAATGAGCCTTTCGATGGGTCGCAGAACGGGATCCAAGAAGGTCTTGTCGCGGTCAAAAACGCGACACATGAAGACGCCTGCAGGCTTCGTGATTAGGAAAATCACGAAAAGATAAAAGAGAATCTGAAACCAGCCATTGGCGGCCATCTTCAGAACTCCTCCGCCTTCAACAGCGCGTAAAGCAAGTACCCGACAAGAAGCGCACCGACAATCAGCAACACGGCATTTCCTAAGCTCATGACTTAGTCCCTCTCAGCTTTTCACATCCGCGAACGTACAAACTGCCCACGATGACAAACAGCGCGATCGCAGCGATGAAAACAAGGTCCAGCATGGTTCCTGCTCTCCTAAGGTTAAAAGTGAGAATCGAATGTCACGATGACTCCCAAGATCAACAGATTTTGTGTTGGTGTCAGGCCAATTACACCCGGCGCAACTTCTCCACCCCGGAAAAAGCCCGCCCCGGACCCGCGGGAATCGTCGATCCGGTGCTCCAGTCTTACAATCGTCATAGCTTGCCGATATGGGATGCGATATTCGAGTGTTGTCGTGTTGGCCTTCACTGTCTGTGGGAACCCTGTTAAACGGCCATCACGGTCCCAGTAGATTTCAGGGCGTACCGTTGCGCTCCAATGCTTGTTGAAGACCCAGTGCACGGGTAATTGAGCTCCCATCCAGAGAGCGCGGGGATTGCCTAGCGTTGCGATTTTTTCGGTGCCGACGTGGTATTCAAGCGCCGTCGTAACGCGATCCGTTTTCCACTCAGCAATGCTGTCCCACAAGAATCGCCAGAACTCAAATCCCGTATCGGATTGGTGGGGACCAAAAAAGACGGTTTCCTTGAGGGTCGTATGGCCGCTCACTTTGTACGCGATTTGTGCTCCCGAACTGGGCACATGATTGGCATCGGCGAGATGCCAATAGCCGTTCACGACGAACACCATTCCGGTGAGCTTCTCTGTGAACGGGTAACTCGCGTTGACGCCCATCATCAGGTAGGGAGTGAAATCAGCACCCCAGGGACGCGTGTAATTGAAATTGTCCTTCACGTACAACGAGTCATAGCCGATAAGGCTCGAGAAGATTCCAGCCTGGACGGTTAGTCCCTTTCCTACCGGCGCCAAATAGGAGACATCCGTTGGCCCAAGGTGCCGCAGCCACTCAGAACCCGGCAGATTTGGGGCAGTCGCGGAGAACCCGAAAATTCGAGAATCCTGCCCGCCCTGTAAAGTTAGTTCCAGGCCCCACCGTGATGACTCTGATGCTGTTTTGCGGAGGTACACGGTGCCCATATTCAGAATCGGCTCGTCCACTTTGTAAGCTGTGCCCCGGTTTCGAAACAGATCATTGGCAGGGTGATTGAAATCCAGCAAATAGGCCGCATCGATGAACCCGCCGTAGGACCATTGAGGATCCGGTGGCAGGGTCGGCGACTGGGCGGAGGTCCCATCTTGGCGAGCCGGAGCATTGTTCTCAGAATTCTGGCCTGTGACTGACCCGGCCTCTAGCTCCCGGCCCTCGTGCGACGCGAGAGAAGCATCCATCGATTGTCCGAACGCAAACTTCGGCCAAACACTAATACCCGCCAGCAACCCGAGCGTCCCGATTCTACGCAGAGCCGCAGCTCCGCCCCGCGATTTAGGGCGGTCAAAAGAACGTCTTGAGTGGAGATCCCGCGGAGTCATGAGCACCAAACGTCCCGTCGTCATTCGGCGCACTTCTGAACTAGGACGGCGGTGGTGATTCCCTCTCCCCCGCCTAGACTCGCAGACAAACTCGGTCAGAACGTACACCAGAAATCCTATTCCAGAGCACGCCAAAGCCAGGAAGATCAGCGTTGCCATCTACCGCTAAACCTCGTGATCCTAAGTGTCAAAAGAACGCATCAACAAGGTCCGAGCATGAAGGGCAAGACGTAAGGAAGTCCTAAGGAAGAGGTCAGGGTTTCGTGAAGATTGCAGATTAAATGCGTCATGGATGGCGAATCTGTCCTCACAATCCGCAGAATGCCATTGGCCTTCGGTTAGTCGAACCCCGAATGGCAGGCCGGAGCCCAGTAATTTCTGCCTTCCTCGGCGCTCTTGTAGCAGCCGCTCTACTCAAGCCCCCTGCGAACCCTAGGCGGATGGGCCGTCCTCCCATTCATTGTGGCCTCCTCGCAGCTACGGTTTCATCGGAAAAAAATGTACTGGTACCAAGATTTTTTCTCCCTTTTTCCCTTCGCGATGTTCCTTAAATAAGTTGGGGGGTGGTCGACATTTCTCTGGCGGCCTGGGCCGCTGTGACAGTTCAAGATTTTTTCTTACTTTTTCGTGTTTGGATGTTCCCTAGTAAGTAGAGGGGCCCGACAGTCCCCAGATTCTCTCGAAGGGGAAGGAACGGTGACACATTGGTGCTAGGCAAACTTTCCTTTTGAGTTTTTCCGTTTTCGAGGCCTCTTTAATAGTAGGGAGCTCGACGATGCCAAAGAGTTTCAGGCATCTTCTCCAGCGTGGGCGGGTGACCGGTGCATGAAAGGCACAGATCACCCTATCAGTCACCCTGCGTTCACCTTAGTGATCGAGCAAATACCCGAAGGAGAAGAGGTTGCGCACGACAGAATGCTCAATTTGGACGCGGGCAAGACACCGTGTTGGGCTGGAGCGACCCCACTTTTTCCCACTTGCTCGTGGCCAAAAGACCACTGGGGTCGCTCCAGCCCTGAACGAAATTTCGTCCGTTGTCTGCCCGCGCGTCTCTCAAGATTCTGTGCGAAACACGTGATGGAAGAAAGTGAGTAATGTGAAGAACGTAAGAAGTACACACTTCAGCTTCTTCTTCTCCACTTTCTTCACCCGGAGCTCGACCCACGGAATTGATAGTCAACGATTTGCAACCACTGCCCCTGCGAAAGTCACCGCGCAAAATGGACCAAATCGGGCGGGAGCGACCCCACTTTTGTGCGCGCAGAGCCGCCCAAAAGTTTCTTGGGGTCGCTCCCGCCCTCCCAGGCACTTCGCGTCGACGTTTTGCGCGGTTGCATCCGCGGGCGCAAGGATTTTGTCAGACGAGATGTCTGACATTTTGTACGAAATAGAAAGGAGAAACCGTTGTCCATTCTGAAATCACCACCAAAACAGCCCAAAGCCGTTACGGTTCAAGCCCGGGTCGAAGAATCGGTAAAGACTCAGCTGGAGTACTATGCGGAGTTCATCGAGGCTTCGCCGTCCTACGTGATTACCGAAGCCCTGAAGCTGCTTTTCCGCAAGGATGACGACTTCAAGCGCTGGGCAGACCAACACACAAACAACCACAACAACGGAAAAAGCAAAGGAGATCTTCTTGCGAAGGCCGTCTAGCAAACATGAAACTCCGCCCAACCCAATTCGGCGTGCACGAGAGTACAGCGTCTCCAAGACAGCATGCCTCGCGCCTAGCAGGATATCCAGCTTCGCAAGAATCAGCGAGAGTACTCGAAAGACCCCGAAACCGGATTGAGGGGCGAACATCCGCAGCACACGGTGTGGAATTTATTGAAGTATTACCCACGGACTCAGCAGATGTAGCCACAGCGGGAAAGAGGAAACAAACGGCTCATTCCGTCAGCGTGGAGGACACCAACTCAGCGCGTGCCAACCCAGACGCGCGATCTGCCGCGAGTCACGGTTCGGCTGGGCCGGTCTCACCCAAAGCCGATGCCGAATTTGAACCGCTGTTGGATGTTGTCGAGGCGGCTAGGCTTCTAAGAATTCATCCCAAGACCTTACAAAAGCTCGCACGTGTCGCCAAGGTGCCTGCGTTTCGGATCGGGCGATTCTGGCGTTACAGGGCTTCCGACCTTGAAATGTGGTTACGGTCTGGTGCAAACTCGCACCGCCAACCCGTTGACCGCGTGGATTTCACATAGGAGAAAAACAAGTGAAATTCACACGACAACGCTATCAGTCAGGCAGTTTGTCACGCGAAGTGCGGAAGGCTGGCCCGGCAGTTTGGGTTTTCCGGTGGCGCGAGAACGCATCGGAAGGACGGGTCAACCGGAAGGTGGTTGTGGGCACGATCGAACAATTCCCAACCAAGACAGCGGCAAAACGTGCCGTTGAAACACTTCGCACCACAATCAATGCGGGCAATGCCGCTGTGCCAGTGACCGTAAGGAAGTTGGTCACGCACTACCTAGACAAGGAATTACCTAGCAAAGCCTTCTCAACGCAGAGAACCGTCCAGACCTCCCTTAAGATTTGGGTTCTTCCGAAGTGGGGAGAAGACCGGCTTCTGGATGTGAGGACCGTTGACGTTGAAAGTTGGCTGCGCAGTCTTTCGTTAGCCAACCAAACCAAAGCTAAAATCAGAAATGTCATGCACGTTGTCTTCTCCCACGCCTGCCGTAATGAGTGGTTAGCCAAAAATCCGATCTCGCTCGTTAGGCAAAGTGCCAAGCGTGAGAAGTTGCCAGACGTGTTAGAACTGAACGAAATGAAGAACCTACTCGCGGAGCTTGAGAACCCTGCCCGTGCACTGGTTTTTCTAACTGCAGCCACAGGGTTAAGAATATCTGAAGCTCTAGGATTGAAGTGGTCCGATGTTGACTTCACGGCCGGTGAAATTCTCCCCAACCGGGCTATCGTTCACCAGCACGTGGGTGACATGAAGACAGAGGCTTCCCAGAAGCCTGTTCCGATGGGTGGTGCATTGCTCCACACTCTGCAAGATTGGCGCAAGCACGCGATTTATCGGAACCCAGGTGACTGGGTGTTTGCCAGCCAGTACATGGATGGCAAGCAACCGTACTGGCCGGAAACCCCGCTTAAGTGCTTTGTACAGCCCGCTGCGAAGCGCGCTGGAATTACCAAGACTCTCGGCTGGCACACCTTCAGAAGAACGTTCGCAACGCTTCTAAAGGGTGCTGGCGAGGACGTTAAGACGGTTCAGGAACTGATGCGGCACGCAAACAGCAGATTGACTCTGGACGTTTACGCGCAGGCTCTGACCCCAGCAAAGCGGGCAGCCCACTTAAAATTAGTTGGATTGATTCAGCCGACGGCGGAAACTGGAGTTGTTCCTTTGTGTTCCCACACCCAACAAGCAGTCGCTGTAAGTAGTTGATTTTATGGAGCGGCCTATCGGAATCGAACCGACACCTGAACCTTGGCAAGGTTCCGTACTACCACTATACTAAGGCCGCTCAACGACCTTCTTTTTATAGCACGAGCGCGCGCCCGCGACAAGTCTTCCCCGCCTTTGCCGGCTTAAAGCAAAACGCCTTGCAAGCAGAAATGATCAGGAAACCTGAGTAATCCGTGCGGACTTCACCACCGGCGAGCGACGCTGGCGCTCTGCGAAGCGGGTCGCCTTATCCTTGTCCGTGTAAACGCGGCCGAACTTTTCCCCGTCGGCGTAGTAGACGCTGACGAGGAAATGGTGATGTTTGCGGCGGCGATCCTTATCAAAGGAAGTCTTGCCACGAGTCGCGCTTTTTTTCGTCTCATCTTTGGTCACGTTGGCCACCCTATCTGAAGAGATCACGCACATCACTATCTCAGGGGAGCGACTGCCGCACAAGTACCAGAGAAGATAGTAACACGCGCTTTATTACAGCAGAAAAGCGCGCAAATACAAAGCGGGAACTTGCCGGAAAGACAGTAACGCAAGGCGGCTGTTTCCTGGCTTGCCGGAATATTCAGGTGGCTGCCTTTGTGAATGAAGTGTTTACAGCCATCGGAATGATGGAACCAGCAGGCCAAATTGTCTCGAAAAATCGTTGCGCGCCATGAAACATTTTTGCGTTTTCAGCGTCTTTACTAGTGAGGAGAACATAAGCTGAATGTGGCGGAGAAACATCATGATGATTACCGTCCCCAAACAACCGCCCCTCGTGGAAGATCTGCGAAATCATTCGCAGGAACAGATCGCTGAATTGCGTCAACTTCTCGCCGTGGGTGCGCCTTCGCGGCCAGATCCGCGCCGGCCTGGCTTTTATGAAGTGGAAGGCCTTTCGAGCACGTACTATGTGTTTAAGTATCCGACAGGCACAAAAGTGCTGTTGCTCGGTGTATGGGAACGCGAGAGCGACCCGGTAGCCACCATGGCGGGGTGTTCCTGCCCGGCGGCATGACCCCTTTATTGCTAGAGGCATCCCGGTGGGTTGCGGCCCATCGTCGAACACGTGGCCGAGATGGGCATCGCAGCGGCTGCATTTCACTTCCGTTCGCTTCATCCCGTGGCTCGTGTCGCTCTCCGCCTCGACCGCCACTTCGCTGGCCGGAGCGTAAAAACTGGGCCACCCGGAGCCTGAGTGGTATTTTGTTTCAGAACGAAACAGGGGCTGGCCGCAACAGACGCATTTGTAAGTTCCAGGGGTTTCGGTGTCCTCGTATTCGCCGGTAAAGGCCGGCTCCGTCCCTTTCTGCCTGGTTATAAAGTATTGATTCTGCGTGAGTTGTTTCCTCCAAGCAGCGTCGTCTTTGCGGATTTTGCTTTCCATAGAACTTCCCCCGAATCCCGTTCTAACTAGCATGTGCCCTCATTGGATTCAGCGCACCAGCTCCAGGTTTCAGCCGTCAAGGCGAATCGAGTTCCTCCAATGATTCGCACACGCACAGCTCGGGCGCACCACCACCATCATCATGGCCACGCGCCGCGCCTGCTGAGGTGTGCCTAGCGATTCGCTAAAAAGAGCACTCTTTGGCCCGCTGGCGCAGCAAGCACCAGCGGGTTTTTATTTTGGGTTCTGCATTTTCAGGAGGCGGCAAACGTGGAGATCGATTTTCGGAAAAGCGCAGGGCTGGTACCGGCCATCGTTCAGGATGAGCGCAGCGGCGATGTGCTCATGCTTGGCTTCATGAATGCGGAATCCCTTGAGGAAACGCAACGCACCGGCGAAGTTGTTTTTTTCAGCCGCTCGCGGAACGAGCTCTGGAAAAAAGGCGAATCCAGCGGCCACGTCTTGCGCGTTTGCGAAATACGCGTGGATTGCGACGCAGACGCCCTGCTTGTGCGCGTCGAAGCCGTGGGGCCCGGCGTCTGTCATGAGGGATATCGGAGCTGCTTCTTCCGCTCGATCGAGCCGGATGGCAACGCGAAAGTCATCGCTGAGCGTACTTTCGCCCCGGAAAAAGTTTACGGCAAGGAGAAATCCCGATGAGTCGGCTGAAGTTGGGGATCCCCAAAGGCAGTCTGCAGGACGCCACGCTGGAGCTCTTCGCTCGCGCCGGCTGGAAAATCACGCTGAGTTCACGCAGCTACGTCCCGGCCATTGACGACCCGGAAATTGAATGCCTCATGGTACGCGC
>WNGR01025080.1_pt1 | contig 19895 bp, 20 predicted proteins | sample 5407581 | NCBI WGS metagenome assembly WNGR01 (sample SAMN13153383, study PRJNA577476) | soil metagenome | isolation source: 80 cm soil or saprolite under Garry oak tree replicate 2 | place: USA:California | collected 2016-06-15 | reverse complement strand
TTCAGCTTTCGCTTGAATGACTTCACAATAGCTCAGGCAGCAAGCAACATAGTAAACAGTTTGGTTAATATATCCGCCGTCTTTGATTCTAGTTGAGAGGCGAAACAGCGCAGAATCTCAAATCGTTGCACGTACTTTACCCCCAATAGATTTGTGGGGAGTAAAACATGCGCAGGCATTCAACTTTGGCCGCAGTGGCCGCCGTAGCGATCGTCGCCGCCTTCCAATCGGCCAACGCAGGGCTGTTGGGCATGCCGATGGGCCTGAAATCTGCGGTGCAGCACATCAGGCTCGATACTCCGACACTTCCGCCGATGGCCTACACCATGTTCTGCCAGCGCTATCAAGGCGAATGCCGCGCGAAGCCGCTCTTTCGCGGCGGCCCGGTTCGATTGACGGAGGAGCGCTGGGCCGACCTGAAAAAGGTGAATGAGATCGTTAACGGCAGCATCGCTCCGGAACGCAACACGCTGGATCTGGCTGGCGAGGCCTGGATCATCAACCCTGATCGCGGTGACTGCAACGACTACGCGGTCAGCAAGCGTCATGAACTTCTCGACCGCGGCTGGCCGGCGCGGGCCCTGCTGCTGAGCGAGGTCGTCACCAATTCGGGCGAGCATCACCTCATTCTCGTTGTTCGAACACGGAGCGGAGATCTGGTGCTTGACAACATGACACCGCAGATCAGGCCCTGGTCCCGCGCTCCTTATCGGTGGGTACGGATTCAAATGCCAAACAACTCGAAGCTTTGGGCAACCATTGCAAGCAGCCGCGTCTGATCTGCTTGCACGCTCTTACAAGCTGCTGGTTCGTCCCGTGGCCTGCGAAACGCCCAGCCCAATCGTGATTGCCAGGATCACCTGGATTGCCGGCGTCAGCAAGCTTGCGTCAAGGAAGCTTTCGCATACCACGACAAGAACGCTCGCAGCGGTCGCCGAGGCGAAGAATGAATCGCGGCCGCGTGCGACGGCGCCTCGAAGGCTGAAGAAAAACAGCTGAATTGCGAACGCGGCGAGCAATAGGACGGCTGGTCGACCCCATTCAATGGCGATCGAGATAGCCGTAGAGGGTGGGGCAATAAAGTCGCTGACGCCAAAGTCACGATAGATATACGTCAGCCGTTCGAACGTCCCGACGCCGCTCCCAACCCAGGAAGAGTCGGATAAGGCTCGCTGCGCAATTGCAATAGAAGCTCCCCCGGAAGGAGCAACTACTCCAAGGAGCCCAGATGCGGGAGTGCGTTGGAACAGCTGCAGGAAGCCGGCACTTGCCATGCCAATCAGAACCGCAATCAGAATCGCCGATGGCCAGGGACGAATGCCAATGCGACGGAATATCGCGACAAAAGCCATGACGGCCAGCCCCAGTATCACCAGCACAAACAAGCTTGCGTTTTCCTGAGTCCCGATTGCGGCCAGGGCAATTGCAATCCCCAAGATGCCGGCGAATAGTTTTGGCAGGAAGGGGCCGGAGAGGGAGAGGTCGAGGTTTGTCTTGTTCAGTTGCCTTTCAACTGCCATTGCGATGATGGCGCCATTTGAAATCACGGCCAATAAGGCGACCGTTGTCAATCCACTCCTTGCCCGGCCGATGGCAGGCATCATCGCTACCAGCGCATCGGATCGAGCGACCAGCATCTCCAGCGATACGAACGTCGCGCTGGCGCCTAGGGCAATCAGGATTGTCTCGGCCCGGCGCCGATCTTCAGCGATAATCAAAGTCGAGACCGCCACCGATAAAACAGTCAAATACCATACCAGGCTGCGAAGCGTACTGCCCGGATCGATGCTGATGTGCCCCGCCAACGAAGGCGCATTCAATGCAATCGCGGCGGTCGGCCAGATCGGATTTACAATCGATGCAAAAGGCAACGGGATGCTTTGCATCAACATCCAGAAGAGCGGAAAGAGAATCCCGAACCAAAATCGCCTCAGCGCTTTTTCGGCCGCGGCAACTTCCGTCTCGGAGGTAAGCGCAGTGGCCAACAAAAGACCGGCCGCGACAAAATAAGTTGCATACAGCGTCAAAGCGCCGTTGGCGATCGACGTCAGCGGCATCATAGCCAACAGTGCGGTCAGGAGAGACGAGGCGGGCAACAAATGAGATCACTCGGGCAGGGTACGAGCAAGGAATCCACTGGGAGCAAACGAATCCGCTTCGCCCGCGCAGATGACGTACCATTATCGCACAGAGATGGCGCGTCGCCAAACGCTGCGGTCTCTCGAACAGCGACGTCGCGTCGCCATCAGCTCGAGATCAGGACGGAACGCGCGAGCCGCTGTCGGTTCTCACGGCGTTGGGTCGATCGACCTTTGCTTGTAGAGCAAAGCCGCGGATGTCTTGCGAGAGGATAAAGGATGGGAATGGCGGACCATCAAAATAATGTGCTGGGCCAGTAGGCCAAAGCCAAAGCCAAATTGCGGTGCGACACCGATCAAAAGAGCGCGCGCCAACGCTCCCGAAAGGCTGGCACCAAGCCAAATCTGAAGCGGCACCGTGGCGACGATCGCAAGCAGGCTGACGGGTACCAAGATCCAGACGCGGAAGGCCCAGGCCAGGACCGCGCCGGTTAAGAATAGAAATATGGCGACCGGAATCATGATCTCTCTCTCCGGCGACACCTTTTCACCCGGTTCCCTAAGATAACGTGAATCGATACCTCGCTTTGCCTGATGACATTACTGAATCGTGCAGCGAGTTTTCAGGGTCTGCAAAGCGGCAGCGAGGCCAATCATCGGGACCGTGCCTCGGATGGCACCTGCCTGCGTTTCGATTTCTATGGCTAGTTCATTTGCCTTCTGCCATTCGGCTGCGGCCAGATTTGCCGCGGCGCTGGGAAGCAAGAGGGCTTCCCCGGATTGGACGACAGATGCTTCGAATTCGGCCTGGCTCGAGCCCGCCGCCAGGATCACCTTTGGCCGGCTCGTCCGCGACAATCGCTCCAAAATTACAAGCACAACTTCGACACCTTGTCGCCCACATTGAAGGTTTAACCCAGCCAGGCTCACGTCCGATCGCGCGGTGTCGGCAACGTGCATGACCGAAACTGCGTCGGCGCCGCCGCCCGGATTTTTGCTTTGAACCAGCTGCCAGCCCCCCGCGAGAGGTGTGATTCGGCTCCCGCTTCCGACCTGCTCTGTAGCCTGCCTATCGCACTCCTGTTGCAAACCGGGGTTTGCCCCGGACATGCAATTGTGGAGTCCGGGTTGAGGCGGTTCTGATTGTGCGGACCTGGCGGCGAGGAGCGCGACCAGCGCGAAAAGCAAACTCGTGATCTTCATGTCCCATGGGCCCTTGACGAGTTGCCAAAATTTTTGGCACTAGGTATCTCATTAAAACTTGATTTGATGCACCGCATAAATTTATTGCAATGCAGCACGAATGATGTTTCTTTGGTTATGCAACGGTAAATCGTAGTGCTGTCGGAGGTGACCTTGCTCCCTCAAAGTTCGGTTCAAGCCGGAACCTCAGATCGCGTGAGAAATCAATCGGCACTCGGTGGCCCCGAAGGGCCAAACGGTTCGCTTGATGATCTGGCTGTGGCCGGTGAGCGTTCCAGGTTCAGATTCAAAGTCCCATATTCCGCCCTGCAACACGTGATGGCGTTATTCGACGCGATGGTCATCGTGTTTGCGAGCGCGGTAGGCGGAGGAATCTACCAAGTTGTCGCCAATGGCGCGCTCGATCGCCCAGAGCCTCTCTTGGGCGTGGGCCCCGTTGCGGCTGTGCTCTACGTATTGGTCGGCCAATCCACCGGCTTCTATGACCTGCGTGCGGCCCTTTCGAAGCGAAGGAAAGACGCAGGCCGGATTTTCGCGCAGTGGTTCTTGGTAAGCCTGTCGCTGGCCCTGCTTGCGTTCCTGATGAAGAGCGGAGCGGTATTCTCGCGAGGATCGATTATTTGCTTCGGTGTGCTGGCGTTGCTGCTGCTGCTGGTTTGTCGTCGCTTCTCGAAGCGAATCGTCGCGGCCGTAGTCACCGATGGGCAGGTGCAGGGTCGGCGTGCTGTTCTCCTGGGCACGCGGGAGGAACTCGCATCGATCGGTTCGGAGGAGCTTCTGGAGCGGCACGGCCTTACGGAAGTCGGTCGAGTCGTTTTTTCAAGCCAGAAGAATGGCGGCTTTGCAATGACGGCGGACGAATCCTCATGCCTGGAAAGGGCGATTACAGTCGCCCGTGATCGTGGCGTGGAAGAGATCGTGCTGGCGTTCCCGTGGAGCGATACACGTAAGCTGGAACTGGTTCGAGATGGTCTCAGGGTTTCTCCCTTGCCTGTGCAGCTACTGCCAGATCGACGGATTCGATCTTTGGCAGGTAATCCATCCTATCGTTTGAGGAACTCGCTATCTGTTGAGATTCAGCGGGGACCGCTCTCTCGTGCAGAGCAATGGTCGAAACGCCTGCTGGATATCGTGGGTGCTTCGGTTGGCCTTATCATTCTGGCGCCATTGATGATCTTGAGCGCTTTCGCGATCAGGCTGGACAGTCCTGGCCCCGTTCTCTTCCGTCAGCGTCGGAATGGGTTCAACACCAAGCGGTTTTCGATATTCAAGTTCAGAACGATGACTGTGATGGAAGACGGGCCGACCGTTGTACAGGCCAAGCGTCTCGATCCGCGGGTTACCCGGGTTGGCAAGGTTCTTCGCCGATCCAGCATTGATGAGGTCCCGCAGCTCTTGAACGTTCTGCGCGGGGAAATGTCTCTTGTGGGTCCAAGACCTCATGCCCTGGCGCATGACGACCACTACGGAGAGCTGCTGTCGGACTATGCCTTCCGACATCATGTGAAACCCGGCATCACCGGCTGGGCCCAAATCAGGGGTTACAGGGGCGAAACTGCCCGTGTTGAACAGATGAAGGGGAGGGTTGACTGCGATCTTTGGTACATTAACAACTGGAGCCTGACGCTCGACCTAAAGATTCTTCTGTTGACCTGCCTGGAACTTGGGCGCCGCAATAACGCGTATTAGGCGGATTCTGGGCGGATCCGTCTACGCTGTAACCGCAATGCAACATCTCCCCGTTATCGTATGCGAGGGGACCCTTTAGGGGGTGCCAGTTCGTTGACTCGACTGGGGATTTGGTCGACTTTTCCTTCGAATTAATGGGGACAATCGTGAACCGGGGCATCGCTCTATCCGCTATACTTTCGATCATCCTGCTGGGTTCGGCGGGGTGTTCGATCATGCCGATGTCCGGTCCCGAGGACCACGTTATCAAGAGTGAGATAACGCGTTCCGGGCCCGAGTACGGCCTCGTCAAGCTTACGCCGACTGTTGTCGATATTCGTCCACCACCAAGCATCAAGTTCGGTATTGGTGACGTGGTGGCTGTTTCGATCTTCGAAGCGGCCGCTGGCGGCTTGTTTATCCCGGCTGAGGCGGGTGTGCGCCCTGGCAACTTTGTTGCCTTGCCCAATCAGAACGTCGATTCGGCCGGCTTCATCACCGTTCCGTATGCTGGTGCGATCAAGGCTGCTGGGCGGACGCCAAGCGAGATCCAGCAGGATATCGTGAAGTCAATCGGTAACCGCGCGATTGAGCCGCAAGTGGTCGTCTCGCTGATTACGCAGAACACATCACTGATCAGCGTCCTGGGTGAGGTGAACTCGCCCACGCGTTTGACCGCGAATGCGGCCGGGGAACGCATCTTGGACGTGATTGCCCGAGCTGGCGGTCCGAAGGGGCAGGGATGGGAGACATGGATCACGCTTGAGCGGGCCGGCAAGCGCGCGACGGTTCCGTTTGGAGCACTCGTGTACCAGCCGCCCAACAACGTCTGGGTACATCCGGGCGACACGATCTACGTCTATCGCGAGCCGCAGATCTTCCTGGCATTCGGCGCGTCCGGAGCACAGGGGCAGTTCCCGTTCGACATGTGGAAGATTTCGATGACTCAGGCGATGGCCAAAGCGGGAGGCCTGCTTGACGCCCAAGCCGAGCCGAGCGGTGTGTATGTTTACCGTCGCGAACCACGGGAGCTGGCGGAGAGGCTGGGTGTAGATTGCTCCAAGTACGTCGGACCGACGGTTCCAATCGTGTACAATGTCGACTTCCGCGATCCCGCTGGATATTTCCTGGCGACCAAGTTTGACATGAGGGACAAGGACGTCTTGTTCGCTGCAAATGCTGCGACAGTCGATACTGCCAAGTTTCTGCAGTTCGTGCGTGTCGTGATTGCCACCGCCAACGATACGATCGTTACAGCGAACAACGCGCAAATTCTGAAGATCAATTCTCGGCAGTGACGCCCGGAGCTAGCCGGGTCAGCGCCATGGTCTGAATTCCTGGGGTTCGATCCCCGGGATTTCCACGATCAGGTTCTGCGCACGCAATGCCCGCTCAAGTTGAAGGCGAAATTCAAGCTGCACCGTCGTAAGACCAGCGAGCAGGGAATCCCGGTTTCTCCAGCCCGGTCCTTTCAGGATTTTGACTGCATCGCGAATTAGGCCTGTCCGAACAATGGCAACGAATTCGTTACGCGCGCTTTGCTTGAGATCGTCGGGGAGAAGATCGTAGATCGCCAGTACGTACGGGCTACGCAGCGCAACCCATCCCTCAAAGGGCGCCAGCTTGTACGAAAGCCTTAGAAGAACCCGTCAGTAGGGACGCAGTTTAGGGCTCGCTTAACGGAGGAACGGAGAGACCGTAACCTTTCCTCAGCCTGGCGGGTATCCAACGCATCTATGGCCATCTCATAAAGGCGAAGACGAATGATGGCTGCAGCCCTTATCTCAAGGGGGTTGCAGATGGTTCGCGTTTCTGCCGAAACAAGAGAGGACCCCGCCTCGGGATTGCGCCGAAACGCGGCACCCGACAGGACAGCGTTCGCAGCACTGTTCAGCTGGACCGCTCGGTCGGTATGATACAGGAAGAAGGTTGCCCAACTCGCCGAGCACGACGCGATTGCGATGACCAAAAGCCTGCCAACGGCATTCCTGAGGGCAGCCATCCCGCGATCAACTTAATCCACGTAGCCGTACCTTTTATAGTACTGGTTTCGATAGTAGCCGGCATTATTTGTGTCGTACCGGCTCATTGCGGTTAAGTTCACCTTGTTGAAAACCGCACCCAGCAAGCGTTCCTGCACAATCGGGGTTTCCCGAAGGACGCGTTCAACGATATCGACTTTCGCTTTCGCCCATTCGACGACAAGAATGTAAGAATCGACAAGGCCTCCGGTGGCGCGAACGTCGATGACCGGCGCCAAGGGGCTCAGATCGAGGATGATGCGGTCGTACTCGCCGCGAAACTGCTGGAACAGCTTTTCCATTTGTGGCGAGGCCAAGAGATCGCTCGAATTTGAAAATCGCGCCGTTATCACACACGGAAGAAAATGAAGGTTTGTCTGTGGATCGACCCAGAGCGCATCCCTCCAATCGGTCTTCCCCAGTACGGCATCAACCAGGCCAATCGACGCCGAGCGGGTCAGGCGATCGGTGAGGCTTGGATTGCGAATGTCGCCGTCTATCAGAAGAGTGCGAAGGCCGGCTTGTGCGCTCGTTTGCGCCAATGCCTCGCTGACGGTGGACTTCCCCTCGTTCGGGAGCGCCGACGTGATGCCGACCACCGTGTTGGGCGAACCAAAGTTGCTGAGGTCGGCGGCCAACTTGATCGATCGAAATGCCTCTGCGAAGCGGGAGAACGGCGAATCGATCACGAACCGCGCGACGGTCTTCCTTACGGGAAGCAATTGTTCACGCCGGGACTTCGGCAATTGGGTTACGTCGGGATCGATATTACGGGCCGCAGCGGAGTTGGGACCATTATCGAGTGATTTTACGCCCACAGGGGAGCTTGCGCTCCCGGCAAACGGCCATCTGCTCTTAATCTCTCGCAAGTATCGGTTTGTGCCAGAGCCCGCTCCTCCGAGTTCGACAACTGGAATCGAGGCGAGGCAGTTGGTCTGAAGCAACCGTTCGACCTGGTGAACAGTTCGGAACACACGATCCAACATTTCCAGAAAGATCGCGACCAAGCCCGCAAAGATGCATCCTCCGACGATGCCAGCAAGGAGAATGAGCAGCGTCTTCGGGGATGTCTTGGGCGCCGACAATTCCGATGCTTGTGTTATCACCCTCGCTTCGGTGATCGGGAAGGACTGCTGCTGAACCGAAACCATGTAGAGTTGGAGGAAATTGTCAGACAGCGCTCGGGCGCTCTGCGAATTGCTTTCAAGTTCTCTCAGTACGATTTGAGCCTGGCTCGTGTCATTGGACACGGCGATCGTCTCACTGAGGCTCTTTTGACTTGATTCTTCGCGCGCCTTGGCGATCTCAAGGTCGCTCTTGTAGGCTTCAGCCGTGCGCCGAAGCTCATCAATGAGCGAATGCCGGATTTCGCGCATCTGATTCCGCAGATTGACCACAGCCAAATGTGTCGGGCCATATCTGTTCGACCAATCTGCCGCGCGAGCCGAATAATCCAGATAGGTCTGCCTCAGCTTGGTGATGACCGGATTTGCCATCGTGTCGTTGACGGTGGCCAGATCGTTCAAGATCACGCGAGAATCGTTGTCGTCGGCATTCAATATCGACGTAATACGCTCAAGCTTGGCCTGGGCCTCGGCCCGCTTTGCACGAGCGTCCGTAAGTGCGCTGTTTATTTCCGCAAGCTGTTGCTCGGTAAGGAGTCTTCCGCCGGCGTCGACGATATTGTTCTTTGCCTTGTAGTCGACCACTGCACGTTCTGCGGATGAAGCCTGAGCGCGAAGCTCCTTCAGACGATCCTGTAACCAGACCGCAGCCCGCCGCGACGCCTGATATTTCGATTCGAGCGAATCGGTGATGTAATTATCGGCAATGGCATTCGCGATTCGTGCGGCTAGTTCGCGCGACAATGACTGGTAGTTGATTTCGATAACGTAGCTGAATCCCACCCTCTTGATTGTCAGCCCGCCCTGAATGCTCGCGATCGCTGATCGCATCAGTTCGGTATCGGATGGTTTGGTCTCGGGAAAAAGACCGGAGAAAACCTGCGACAGCCTGCCTAAAATCCCTTCGTCGCCGTTCATGAATTCCGCCGAATCCAGAAGGCGCAAGTCCTTTATGACGGCCGCGGCAATCGTCTCGGACTTCAGCACCTCGACTTGGCTATCGACCATCGCCGAATCTATCGGATTATCCCCTGTCGAAGCGACCTGGGTCTGAAGGCCCTGCATCTTTCGGCTGTCGATCATCAAGACAGCCGTTCCCGTATAGCGTTTTGGGGCGGTCAACACGTAAACGCCAGCCAACGCTATGCAGAGCAACAGCGTGAAAATCATCACAGGGTATTGTCGGCTGACCAGACCGATCGCTGCGGAAACAGTCTGTTCCAGAGAAGGCGATTCACCACTCTGGATCTCTGGCGCGCGGGCAGCTGGAATTCGGGTCTGAAGCATCCGGCTCGTCTACCTGAACAAGTTTACGTGGGGCCAATCGAATCGAGCGAAATGCATCCGGTTTCGAGGACCAGGATGCAACGGCCAGCCATTTGACCGTTAGAGGCTAGCAGGAGTTTGAGACAGTACAGACAATAGTGGTCGTCGTTGTGCTGCCTGCAGATCCAGCGCTGCTCGTGCTTGAGCTGAAATAGTTCGTCGGATTATTCGACGTGCTGTTTGCCGAGAAAGTCTGAAATGCCGAGCCCGTGGTCGTAGATCCACCCGACTGAGTAGTTTGGCCGCCAACGCCGCCTGAAGAGCCAGTCGTGGCGCCGGAGAGCGCTACACTTCGCGTTGGATCATTCCCGGTAATCGCGGCGTATTGTCCATTAGCATCCGTCGAGCCAGTTGCGCCGAGGTCTCCCTGAATTTCCAGGGCAAACGTCAGATCGGTCGTCTTACAAACGTTAGCGGCTTTGCCGAGGCCGGTGCCTATCGCTTTTTGCAGTGCAGAAGTGCCCGCTCCCTTGCTCGTCAGATCCTTCAAGATGGCGAGTACCGCAGGTAGTGCTTGTGGATAGGCAGCAACGTAGGTTTGAACATCCGCGGCGATTTCGTCGGCGCTGCGAGGACCATTGGGACCTTCGAGCAACGACGATGGGTTGGTCGTAAAGTTAGCTGCTTTTTGCGCGGCATCGGGGTCACTCACGCATGCTGCATCGGCGCGCGTCGCAAGCGTGGATCCAAGCGCTACGAGCAAGCCCGAAAAGACCAATCTCGCCAACAGCGCACGTGCTGAAATGCTCATATACTGACCTCTATCAAGTCACCTAATCCAGTGTATTTAAAGGAAAATTAGGCAAATGTACAGCTGCGAATGGCCAGATCCATGTTTACGTTAATACTTCACGCTTACTTGAAACAGACTGCGCTAGCCCCATGCCTATGAGAGGGCAAATCGCCAGCGAAAGCCCTGGAATTTGAAGCGGAAAATCGACTTGGGAATGGAGGATGGCTAGAAGGCCAATCCAAAAGGCCGAGATCGGAAAAATGGCGTCGCGCCTCCGCCTCAGCATCCCTCGACCCAAGATAAGGAAGATCGCGAGCCAAGCTGCTCCAAGCAGGATCGTGAAGGGGATGCCCATTTCGGAGGCAATTTCGAGGGTGGTATTATGTGCCTGCTCCCAAATTCCGTATGACGGAATATCCCCGCTCCGGTAGGCCGGGAAGACCCATCGGAACGTGCCAAGACCAGATCCCAGCCACGGATAGTCTCCAATAATATCAATGCTGGATGTATAAGCGTTCCAGCGACCCACATCGAAAAAACCTTCGGCGCCAAACCTTTGGTTGACACGCGGTGCAAAGATCAGAAGCGCGGCGAGGGTCGCGAAGGCGGCGGCAATCGGAAAAACCAGCAGCAAACGGCGTGTACGCAGTTCGCGCCGGTAGAAGGTTCCGACAGCTCCGGTGACCATTAAGAGTGAAAGGACGGTACCAGCGCGCGAGCCCGTCAGGAATGTCGCGGCGAATATGATGAAGCAAGCGGTAAAGTACCAGACCGTTCGTCGTGACGGGTTCCGAAAAAAAGAACTGACCAATTCGGACCATCGGCGTGTTGCTCCTGCGGAGTTACCCTTGACCACGTTGGAGAGCATGAGCGTCCACGCGAGAGCTGCCGCCCCGAAATAGGTTGCTGCAACGTTCGGATTTACAAAGGTGGCCGTCAGAGAATTCAGATAGTTGTACTTTTGGTGCCAGAGCAGATAGTTCGGCCAGAAAACGAAGGCCAAAATTCCGTAAGCCGAATAGGCCAAGGCGGATACTGCAAATGACATCAATAGTGATGCAGCCGCACGTCTGTTTCGGCCAACCAGGAATCCACACACCATCGAGAGTGTGCATGCAATTTGAGATCCGGCCGAAAAATAGGGTTGATTCCTGGCAATTGATACGGAGCCATCTAGCTCCTCCCCAAGGATTGAGGAGGCAATTTTCCAAATCGGAGCTACCAATTGTTGCGAAAAGATCGGTGTTCGCGCCAATTGTTCGCTTACGACAAGTATCCAGGCCAGCCCGACTGCAGCGAAGCCAAACAGGAAAGCCAGATCTCGAGCGCTTACGGCTTGCAGGCTAGCCAGCAGCAGTACCGCCGAAAGCAGCACCACCCAAACCGCAATTACTCGCGAGTCCATCGATCCAAAGGGGAACGGCGCCAAGGCAATGATCGCGCTCAGGCCGAGGGTTGCGGCGATTAGAGGGTAGCCAACAAACTTGCCTTCCTCCAAAGCATCGGCTGCGCCTTTTGAGGGTTCAAACATCACGTTTGGTTATCAAGCAACGCAGCTACGGGCGTTCAAGAACATCAATCGAAATCCTTCTGACTCGATTCCCGTTTCCAGTCCGCAAGCGAGCTTTCCAGATTGTGCTCGAATTTGAATCCGCTCGCGACCAAGCGCTTCGGTATGATGTTGGTCGAGAACCACAACTTCTTGATCCGGTCGCGATTGATGCCCGTCTTGATGCCGAACTTATGTAATGCTTCAAATGGAAGCACCGCCAGATTCATGAACCAGATGGGAATTATCAATCGCGGCTGACTATACCCCGCAACTCGCGAAAAGGCTGAACAAATTTCGCTGATTGTGCATCGATGCTCGTAACAGAAATTGTAGATCGACACGCCGTCGTTGCGGGCCGCCATGTACTTGATTGAGGAAATAAGATCCTTCACGTATCCGCATGACTTGATCGTGTCGGTTCGCCCCGGATAAACAAAGGCCTTTTTTACAAGCATTTTCGAAAGGCGGGTGAAATTTCCCCGCTCGTAAAGTCCGTAGATGACAGCAGGACGGACGATGGTGAGCCTCCTGTTCGAGGCTTCTGATTGCCACAGCTGGTGTATTTTTTCGGCCGAAAGCTTCGAGCGTCCGTAAGCGCTCACCGGTGCGGGTCGGGCATCCTCGTCAAGCGCAGCTTCGCTGGGCCCGTAGATCGAGATCGAGCTCGTAAAAACGATATTCGTGCAAGCTTGGGGTCAATCGGTTCACGAACGTCGTGGTTCAGATATTCAACACCCTTTACCCGTGCTCTGGGTTCGCCGATGTCGACCGAGACAATCCGGTTGTATCCTTGAGACGCGACAAGCTGACTTAACAGATGGGTTCCGATAAAGCCTGCGCCGCCGAAGACAACGGCCTGAGTAGCATGAGACATTTGATTAAGGCTCGATACGATTGAGGGTGTTCGCCTCCCTACGATAAGCCTCTTTCAGCACATCGTAGTTGATAGCGCGCGTCAGGTCGATTGGTTCTCGGATAATCCGTCTTTGCAAGAGCTGTGCCTGTAATACCTGTAGACGCCTGGAGTCCAACTCGCCAAATCTCGCTCCAAAGGGTCGCAAGAGGTGCCGCTGTGCATCCATGAGGCGTGAAATAAGGGGTGGAGGGGGCGGTGCATCTATAGCGCGCGCGATAATTGGGACGGTTCTCTCATAATCCGAATACGCTGCCTTCCAGCCATTCGCGGTCGCGATCAGAAATTTTTGCAGGTTGCGCTGTTTTGAAAAGGCGCGCTGGTGCGCAAAGTAGACAGGTCCCGCGAAGTGAATGCCGAACGAGTCGGGACTAAGCGATCGATAGTCTACATTCAAGCGGTCCAATTCCTGCCCCTCGATGTCGCGGTGGCCCACCAATACGTCGATTTTTCGGTCCACGAGGTCTTGTAGAGGCTTATCGGTTTCCACCAATTGAAGCTTGCTTTGCGCGATGCCGTTCCGGGCGACGAAGGCCTGGAGAAGGGTAGAGATTTCCGGTCCTGGTCTGTATCCGATTCTCTTCCCTTCCAGATCGGATGGACTCAGAACGCTTATGCGTGGCAACGAATAAAACTCCGCCGAGTTCACGATATAGGACGCCGCGAATGCGACGATGGGAATGCCTTCGGCGCGAGCCTTAAGAAATCCAGCGGCTGAAGCGAGGCCTATCGTATTCTCGTCAGCGGCAACCGCGGATATTGCATCGCTGTCGTCCGCTCCAGCAACCAGGCTAATGCTCAAGCCTTCGCGCAGGAATAGACCATCCGAAAGGGCTAGAATCGTGCCGGCCGAAGAGGGTGATATCGGACCACTTAATCTAAGCGTGTATTGAGCAGGGGCAATTTCCGATTTAAGTGCTTCGCTTTGACCCGGTTCCAGGCGGAAAACAAAAATTACAACCAGAAAACTCGCAATGAATAATCCGGTGAAGAGATGCACGCCAGAACCAACTCTTCTGGCTTTCCGGCGATCTCTCTTCATGGGTTCTTCTGTGCCCGTCGACGCGTATTCGTTGATATTCCGTTAGGCGCCGTGGAACGTGAGTGCCACATCTTTCCTAGACGTCATCAGTATAACTCGCGGTATTCATATCTGAAGGAAGTCAATCCGGAGCCAATTCCCAGGGTCCTTTTCAACTTTTCATATCCCGCCAAGGGAACAATAATGCAATCTGAGCTGCCCGCATAGCAGATTTGGACTCTGATAGATTGACCGCAGTCGTTGTTAACGAGGACCATCTGATCGATGATTTTTGGATTGGCAATTTGCGCGTGGGTCTGTGCGTGAACAGAAATGCATGCTCGGCCGTCTGGCGTCTTATGGGTAGGCGCGAACGTACCAGTCATTCCCGAAAAAGGATTAGCGGGCTGCGCCGACGATCCAGCTCCGCCAGAGATGGGAGCAGATGATCGGCCGTAGCCCGAGACCTGGGCTCGGACTTCCCCGGTGAAGGTCAACAAAATGATCGCCAGCAAACCCGATAACAAGCCAGCTGCAGGACCGATCTTGCCGAGATCGTAGTTAATCGCCATTGCTTCGCGCCTAGAATGTTCGTCCGAACGTTCACCCACTGGTCTGCAATATCTCGATTAGGCCAAAGCCCGAAACATGATGAAACGACACTTCCTGCCCGCCAAACAACACGGCAGGGGCAGGTGGGCTAACGGTCACCAGTTCCAAGCCAGCGGCCGCAAACGCGTCAAGCGCGGTTTGAACGTTAGAGCACGTATAGCATACGTGGTAAATCATCGAGCCTGTTCGCTTTATGAGTTTATCGATGGGAGAGGGGCCGTCGCCCGGCCAAATCACCTCGATATCGGGCATTGTAGCGTGATGACGCATGGCCAGGTTGACCCTCTGTATAGGATCAAACGCTGAATCTCCCGGCGTGTAACCAAGTGACGCCAGGTAACGAAACGCTTCATCCACATCATCCTGTCATGAGAACTTCGACGAAAAAACGTCATCCGCCTCAATTAAGGTTTGCGAAGTCAGATTGAGCGCGACCTTCATTCTGGACTATACGACTTTGGGCGGCGTGGCTCTATGCTAACGTTATGAGAAATACTGTGCGGGCGAGAGGAGCCTGTGTGGGTTGAAATTGTCTCCAGATCACTTCAAAAGTGACAAATGGCCGTTACCATGACGGATTCAAAGTACGATAATTGGAACCTTCACTTGATGTGATTGCCGGCGGCACAGGCATCTAGCGATCCGTTGAACCAAGGGCACAAATAGAAGGCTAGTTCGAGTGATGAAATCTTGTGCCCACCTGATCAAACGGCAGGCTTCATGAGAGCCCTGGTCATTACGCCGACCACCCCCCCAGTCGCGGGTAAGGACGTTCATGCCATCTACAAGCGGCTTCGAATGTTCGTCCAGGAACTCGGCGAGATGTCGGACTCCGTCACCATGCTTCATTTCGTTGAGCCGGACGCTCCGGAATGGAAGCTAGATCCCTGCCAGCTCGATCGTGCCCAATCCAGCTACTGGGGCACGAATGTGCGTGTCAGACTGGTGGCGAAGCGCAAGGATGCAATCCGCTGGTGGCAGCATCTGAGCTCGCCCTATTCGGTCCTGAGTCGCCCGCGATTTTATCCCTACGTGGGGAATGAGCAGGTTGCAGCGATATCGTCGCAATTGAAAGAGGGGCACGACCTGGTTCTCGCCCATCGGATGACAGGCATGGCACCGTTCTTTCGTATCAAAGAGAATAGCGCGCCCGTTTTTTTCGACCTGGACGACGTTGAGCACAAGGTCAAGATTCGTACTTCCCTCAGCTCCAGCACGCTTGTCTCCAAATTGTTCAATCTGATCCAGGTCCCGGGAATCTACTTTGCAGAGATAAAAGCTGCAAAGATTGCAGCGATGACGTTCGTTTGTTCGGAGCTTGACAGGCGCTACCTTGAGCGATTGGGCATGGGCAGCCGAGTGCAGGCGATCCCCAATGCTCTCCCTATCCCGGAGGACGTTCAGGGCAAACAAAGTGATCCGACCGTACTCTACCTTGGGAACTACGAATATCCGCCCAACGTGCTTGCGGCGGAGCGGCTCATTTCGAACATCTGGCCGAAGATCGCAAGGAGAAAGCCAGAAGCGCGTCTTACGATTGCCGGAAATCGTCCTGATCTTATTCCCGCCTTCAGTCGAAACGTGCCGAATGTCGAATACACAGGCATCGTCGACGACTTGAGCCTGCTGTATCAGAGTTCCCGGGTCATCTGCTGTCCGATCACCATCGCTGGAGGAACACGAGTGAAGCTGGTCGAAGCCGCAGGATATGGCAAGCCCATGGTTTCGACGGCAATTGGGGCCGAGGGCCTGGGGATGACCGATAATATGGAGATCCTGATCCGCGACTCGGACGACGATATTGCGGATGCTTGCGTGCAACTGCTTGGTGATGAGGAGTTGTGCGCTCGGCTGGGCTCGGCTGCACGTCAAAGGGCAAAGGCGGTCTACGACGTGGTTCATGTGAAAAGGAAGATCAAGGAATTCTTTGCCCAATGCGTGGGCATATGAGGATATCTAGACTTGTTGAATTTTGAAAAGCATTACGACAGCTTTGACGGATTAAGGCTTGGCGCTGCGGCCCTGGTTCTGTGGACTCACCACTTTGCTCTGACCAAGTCCGACATTCCATTTAGTGGTCCCCTGAGAGTGAATTACGGCATCGTAGGAGTCTATGTCTTCTTCGCGATTAGCGGCTATCTGAACGCACTCAGCCTTGACAGGCGGCGCTCCGTTCCAGGATTTCTGTCGGCGCGTGCTGTCAGAATCTACCCGGCGCTGATCGTTTGCGTTCTGACGACGATTGCGCTCGGTGCCGTGGTTAGCAAGGTCAGCTTGGCGGAATATTTCTTCAGTAAGGATACGTTGAAGTATGGCGTCTACAACAGCACGATGTTTCGAGGCTTCATGGTCTTTGAACTTCCTGGCGTTTTCGAGGGAAATCCGCTGCCGTCCGTCGTGAATGGCTCGCTATGGACGCTTCCCATGGAAGCAATGATCTATATTCTTTTTGCCGTTGCAATGAGTGCGTTCACGTTCCGCTCCGAAACGTCAATTGGACTGTTTGTCGTTGCAGTCGTCGCACTTATCATTGCTGACACGATACAGGGTCCTTTTCGGGAGACAGGTGGGGCATTCCTGAAGTTTGCCGTGGTTTTTCTGGCGGGGAGTTCGATCGCAGCTTTGAGCAAACGCGGGCTTTGGGTCGCGTTGGGGCACGTCGTCGCGGTAGGCCTGATTTTGGTGTTGTTGCCATGGTCTGCGATGGCCGGCTGGCTGATCTTGCTGGCGGCACTCGTCATATGTGTCGGCTCGATCAGGCCGCCGGATCTTCTTAGGCCGAGGTTCGACATTTCTTACGGCTTCTATCTGTACGCCTTCCCAATCCAGCAGGCGGCCGTTCAGTTCTTCGGTGATTTTGGAACCAGCCTCATGATCGCGGTCTTGGCGACCGTGATCGTGGCCACGCTTTCGTGCTTTCTCATCGAGCAGCCGTCGCGCGATTTCTTCAGGAGTGTGACGCGTCGTCCGGTCGAAAGTGTTGCTTCGACCTAATTCTGATCCGAGTTGATGGACGGCTGTCGTAGCCGGCTTGTTGAGCCAAGCCGCGCAGAACCTCATGTGGTTGGCTTGAATCGCCAGTGGGTTGAGGTTCCGTCAACAGCATCATGATCGCATCGTGCGACGTTTGTGATCGAAGCCGTGGAATCCGGAAGCTGGCCTTACGATTGCCGAAGTCGCCATATCCTTAGGCGAAAGTACCGAATGTCCAATGTGCCGATTTACGCTAGTCGAAGCAGGAGAACACAGCACCATCGAACGGGGTTGAGACAGCACCATCGAACGGGGTTGAGAATGTTGCAATCCGTAGCAAGACGGAGATTCTGAGATGAAGATTACGATTGATACCGATAGCAAATCGGTTGTCCTCCAGGACGGCCCGACCGCGCGTGCTGTCGATCTCTACTCGAGGGAAGCGTTTGAGGCGGTGTCCGACATCTGGATGAAGTTGAGCTGGCAGGCGAAGTATCCCTACACTTTCACCTGGCTGGGCCGTCCGATCATTCAGCATCCGGAAGACATGGTGCGTCTGGCGGAGGCGATCTACGCAGTCAAGCCGGACGTCATCATCGAGACCGGCATCGCGCACGGAGGGTCTCTGGTCTTCTCGGCGTCTCTCTTGAAGGCGGTCGGGAAGGGGAGAGTGGTGGGTGTAGACATTGAGATCCGACCGCACAATCGTGCGGCGATGGACGCTCATGAGCTCCGCCCGATGATCACGATGATCGAGGGCTCTTCAATCGACCTCGCCGTGGTTGCCGAAGTGAAATCTCACGTGAAGCCCGGCGACACCGTGCTGTTGATTTTAGATTCGAATCACTCGAAGGCACACGTGGCCGCTGAGCTTGCGGCCTATCACGACGTAGTGACCAAAGGCTCGTATATCGTCTCGACTGACGGCCTCATGCGCTCCGTCCACGACACTCCGCGGGGCNGGAGTGGAAGCACGACAATCCATGTGCTGCGAACGAAGAATTTCTGGCCCGCCACCCGGAATTCGTTCTCGAATCGCCGAAGTGGCGTTTCAACGAAAGCGAGCTGGACAAGGTGATCACCGGATGGCCTGACAGCTACCTCAAGCGGATTGCCTGAGGCGAGATGCTATCCGGAAACCGATGTGGTCGCCCTGCTGCGCCAGAAGGCAATGGCGTCTGCGATGCCGTCGCCAAGACCATAGCGAGGCACGAAGCTGACTTCCTGATCGAGCCGCTTGACGTCTGCCGCCAGAAGCGGCGGATCGTCGGGTCTGGTCGGCAACGCACCAAGGCGAAGCAGATCGGGACGGCCGAGCTGCGTTGCGATTTCTTGCGCCACATCGCGAAGCGCAACAGGTCTGCCTGTGGCGACGTTCACGGCTCCCGTCACGTCACTTGAGCACAGGGCTGCTATGGCTCTGCCGGCGTCTTCGACATGCATGAAATCCCGGATCTGCCTGCCGTCGGTGCAGGCAGCTTCCTTGCCAGCCATGATGGCCTGAATAATCGAGGGGACAAGGCGCTGGGGCCCCTCATCCGGGCCGTAAAGGAGGAACAGGCGGGCCCATGCCAGAGAGATGTCGTGACCTCTGCAATACGCCTCGCACAGCCTGAATAACGCGGCCTTGCACACGCCGTAGGGCAGGCCGGGATTGAGGGGCGTCACCTCTTCGGAGCAATAGCCAAAACGCCAGTCGTACTCCGCGCATGAGCCGACGACCACGAGTCGCTTGCCGCCGGCTTCGTGGAACGCCTCAACCAGCCCGAGACTGGCGGCGACCCAGGCGAAGTTCGCGTCGGACGTCCAGAATGCTCCGTGCGTCGTATCCCACGCGGCATGGACGAGATGCGTGGGACCGATATCCCGCATCGCGGCCTGAGTGGCTGCCTTGTCCATGAGGTCGAGCCGATGCCAGGCATGGGCCGGGATCGACGGGTCGGAGCCGGTCGAGGAGATCGCGTGCACCTCCAGGCCCTGCGCGCTCAGCGCCTGGGCGATCTGGCGTCCGACGAAGCCGCGGGCCCCTGTCAGCAGGATCCTCGTCATGAATTGAAGTCCGGATAGCTTGCATCCCGCGGCGATACAATCCGCTGATCCGCGTCTGGCCAAGCCACACCGAACGCGGGATCATTCCATCTGACACCGCGCCCGGCCTCGGCGACGAACGAGGGATGAATATGATACAGGATATCGCAGTCGTCGGTGAGGGTCTGGAAGCCGTGCGCGACGCCGCGCGGGATGTAGATGGCTCGGCCTGACTGAGCCTCGAGCGTCACGGCGAACCAGCGCAGGTAGGTCGGGGAATCCTGCCGCAAATCGATGATGACATCGTAGGCGGAGCCCCGCGTCGCGCGCACCAACTTGGTCTCGGCATGTGGGCCGACCGAATAATGCATCCCGCGCAACGTATTCTTGCGCGTATTGCGGGAAACGCTCCACTGCGGGAAGTTCGTGTTCAGCCCGAGCGCGCCGAATTCCTGTTCGCAGAAGACCCGGGCAAACGCGCCGCGCTCGTCGGAGATCGGTTCGGGCTCGACCACAAATGCGCCAGAAACCGACGTCTCGACGAATTTCACGGCAGGATCTCAACGATTGGAATCGGAATGACGAACGCGCCGCCCCATTGGCGGATGTGGGACATGCTCGAAACGCTTTCCTCGCGGAGGTT
>WNGR01002565.1_pt1 | contig 19896 bp, 16 predicted proteins | sample 5407581 | NCBI WGS metagenome assembly WNGR01 (sample SAMN13153383, study PRJNA577476) | soil metagenome | isolation source: 80 cm soil or saprolite under Garry oak tree replicate 2 | place: USA:California | collected 2016-06-15 | reverse complement strand
GACATCGACGCGGAGCGCACGGCCGCGATGGGCGGTTCCTTCGGCGGCTACATGGCCAACTGGGTCGCCGGCCACACCAAGCGGTTCCGGGCGATCGTGACGCACGCGTCGGTCTGGTCGTTGGACCAGATGGGACCCACCACGGACGCGGCGTTCTACTGGTACCGCGAACTGGACGCGGCCCTGTCCGACGCCAACTCGCCGGACCGGTGGGTGGACGACATCACCACGCCGATGCTGGTCATCCACGGCGCCAAGGACTACCGGGTGCCGCTGGGCGAGGCGATCCGGCTGTGGTGGGACCTCATGTCCCGCACGCAGGGCGAGGACGGCACGAGCCAGCACAAGTTCCTGTACTTCCCGGACGAGAACCACTGGATCCTGACCCCCGGCCACGTGCGGGTCTGGTACGACACGGTATTCGCCTTCCTGGCGCACCACGTGCTCGGTGCGGACTGGGAACGACCCGCGCTGCTCGGGTAGCGTGCGGCATGGCCACGGACTCGGGCGTCGAACTGGAGGTCGGGCACCGTACGGTCCGGATCTCCAGTCCGGACCGGGTCTACTTCCCGGCCAGGGGCGCGACCAAGCTCGACCTGGCGCGGTACTACCTGTCCGTCGGCGACGGCATCGTGCGGGCGCTGCGCGAGCGGCCCTGCATGTTGCACCGGTTTCCGTCCGGCGTGTCCGGCGAGAAGGTGCACCAGAAGCGGATTCCGGGCGGCGCGCCGCCGTGGCTGGAGACCGTGCGGGTGCACTTTCCGCGGTACAACCGGCATGCCGACGAACTCTGCGTGACCGAGCTGGCCAGCGTGATCTGGGCGGTGCAGATGGCGACGGTCGAGTTCCACCCGTGGAACTCACGCCGGGCGGACACCGAGAAGCCGGACGAGTGGCGTATCGATCTGGACCCGATGCCGCAGTGCGGGTTCGACACTGTGCGGCGGGTGGCCCACGTGGCGCACGAGATCCTGGACGAGCTGGGCGCGGTCGGCTGGCCGAAGACCTCCGGTGGCGCCGGCATGCACATCTACGTGCGGATCGAGCCACGCTGGGGATTCAGCGACGTGCGGCGGGCCGCGCTGGCGTTCGCCCGTGAGGTGGAGCGCCGGGCTCCCGACGAGGTGACCACCGCGTGGTGGCGCCGCGACCGCGACCCCACCACGCTGTTCGTGGACTACAACCAGAACGCGCGGGACCACACGATCGCCAGCGCGTACTCGGTACGCGGCGTGCCGGAGGCGACGGTGTCCACCCCGATCACGTGGGACGAAGTGGACGACGTCGAGCCAAAGGACTGCACGATCGCCACCGTGCCGGCCCGCTTCGCCAAGCTCGGCGACCTGCACGCGGGCATCGACGACGCGGTCTACTCGTTGGACACCCTGCTGGAGTGGGCGGACCGGGACGGCCTGGAGTAGCTGAGCAAATCCCGCTCCGCCAACAGGTCCAGCACCCGACCGGCGGCCGCCGGCACGTCGATGTCGGTGGTGTCGACACGCAGGTCCGGGTCGACCGGTACGTCGTAGCGATCGTCCACTCCGGTCAGTCCGGTCAGCTCGCCGTGACTTGCCTTGTCGTACAGGCCTTTGGGATCACGACGGGCGCATTCCGCGAGCGGTGTGGACACGTGGACCTGGACGAAGGCCGAGCCGTGCTCGTCGTGGTGGCGGCGCACGCTGTCCCTGGCGTCGGCGTAGGGTGCGATCACCGGCACCAGCACCAGGGTGCCGTGCCGCGCCAGCAGTTCGGCCACGAAGCCGACCCGGCGGACGTGCACGTCCCGATCGTGCCGGGAGAACCCGAGATCGCTGGAGATGGTGGCGCGCAAGTCATCGCCGTCCAACACCTCCACGTCGACCTCATCGGACACGAGCGACGCGACGGCGCGGGCGATGGTCGACTTTCCGGCGCCGGACAGGCCGGTGAACCACACGGTGGCACCCAGGGACATGACTCCAGTCATATCTGAGGTTCCGCGCCCGGCCGATCTTTCTTATCTGATTCCGATATAACTGCCAGTCAACACACAGCGATCTCGACCTACCATGGCAAATCATGGCGGTCTTCCTGCACATCGGCCTACCCAAGACCGGGACCACACACATCCAGGAAATGCTGTGGCACAACAGATCCGCGGCCGCGGCACAGGGTCTGCTGTATCCCGGATACGTCTACTCGGCGCACTTCCACGCGGCCGTCGACGTGCAGCGCCCGCGCTACGACACGTGGGTCACGCCACTGTCCGACAGCGCGTGGGACCGGCTCGTGGAGCAGATCCGCCGCTGGCCGGGCGACGCCGTGATCTCCAACGAGCTGCTGACCACCGCGACGCACGAGCAGATCGACCGCGCGCTGGACAGCTTGTCGTTCGCTCAGGTGCACGTCGTCTGCACCGCGCGCGATCTGGCGCGGCAGGTGCCGTCGGTGTGGCAGGAGAACATTCGTAACCGGCATACGGAATCGTTCCAGGAGTTCCTGTCCGCCATCCGTCGGCTGGAGCCCAGTCACGTCGGCGATCTGTTCTGGAGTTATCAGAACCTGAGTGGGGTGCTGGCCAACTGGAGTCGGGACGTCCCGCCTGAATGGGTGCATGTGGTGACCGTGCCGGCCAGGAACGCTCCGACCGGTGCGCTGTGGCAGCGTTTCGCGTCGGTGGTCGGGATCGATCCCAGTATGTTCACCGAGCCTGCTCATCGCGAGAACCATTCGCTGGGTTTTGGACAGACGGAACTGTTGCGCCGCGTCAATCTGGCGATGGACTCGGCGGTCGACTGGCCTCAGTACCTTGCGGTGGTCAAGGAGTATCTGTCGGCGAAGGTTCTGTCGACTCAGGAAAGCCGGACTCAGATCGTCCTGCCGCCGTCGGAGTCGGCCTGGGTACGTGACCGAGCGGAACAGTTCGCCAGGAGAATCAAGGAAGCCGGCTACGACGTGGTGGGCGACCTGACCGAGCTGGTTCCGGACGAGTCGGCCGAGCCTGAACCCGACCCGACGGAAAGCGAACTGCTCAGCACTGCGATAACGGCGCTGGCTGATCTGGCCGGCCGGTTGCCGGCCAATCCGGAGCGGGCTCGGGCCGCCGAGCGGGTCAAAGACGCCCTGCGTACGTTCACCGAACAGCACCCACCGGTGATGGCACTGCGGGAGCTGTACTGGAAGAGCAAGGCGAAGGTTTCCTGGACCAGAGGCCGATGACCCGACCTCGGCCCAGTTACCGGAGGCAACCAGGCCGAGGTCGGAATGCGTTACGGCGAGCTGGGCAGGAACGTAGGCGCCCGACGAGCGTTCGTGACACGCTCGAACGCCGAAGCAAGAGCCAACAAATGCGCTTCGGAGAACTTGCCGGACATGAACGAAACGCCGATCGGCAGCGCTCCTTCGAAGCCGGCCGGCACGGTCAGATCCGGATATCCGGCAACAGCGGCCGGCCCGGACGAGCCGAGTGTGAAGGCGTCACCGGTGACGTAGTTGGTGACCCAGGCCGGACCGTTCGTGGGCGCCACGATGGCGTCCAAGTGGTCGGCGCTGATCAGGTCGTCGATGGAGTGTTGGGCCAGGCTGGTCGCGGTGGCCCGTTCCTGCAGGTAAGTGGGGTCGGTGATGGGCGGGGCGACCACGGCCTGCTCGAAGATCTCCTGGCCGAACTTGGACAGCTCGACCGGATCCTGCTTGTCGAACGCGATCAGCGCCTGCAAGGTCTGCGGCACGCCGGGACGGGTCGCCAGGTAGGCATCCAGGTCGTGGTTGAACTCCGAGAGGAGCGCCGGGAACTCGTCGTTGCCGATCACGTCCTGGTTGGCCGGTACCACGTTCACGACCGTGGCGCCCGCCTTGACCAGTGCGGCCACTGTGGACTGCATGACCTTGTCGACGCCGGGATCGATGCCGGCCATCCCCCACACACCGATGCGGGCGCCACGCAGGGCCGTGAACTTGCCCAGTGCGGCTGCGGTCACGTAATTGTTGTTCTTGCTACCGGACAATGCCGCCAGGGTGATCGCCACGTCGATCACGTGTCGACCCATCGGGCCCGCCGTGTCCTGCTGGTGGGAGATGGGCACGACGCCGGCGCCGCTGATCACGCCGAGCGACGGCTTGAGGCCGACGAGACCGTTCGCGCCGCTGGGGCAGACGACCGAGCCGTCCGTTTCGGTGCCGACGGCGACCTGGGAGAGCGACGCCGCGACCGCGGCGCCGGAACCGGACGACGAACCGCACGGATTCCGGTTCAGCACATAGGGATTGTTCGTCTGGGCGCCAACGCCGGACCAGCCGGAAGTCGATATCGTGGAGCGGAAGTTGGCCCATTCGGACAGGTTGGTCTTACCCAGGATGATCGCGCCGGCCGCCCGCAGGTTGCTGACCAGCGGTGCGTCCTGCTTGGGGTTGGCCGCGAGCAGGGCGCGGGAGCCTGCCGTTGTCGGCAGGTTCTTCGTGTCGATGTTGTCCTTGAGCAGGACCGGAATCCCGTCCAGCAGGCCACGGAGGTGCCCGGCCCGGCGACGCAGGTCACTGGCGTGTGCCTGGGCCAGGGCGGTCGGGTCGACGAACAGGACAGAGTGGATTTTCGGGTCGACGGCCTTGATCCGATCCAGGTAGGCCTCGGTCAGCTGAACCGCGCTCAGCGAGCCGGTCGACATTCTCAATTGGAGGTCCGGAATGGTCGCCGCGTCAAGGGCGGCGCTGGAGATACCGGTGTTCGGGGTGGTGGCCGGTGCCGCCGTGGCGCCGGCGGGCGAGACTACGACAGTGATCGCGGCCGTCGCCAGGGTGAGTAAGGCAAGGCTCAGTCTACGCACGATCTCCACCGCACTCGCGTGGCTCGGTTGGGTCAACCCCCGAAAGTAGGCAGTCGGGCAGCCGAACGGAGCCACGCGAGTGGATCCTGCATACAGAATGGTCAGCTCACTTCGGTGAAGTGGCCGGTGCCGTCGGTGCAGGTCGTCACGCCCGTGCTGGCGACCTCGACCAAGGCCAGGTCCGGACAGAACGGGGCAAAGGCCTCAGCCGACGTGTCATGGCGTCGCCAGCAACGTGAAGTGGCCGGTGCCGTCGTTGCGGAAATACTGCACGGTCGTCACGCCGGTGCCGGACTTCTCGATCACGCCCGCGTCGGGAATGCCGTCGAAGTCCAGATCGATCGAGAACACCGTCCAGGTGGCGCGGAAGTCGCCCGTGCTGGCCAGCACGACGGGTGCCTGCGCGTTGCCGAACAACACCTCAGCCGAGATCGGCGCGGCGAAGCTCATCTGGTTGTTGACCGACAGCAGCATGTCCTGGCCGCCGTCGCGGTTGAAGTCCGCGAGGACGTACTGCGGGCCGAACTCGCCGGTGCCGCCGCTGCGGAGGGTGGTCACGCCGAACGGGCCCGGCACGAGCGTGCGCTGCTTCGTGTTGAGCAACGTGGTCAGGCCGCTCTCCTGGTCGCTCCACTCGATCAGGTCCTGGCGGCCGTCGCCGTTGAGGTCGGCCGTGCGCAGCCAAGTCGGCTGGATGATGCCGGAGAAGATGGCGGACGGCTGGAAGTCGTGCAGCACGATCAGGTCCCGGAAGCCGAAGCTCATCGAGGTGACCAGGTCCGGTTTCGTCTCGTTGCCCAGTTTCATGGCCACGCCCTGGTCCGGACAGAACGGCCCGAGCGCCTCGGCCGACGTGTAGGTGTGCACCTTCGGCGTACCGAAGCCGCCGCCCGGCTTGCCCAGCGATACGGTCACCGAGCACGTTGTGGACGTCGGGCCGCCGACGTCACCGAGTTGGACCTGGTCGGGAATGCCGTCGCTGTTCATGTCGGCGGTGATGATCCGCCGAGATTGTCGGCTGCCGCGACACCGGGCACGATCAGCGTCGCGCCGAACGCGACGAGGACGGCGGTCAACAGCACGCCGATGGGTCTCTTGTGTCTCATGGAAAGTCCGTTCTCCGAATACCCCAGGGACTTGCCTGTTGAGCATCGGGAACGACGGCGCAACCGTTAGCTCGTCACTCACGTGGCGTAGCTATTTCTATAGGCGGACGGCTCCTGGAATGACGAAGTAGAAGAACAGTCCAATGAGGATCAGATAGGCCAGGATGACCAGCGTCCAGCCGAGGTTGTAGCGGATCACCTGGCCCTCGTTCCGGACGAACTGGGTGGTCGCCACGCCGACGCTGGCGGTCTGGGGCGCGATCGGCTTGCCGACCTCGGCGCCGAGCGAGTTCAACGACGGGAACAGCAGCACCGGCGCGTGCAGGAGTTTCGCCACCGAATACTGGAAATGGCCGAACACCGCGTTGGACGACGTGTTGCTGCCCGACAATGCGACCGCGATCCAGCCGAGGATGGGCGAGATCACCACGAACCAGGTGCCCAGCCGGGAGAAGCCGTTGGCCATCGAGTTGGCAAGGCCGGCGAAGTTGTAGACCGCGGCGAGGCCGAAGATCATCGGGCCGACCAGCAGCGCGCCCCACATCTGGCGCAGCGTGTTGCGGAACACCTCGCGCAGCTGCGCCCGGTTGGGCCGCAGGAACAGCGCGATCAGCAGCCAGCTGACCAGGATCGCGGTGCCGGCGATGAACGGCGCGAACTTGAAGACCGTCGCGGACGCCGTGCCATCCAAAGAGGACTTCGCGCTGACGGACGGCGCCACCGGCACGTAGGCGCCCAGTTTCGACCACGGCCCGGTCCAGGCGACCACGACGACGATCAGGATGACGAACGGCAGCAAGCCACGCAGCGGCGCCCGCACGGCCGGCCGTTCCTCGGTGAGCGGCTCGATCTCGGTGCCGCCGAAGCCAAGTATCGTCTTGGGCTGCCAGAACCGCAGCAGGGTCAGCAGCGCGGCGAAGCAGACCAGCGAGCCGATCACGTCGGGCAGGTACGGGCCGAGGTACTGCGAGGTCGGCAACTGGCCGGCGATGTAGCCCAGCGACCCGACGATGGCCAGCGGCCAGCCGTCGCGAAACCCGCGCTTGCCGGCGACCAGATAGATCAGGATCCACGGCGGCGCGAGCGCCAGCACGGCGACGATCTTGCCGATGGACGCGGACAGTTCGTTCAGCGGCAGTCCGGTCACCGCGGCCAGGCCGATGATCGGAGCGCCGAGCGCACCGAAGGACACCGGCGCGTTGTTGGCCAGCGCGGCCACCCGGATCGCGGCCAGGTCGGCGATGCCGAACGCGATCAGCAGCGGCGCCACGACCGCCCACGGGTAGCCGAATCCGACCAGGCCTTCCAGCAGGGCACCGAACGCCCACGCGATCAGCAGCGTCTGCACCCGGATGTCCGAGGTGGCCTGCGCGACCAGCCAGTTCTTGAACGCCTCGAACGCGCCGGTCACCACCAGCGTGTTGTAGATGATCACGCCCCAGAACACGATCCAGTCGACCGACCAGAACCCGGTGCCCGCGCCGATGCCGTACGCCTTGAGCGTCGGCCCGAACGGTGCATGCCACACGGTCACGCCGAGCACGACGGTGACGACGGCGCCGATCAGCACCGCCTGCCATGCCGACAGCCGGAAAACCGCGAGCAGCAACAACAGTCCGACGACGGGGACCAGTGCGAGCAGTGTGCTGCCCAACACGGTGTGCGCGGGATCGAGCACCTGCGAAAACGCCGTACCAGCCATGTACCGCATACGCCGGCCTCCCCACACATCGTCGTGGTAGAGACCTACTTAACTGATTCCCGATGCTTTGTCAAACATCATCTACCGCGTCTGTTATTGGTCAACGGACGGCCCGCAGCGTGTGCCGCTGAATGAATCCGGACGGGAGGCGCGAATGTCGGTGACGAAGCGGTCGCGGGAGACCGGGCCGCCGAACCGGAGCCGGTCGTAGTCGGTGAACTCGGCCAGCAGGCCGTCGAGTTCGTCGACGAGCGCGTTCAGTCGGTCCGGCCAGGACGGTGTGTCCCTCGGTTGGGCCATGTGGTCGGTGATGGCGTCGGTCAGTTCGTCCTTGCGTTGCATCGCCGCCGGTGTTATGGCGCGTAGGCAGACGTACTGACCGTCCAGGTAGGCGCGCCACTCGGCGGCGGCGTGCGCGCGGTCGGTCCAGTGGCGTGCGAACCAGGTTGGCAGTTCCTCGACGCCGCCGGCTTCGTCGGCGAGGCGGAAGTAGTCGACGGGGACCATCTCGGTGCCGTCGGTGCGCAGGTAGCTGGGCAGCGGCAGCCGCTGCGCGAGCATGTCCGCGCGGACATCGTCGGCGGTCTCCGTCCGGTCCGCGCACAGCTCGTCCAGGGTGACGTGCGTCCGATTGACATAGGCGTCGTCCGCCTCGGTCATCGGGTGGTCGCCGTTGACGGCACGAAATCGTGCCGAAACGTCGGCCTCGAGATTCGTCGTTGGCGTGGCCATTCTCTCATGCTAGGCCTGACGGCGGTGCGGTGCCAGACGATCGGGGTCTATCACCGGATCGCCTGGGCGGGTACAAGAAGAGGATGGACAAACTGTGCCTCGCGGCCGTGGGTGACGTGTTCGTGGAACGGCCGGACGCCGGTTCCGCACTGGCCGGAATCCGGCCGTTGTTGGACGCGGCGGATGTGGTGTTCGGCAATTTCGAGGGCGTGCTGACCGACAAGAACGCGGTGATTCCCGGTGCGTCCTCCGCATCGGTCACGACCACCGCGTACGCAGCGGGTATGGCCGGGTTCGACGTGATGTCGTTGGCGAACAACCACGCGATGGACGCCGGCCACGGCGGCCTTGTCGACACGGCGGCGGCACTGTCCGAATACGGCGTCCGCACGGTCGGCGCGGGCGCGAACCTGGCCGATGCGCTGACGCCGGTCGTGGTGGAACAAGGCGAGATCAAGCTGGCCGTCATCGCGGTGACCGCCGTGCTGCAACACGGCGCGGAGGCACGGCGTGGCGCACCGGGCGTCGCGCCGCTGCGGGCCGAGGACTGTTATCAGCCGCCCTATCCCGGCGTGCGCTGTCCCGGCGTGCCGCCGAGGGTCATCTCCATTCTGGACGAGGGCGACTGGGACGCGCTGGCCGCCGCCATCGAGCGCGCGAAAGAAACAGCGACGGCGGTCGCGGTGTCCGTGCACTGGGGCGACCACACCCGGCCGTGGGTGCTGACCGACCACGAGCGGCTGTGCGCCGAACTCATCGCGGACGCGGGCGCCGACCTGATTCTCGGGCACCACCAGCACATTCTGCGCGGCATGGACTTCATGTCCGGCGTGCCGGTCTGGTTCGGACTGGGACACGCCGCGTTCGACCTGCCACGCCTCGGCGAGGAACTGGCCAACAACGGGCTGGACCCTGCGATGTCCCCCGATCAACTCGCGGTCCTGTTCGGCGAATACGGCATCTATCCGCGGCCGGCTCAGCCCAGCTTCCCGTTCCACCCGATCGCCCGCCGCACCGTGGTCGCCGTGGCGGACCTGGCTGCGGACGGCGTGCGGCGCTGCGGTGTCGTGCCGTGCCTGATCGACGGCGACGGCGTTGCCCAGCCGGTGCGGCACGGCAGCGCGGACTGGCGAGCGTTCGTCGAGTTCCTGACCGAGTGCCAGGCGCGCGCCGGCTTGGCCGGCCGGATCGTCGCCGACACCGACTGGCTGCTGGCCGGTCACCCGGTGGTGGAGTTCGTCCGTGCCGGCTAGTGCGACCGGTTAGTCGTTGGCCAGCAACGGGTCCAGCAGTTCGGCGAACTGCGCCATGCCGACCCGCCAGGTTTCCCGGTCGGCCAGGTCGATGCCGAGCAGGGCGAGCTGTTCGGCCGGGCCGATCGAGCTCCCCCGGCTGAGCATGTCCAGGAACCGTGGCCGGAAATCGTCCGGGTCACGCCGGTAGTTGGCGTACAGGGTAAGCCCGACCAGCCGCGCGAAAGCGTAGGTATAGCTGTAGAAACGCTCGTGGATCACGTGTGGCACCAGGGCCCAGTGCAGGCCCCAGCGCGGCGGCAGGGCCACCGGCGGGCCGTAGAACTCCTGGCCGCATTCGGTCCACAGTTGACGGATCCGATCGTCGGTGAGCGTTTCGCCGTCGGCCCTGGTCCGATGGGCTCTGGTTTCGAAACGGGTCAGGAATGTGCTCATGAAGATGGCGTCGATGGCGGTGTCGATTCGTTTGGCCGCCAGCAGCCGGCGCGAGCCGGGATCGGGCTCGTTGTCGATCAGCCAGTCCATCACCAGCAACTCGGTGAACGCGGGCGCTACCTCGTTGAGCACCAGGGGCGCGTCGAACGTCAGGCCGCCCTGCCGACTGCCGGCGAGCGTGAACTGCAGCGCGTGCCCTGCCTCGTGGCCGAGCGAGACGAGATCCTCGACGGTGTCGAAGTAGGACAACAGGATCCGGGGCGGCCGGCCGGGTCCGAGGCTGCGGCAGAACGCCCACTGCTGCTTGCCCTCCCGTGGCTCGTGGTCGACGTGCCCGCCGCTGATCAGCTCGCGCACCATGCGGCCCGCGTCCGGCGCGAAACCGTCGAACGCCGCGCTGACCGCGCGGACCGCAGCCGACCAGGCGAACGTCTCGCCGGCCCCGATCGGCGCGCGCATGTGCGCGAAGGCCAACCGGTCCGCGCCCAACAACTGTGCCTTGCGGGCGAACCAGCGCTGTGGCAACGCGTAGTGCTCCTCGACCACCGCGAGCATGTCGTCCACGACCGTCGAGGACAGCTCGTTGGTCAGGTCCCGTTCGGCCCTGGGATGCGGGAGCCCGCGCACGTCGTCCAGCTCGAGCCGGTCGGCCACCAGGCTGTCCAGGCACTTGCTCAGTACCGGCGCCATCGGTTCCAGCGCTTCGTAGATCGCCTCGAGACTCTGCTCACGCTGGTCGGCGTCGTCGAGCTCCAGCAGGCTGCGGGCGCGTTCCAGCGAGTGCGGCACGCCGGCCACGACCGGTTGCAGTCGGCTCGTGACCTGGTAGTACAGCTCCACCCACGCGGTGTTGGCGGACGTCTCGCGCGCGGCCAAGGCCTGCTCGGCCTGGTCGCTCAGCGTGTACGGGGCGAGCGCGCGCACGCCGGCCAGGTAGTGCCGGTAGGGCTCGATGGCCGGCTCGGCCAGCAGGGTGCGCGCCAGCTCGTCCGGCACGGCGAGCCAGGCCTGTTCCGCGGACTGCATCAGCTCGTCGACGGTGTCCACCGCGGCGGCGGCCAACAGCCGGACGTCGCGCAGGGCCGCCGCGTCCGGCCGGCCGCCGGCCAGTTCGGTGGCGTAGTAGCCGTCCCAGTGCAGGACCATCGCCCGCAGGTCGGCAATCCGGCCCAGCATGCCGGCGATCTCGTCGACCGGCCGGGCGAAGGGGTCGCGGGCGCACCAGTCGTCGACGGCCGCGCGGTCGGCGGCCAGCTCCGCGCAACGCCGCCGCAGTTCGTCCTCGGCGGGCGCGGCTGCCTGGCCCGCGGGCCACAGGTCTGACACGAACGTCGCCGACATCGCACACTCCAACCGCCGAGAATGTCCGTCTCAGATGGAAACAATCCTGCTCCCGCAACAACGACAGCGCTGCGATCATAGTGTGCTGCCAGGCTCGGATGTGGTTCGGCAATTGATTCACCTGAGCGACCCCCGGATGGCGTAACTTCGGCATCGACGTTGGTGGATATGGCCGAACGGCCGAGCCGCCGGGTGTGGGCCGGTCGGCCCATCGAGCCTGTGATCGAACCGATATCGACCAGCCATCCGAATACGTATCAATAGGCTTGATAGCAATCATCGGCGACACCGATCCCAGCCGTGGATTGACGAGGCTCGCCCGGTATGGCTAGTTTGAATTTGTATGCGTCCACTCTCCAGACAGGAAAAGGAGGTGATCAGGATGCGCGTGAAGAAGCACACCTCCAGCGTTGCAGGCCTGTCCCTTCCCAGCTGACGCAACAGTCGGTCTACTCCGTTCGTCCACATCGGACGACGGAGTAGATCGGCGTTTCCGCCCCATTTCCACTGTTGCCGTGTCGCACTGCCGTATTGCCGAACGTCCGATCGGAGCTGGGAGAACCATGTCACCACGACCGAAGTTGAAGTCCACCAACCCGGCATATGATATCGAGGGTTCGGTCTGGGTACCGCAGTGCGGCTCGATCTTGGAGATCGAGGACGCCGAGGGCGACGTGCGCGAACTGCTCGCGCTGTTGGACGGCAGCCGCACGGTCCCCGAGGTGCTCAGTTCGTTTCAACGACAGCGCCCCAACTCGACGTTCGACGCGTCGGCGGCCATCGGCCAACTCGACGAGAGCGGCCTGATCGAGGACGCGGCGGCGCCCACGACAATGGACGGCCACGAACTGGAACGGTGGAAGCGCAATCTCGGCTTCTTCGAGACCTACGCCACGATGTCCACCAACAAGTACACGATGCAGGAACAGCTCAAGGACACCAAGGTCGCGTTGCTGGGCTGCGGCGGCGTCGGCTCGCACGTGGCATTCGACGTGCTCGGACTCGGCGTCAACGACCTGACGGTCGTGGACTTCGACAAGGTGGAGCTTTCCAATCTGAACCGGCAGATCCTCTACACCGAGGGCGATGTCGGGCAGCGGAAGCTGGACATCGCGGTGCGCCGCCTTCGGGACTACAACCAGAAGGCGAACATCAACGGCGTGGAACGGAAACTCACGTCGGTCGAGGACATCGAGGAGGTCGTGGCCGGCCGGGACTTCGTGTTCTGCGCCGTGGACCGGCCGAAGATGCAGGTCGTGCAGTGGGTCAACGAGGCCTGCGTGCGCCAGGGCGTCCCGTTCGTCGGCGGCGGCGTGGAGACCCAGCGGTCCGTGCTCTACCTGATCAATCCCGGCGTCACGGGCTGCATGGAGTGCTGGCGCCGCGCCAACGCCGACAGCGAGCACGACCACGCCCTGCGCGCCAGGATGGCCGAGCTGCACACCGACGGTGGTATCGGCCCCGATCTGGCCGCGTTCGGCCCGATGGTTACGGTACTGACCATGCTGATGGTGACCGAGTTCGTCCGGTTCGTCACCGGCATCGCCGAACCGATCGCGGCCGGCCGGCTGGTCGAGAACCACTTCACGGACCTGGTGACCCGCAAGGCGGAGCAGTGGGACCGGCTGCCGGACTGCCGTGTGTGCAAGGGAGTCGAGCCGCGCCAGTGACGGAGCTTGCGGAGTCACCAATCAGCACAGGGACCCTGGTCGCGAGGCCGCCGAGCGCTAGCGAGGTGGGTTCGTGACACAGACAGAAACCACGGGTACTACTCGGCTGCGGGACTTTCGGCTGCTGCTGACCGCGTTCGTCGTGTCCACGGCGGGCGACTGGCTCTACAAGCTGGCGCTGCCGCTGCTGGTCCTCCAGCTGACCGGGTCGGCGCTGCAGACCGCGGTCACCTACAGCCTGGAGTACGTCCCGTACCTGTTCTTCGCGCTGATCGGTGGCGTCATCTCCGACCGGTACGACCGCAGGACGCTGCTGATCCGCGCCGACGCGGCGGCCGCCGTGGTGATGGGCGTGCTCGCCACGCTGGTCTGGCTGCGCCAGGAACACCTGTGGATGATCTACCTGGCGGCGCTGGCGCTGTCCACGATCACCCCGCTCTACCAGGCGTCGTTCCAGGCCATGCTGCCCGGCACGGTGCCCAAGGAACGGCTGGGTTGGGCCAACTCGCGGCTACAGGCCGGCCAGAGCACGCTGGACCTGCTCGGCCCGGTCCTCGGCGCGGGCGCGGTCGCCCTGGTCGGTGCGAGTTGGGCGTTGAGCCTGGACGCGGCGTCGTTCGGGTTGTCGGCGCTGACCGTCGCCCTGATCGCCCGCGCCGCGACCGCCGTGGCCCGGCAGCCCGGCGGCCTCACCATCGTCGCCGATCTCCGGGAGGCGGTCGCGTTCGTCCGCGCGACGCCGACGATCCTGTGGGGCGCGGTGATCGCCGCGGGCAGTTCGCTCGGGCTGTCCATGGTCGAGGCCAACATGATCGCCTACCTGGTCCACTTCCGGCACGAGCCGGTGGCCGCCGTCGGCATCGTGTTCGCGGCGCTGGGCGCGGGTTCGTTGGTCGGCGCGCTGCTCGCGCCGAAGATCCTCCCTCACGTCCGGCCGGGCCGCCTGATCATCAGCAGCGTGCTGGTCGGCGGCACCGCGACCGCGCTGTTGCTCCTACTGCGCCCGCTGCCGCTGATCGCGGCCACGTGGGTGCTGGTCGGCGCGTCCACCGCGGTCTTCATCGTCACGTTCTTCACGCTGCGCCACCAACTCGTCCCGGCGCAGCTGCTGGGTCGGGTGGTCGTGCTGACCCGGATCATCGCCTTCATCACGGTGCCCATCGCACCGCTGATCGGTGGCGCGATCCTGTCCGCGACCGGGACCTTCCTGCCGGTGATCATCGTGGCCGCCGCCGCGCAGATCGGCATCGCCGTCACCGGCCGGTTCACCCCGCTCTGGCACGCGCAACGGGTGGGCGCCACCGACTGACGGCGGCTCACCCGTGGTAGATCTGGTCCAGTGTGTCGCTGGAGGGGTGCGTCGCGCAGAACAGCTTCACCGAGCCGAGCGTGCCCAGGTAGGACAGCTCGCTGTTCGGGTTCTTCCCTTTGTCGCTCATCATGTTCTGCACGGAGGTGTGCTGGTCGGACGTGGTCATGCCGAGCCAGTCGCCGCATTTGGTCGAGCCGTTCTTGGCGCCGCATCCGGCCAGCGTGATCAGGGACAATGCCGCCAGGACCGCAACAAGTGCTTTCACCGCAAACTCCTTACCTGTGTGGATGACAACCCTTCAATCGGCGCAGGGCGGCGGCACGTACGGTTCAGGACGCTTCCCGGACAACATCGGACAGACACGATCGCGGACCCGGCCCGGTGCGTCACGATGTCATCGATGTCGATCGGCGAAGCGAGGGAGTTGGCGATGACGTCGCACTTGGTGGACATCGGACGCGACCCCGATCCGTGTCAGGTCGGTGATCGGCAGGAATTCGGGCGTGCGCTCACCGAGCTACGGGAACGGGCCGGTTTCACGGTTCGCGACATCGCGGCGGCGGTGCGCATCCCGCCCGCGACGGCCGGCGACTATTTCGCCGGCCGGTCACTGCCGCCGGTCCGCATGGCGTGGGTGCTGGACGCGATCCTGCGGACCTGCGGGGTGACCGATCCGGCCGGCGTCGAGAACTGGCGCCGCGCGTTGTCCCGACTGCGTCGCGGTTCCGGTGCCGGCGAACCGCCGTATCTCGGCCTGGCACCGTACGAGGCACGGCACGCACGCTGGTTCCACGGCCGCGGCACACTGGTGCGGGCGCTGGTGGCGCGGCTGGACATGGCTCCCGGCCCGCTGGTCGTGACGGGAGCATCCGGCGCCGGCAAGTCGTCCGTGCTGCGTGCCGGTCTACTCGGGACGGTCGAGCGGCACCGGTGGCAGCCGGTTCTGTTGACACCGGGCCGGAATCCCTGCCGCGCGCTGGCCGACAACCTGTGCGCGACGCTCGGCCTCCCGGCGGACGTGGTGGACCACGCGGTGCACGCGCGGCCGCACCTGTTGCCCGAGCTGGTCCGGCCGGCCGGGGGCCGGACGTTGCTGGTCGTCGTGGACCAGTTCGAGGAGATCTGGACCCAGTGCCACGACGACCATGTCCGGCGTACCTTCCGCAACGCCCTGGACGCGCTGACGCCGACCGCAGCGCAGATCGTGCTCGGCGTGCGTTCTGACCACCGCGCGGCCGTGCACGGCGACTGTTTCGTCGACATCGGACCGCTGAACGGCAGCGAACTGCGTGACGTGATCACCCGCCCGGCGCGGAGCGCGGGTGTCCGGGTGGCGCCCGAACTGGTCGACGAGTTGCGGCGCGATCTCGGGTCCGGACCGGACACCCTGCCGCTGCTGTCCCATATTCTGTTGGGGCTGTGGCATCGGCGGGCCGGCGGCGACATCGGGGTCGCGCACTACCGCGCGAGTGGCGGTGTGTCCGGTGTCGTGGCGGCACTGGCCGCCGCCGCGCGCTGCTGCCTCGACCCGTCCCAGCGTGCGGTCGCGGATCGGCTCCTTGCCCGGCTGGCGTCCGAGGTGCCGGTTGCCGCGCTGCTGTCCGGGCCGGACGCTGGGGCCGCGGCCGTGTTGGAAAGGTTGGTGGCGGCTCGGATCGTCGCTGTGGACGGTGATCGGGCACGTATGGTCCACCCGGCGGTGCGCGGTCAGCTCGCCCGGTTGACGGCCAGTCGGGCGCGGCTCTCGCCGACCACGATCGCGTTCAGTCCTGGATAACGGTCCTGGGCGCGGTCCCAGTGGCGTTGCGCCGCGTCGAGCCGATCCTGTGCGGCGGCCACGTTGCCCAGCCCGGTTTCGGCCCTGGCGACCTCGTGCGGGCTGCCGGCGCGTTCGCCGATCTCGACCGCCCGGCGGTACGCGGCGGCGGCCTCGTCGTGGTGCCCGAACCGGAAGTGTGCCCAGCCAAGGCAGTTGAGCGCCATCGTCGTGTCGAAGTCGAGCCCGAGCATCTCCAACGTCGCCAGGGCTTCGGTGGCGTGGGCCACGGCGTCGGGATAGGCGCCGAGTTCGATCTCGGCCAGCGCGAGACCCCGTAGCGCGATGCCGGCGTTTCGTCGGGCATCGATGCGCAGGTAGAACTCCAGGGCCGTGCGCAGTTCGCCGAGCGCCGACTCGTGCTCGCCGTTGTAGTGATGTGCCCAGCCGAGATTGGCCCGCGCGTTCATCTGACCGTGTTCGTCCCGCAGGTCAGCGAACAACGCCAGCGCCTCGCGATAATGCGACCGGGCGACGTCGATGTCACCGCGGTCGATGTACGCCATGCCGAGATTGTTCAACGTGACCGCCTGCGCCCACCGGTCGCCGTCGCGTCGTGCGGCCGCGAGCGCCAGAACGTGCGTCTCGATCCAGGGGTCGAACTGCTTGGTGAGAAAGAAGAACCCGCGCAGCAGGTAGGCGAGCAGCCAACAACGTTGGTGCAGCCCCTGGTCGGCGGCCAGCCGGCACAGCGCCACCAGGTTGGGCCATTCGAGCTGTGCCCAGGACAGAGCCGCGTCGGCGTCGGCGAAGTCGTGCGTTGTCCGCGGCAGGTGGTCGTAGGTGACGTCGGGACGGTGGCGGTGCGGCGACAGCAGGCGGTCCACCGACTCGATCTCGTGCAGCCCGAGGTCCACCAGGCGCAGCGTGGCCTCGGTCCGATCGTCCGCCGACAGTTCGCGTGACGCGGTCGTCTGCGCGAACACCCGTAGCAGGTCGTGGAACCGGTACCGGTCGCCGGGGAGCTGCGTCAGGAGATGGCAGTCCTGTAGGCGGTCCAGCAGGCGGGTCACGACGCCGATGTCGAGGTCGCCCAGCGCGCCCGCGGCATGCGCGTTGACGTCGGTGCCCGGGTGCAGCGCGAGCAGTCCCAGCAGTCGCCGCTGGTCGGCGGGCAGGCCACGGTAGGACAACTGGAACGCCGCGGTCACGCTGCGTTCGCCGTCGTCCAGTTCGGACAGTCGCGCGGTCGCCTCGTCCAGGCGCGCGCTGAGCGCGGCCAGGGTGAGCGCGGGGTTGCCACGCCAGCGTGCGGCCGCGATCCGGATCGCGAGCGGCAGGCGGCCGCACCGGTCGACGACGCCGGACACCCAACGCGCCGCGTCGGGCTCGCTGCCGATCCGGCCGGTGCCGGCGACCGAACCGAACAGCGCGGTGGCCTCCGTGTCGTCGAGCACGTCCAGCGACATGTGGTGCGCGTCGTCCAGCGCGAGCAGCCGGCTGCGGCTGGTCACCAGGACTCGGCAGGTTCGTTCACCGGGCAGCAGCGGGCGGATCTGGTGGGCGCTGCTCACGTTGTCCAGCACGATGAGCAGCCGACGACCCCGCAGGCAGCCACGAAAGAGCGCGGCTCGATCGTCCGGTTCGGCCGGTATCTCCTCGCCGGGCACGCCCAGCAGTCGCAGGAACCGGTCCAGCGCCGCCGAACCGGTCACTTCCGGCAGGTCCGGCGTGTAGCCCTGCAGGTCGAGAAACAGGTTCCCGTCCGGAAACCGGCCCGCCACGAGATGGGCCACGTGCAGCGCCAGCGCCGTTTTGCCGACGCCTGCCATGCCGTCGAGCGCGCAGACGGTCGGGACGTCGGCTCGGTCGGCCAACAGAATTGACTGAAGCTCGGCCACCTGTTGCGTTCGGCCGGTGAAATGCGTGCCGTCGGCGGGCAGGCCGAGCGGCCGGGCGGCCGGCACACCGGGCCGGCCACGTTTGCGGCGTTGTTTGGGCACCATGGCGAACAGCGTCCCTCCGGTATCGAGTTCGACGTCACACAACGTCGCGAGTGTGTGATTCGGCTGGGCAAGTCCGGTTTCCACCTTGGACAGGTAGCCCTTGCTGTAGTGGATTCGGGTGGCCAGTTCGGCCAGCGACACGCGGGCTGCCGTCCGCAGGCGACGCAGTTCGGACCCGAACGTCGGATCGGTCATTTTCGCACCCCTCACTCGCTGCTCGTTTCGACCACCATTCTGGCCGTTGCGGGGCGTGCGGTCGACCTGTCGGCCACGGCATCGCGGGCCACCGTCGGCGGCCCGCGATGGACCTGGTCAGGTCAGCCGAGCAGTCCTGCCACGAACTGAACCACCGTGATGATCACGTGAATCTGCACGGCAAACACCCCCTCCCGGAGCTTTGCGAGCTGGGCCAGGAATCACCTCGAAATGCGAGCGCATCCTTGACTGGTGATTCCGTTTCCCTGGACACCCAAAGCATGAATTGCACGCGACGGCCCGACAATGCGTTTCCCGATTCGCAATTAATCCTGGAAACACGAAACCCCTGGCCGGTGACCGCAGGTCACCGGCCAGGTTCAGGCGATGGTCAACATGACAGAAGCTGGCCAATTCCGGACACAGTTCGGGTATGCCGGTAACCGCCGAGAGCAATCAGCTACCGACAGCTACACTGCAAACCCGTTCGTCCGAGGACTCGAATCAGGGACACGAGATGAACACGAACGACGTCGTGGTCGAACTGATCGCCGAGATGAAGACCCTGCGCAAGAGCCGCGGCATCAACGTGGCACAGGTCGACCGCATCGGCCCCACACTCCAAACGGCGTTCGGCGTCGAACCCGACGACGGCCCCGCGGACATTCGCCGCAAGGTGGGCGGTGGCCTTGGCCGACTGGCGCGATCACTGCCGGAGGATCTCCAACTGGTCGTGTTGGCGGCGTTCGGCCTGATCCCGGAGGCACGCCAACCCTTCTACCAGGAACGGGCCCGCTGGGCCGGCGGGCAACTCGGGCGGGACGAACGGACCGTGCGGCGCCGGATGGACCAGGGCATCAACCAACTGGCCGAGCTCACGGCGGCACAACTGGCCGGAAAACCCGCCGCCGCGGACGAACCACCCGGCGGGCGCTGGCACACGGACACCCTGCGCGCCCTGCTCAACCTGGATCGGGCGGCGCCGGAAGCGTTCGAATTCCGCCGCATCGTCGCCGACCAGCACGACCTGACCGAGATCGACCTCGCCGTGACGTTGACCGGCACGTCCGGCGACACACTGCCCGGCGACCCGAACCTGGCCGTGGACGTCCTGTACGGCGGATCGCTGGTCCGCAGGACGATGGAGACCGCGCGGCGGTTCGGCCTGGCGCTGGCGCTGCCCCGCCCGTTGGACCGCGGCGAGGAACACGAGTTCGCGCTGCGCTTCCGGGTACCGGCGGGCCAGGTCATGCGGCCACACTTCGTGTGCGTCATGAAACAGGCATGCGACCTGCTCGAGGTGCGGGTCAAGTTCGACGAGAAACGGCCACCCGCAGCGGTATGGCGGCTGACCAAGGTGTTCCAGGACGACCTGGACGATCCGGCGCATCGCGGCGACATGGTCCCGGTGGATTCCGCGGCCGAACTGCGGATCGAGTTCGCGCACGTGTCACCCGGATTCGCCTACGGCGTCCAGTGGGACAAGGAGGACACCGCGGAACCGGCGTGAGCCGACCACCGGGAAGCCGGTCGCCCGGCCCCCCGGTTGACGTGGTCAGCCGTCCTGTCTGTCCGGCGGACGTTGG
>WNGR01003833.1_pt1 | contig 19897 bp, 25 predicted proteins | sample 5407581 | NCBI WGS metagenome assembly WNGR01 (sample SAMN13153383, study PRJNA577476) | soil metagenome | isolation source: 80 cm soil or saprolite under Garry oak tree replicate 2 | place: USA:California | collected 2016-06-15 | reverse complement strand
CGATCCCACGCGGCTCGCGGTCGCGCTGCTCGCGGCGATCCGCGCCGCGCATCCTGACTCGTTTCGGTTCGGCCGGCGGTTCGACCAGCTCGCCGCGGGGCCGGAGCTGCGCGCCGCGCTGGAAGCGGGACAGTCCGTCACCGCGATCTGGGCACGCTGGGCCGCGCCGCTCGCCGCGTTCCGCGCGACGCGCGCCAAGTATTTGCTCTACTAGCTCTTCTTCCCCTTCCGCCCCTTCCGCAGGCTGTTAGCTTGTCCCGCGCGCATGAACGTCATCCCCCAGGCGGTTAAAGACGGCTTCGTCAAACTGGTGGGGCCGATCGCCCGGGCATTGATCCGCTGGGGCGTTTCCCCCAACACCATCACGACCGCGGGCTCCCTGGTCGTGATCGCATCCGCCGTCGCCTACGGAATGGGCGCGGCTCATTGGGGCGGCGCGCTGCTGCTCGCCAGCGGGATCTTCGACATCCTCGATGGCCAGGTGGCCCGCAACGGGAACCGCTCGAGCACCTTCGGTGCTTTCTACGACTCGACCCTGGACCGGGTCGGCGAGACGGCGGTGTTCCTGGGGATCGCCGTGTGGTTCGCGCAGGGCGGGGTGCCGGCGGCGCGGATGCCGCTCGCCGTCGGGCTGGCCATCACGGCGCTGTCGGCGTCGATGCTCGTTTCCTACACGCGGGCGCGCGCCGAGGGGCTGGGCTTGGAGTGCAAAGTCGGCATTGCCCAGCGCGCCGAGCGCTTCGTGGTGCTGGGAGTGCCCACCGTGATCTTCGGAGCCGGCCGCGAGGGCGCGCTGGTGTTCTGGATCGTCGTCGTGCTCGCGGCAGTTACCGCGATCACGGTCGTGCAACGCGTGATTTACGTTGCCCAGAGGACGGAGAGCGCAAAGCGGGGGACCGGCGCGGCGCATCGCGATACCCTCCCCGGTCACCGCGCCGTGCTTCGGAAAGGAACCTGATCGTGCCGGAACCTGCCGCGCGGGAGATCGCCCCCGCGAAGGGGAAACTGGGCGTCCTGCTAGTGGGGCTGGGCGCCGTGTCGACAACCTTCATCGCCGGCGTGGAGAACGTGCGGCGCGGGCGGGCGCTCCCGATCGGCTCGCTCACGCAGATGGCGACGATCCGGCTTGGCCAGCGGCCCGAGAAGCGCGCGCCCAAGATCAAGGACTTCGCGCCACTCGCGGCGCTCGAGGATCTCGTGTTCGCCGCGTGGGATCCCATCCCCGACGACGCCTACACCGCCGCCAAGAAGGCCGGCGTGCTCGAGCCGCACCACCTGGAGCCGATCGCGGACTTCCTCAAGGCTATCACACCGATGCCCGCGGCGTTCGACCAGCACTACGTCAAGCGACTCCACGGCACCAACGTCAAGCGCGGCAAGACCAAGCGCGAGCTCGCCGACCAGCTGCGCGAGGACATCCGCGCGTTCAAGAAGCGCGCCGGGTGCGACCGGCTGGTGATGGTGTGGTGCGCGTCCACGGAGATCTTCATCACGGCCGGCCCGGCGCACCAGAACCTCGCGGCCTTCGAGAAGGCGATGGAACAGAACGACCCGGCCATTGCCCCGTCGATGCTGTACGCGTGGGCCGCGCTCATGGAGGACGTCCCGTTCGCAAACGGCGCTCCCAACCTGACCGTGGACGTTCCGGCGCTCGAGCAGCTCGCCGAGGAGCGGCACCTCCCCATCGGCGGCAAGGATTTCAAGACCGGCCAGACGATGATGAAGACCGTGCTCTCCCCCGCCTTCAAGGCGCGGATGCTCGGGGTCGCCGGCTGGTACTCGACCAACATCCTCGGCAATCGCGATGGCGAGGTGCTCGACGACCCCGAGTCGTTCAAGACCAAGGAAGAGTCGAAGCTGGGCGTGCTCGAGTACATCCTGCAGCCGGAGATGTATCCCGAGCTGTACGGGAACGTCTTCCACAAGGTGCGGATCAACTACTATCCCCCGCGCGGCGACAACAAAGAGGGCTGGGACAACATCGACATCTTCGGGTGGCTCGGCTACCCGATGCAGATCAAGGTGGACTTCCTCTGCCGCGACTCGATCCTCGCCGCGCCCCTGGTGCTGGACCTGGCGCTGCTCTTCGACCTCGCGCACCGCGCCGGGCTGTCGGGGATCCAGGAGTGGCTGTCCTTCTACTTCAAGAGCCCTCAGGTGGCGACGGGGGAGGGCCTCTATCCCGAGCACGACCTGTTCATCCAGCACACCAAGCTCAAAAACACCCTCCGCTGGATGATGGGGGAAGAGCAGATCACGCACCTGGGCATCGAGTACTACGAGAAGGTATGACGCCGGCGCAGCTCGCCGTCACCGCCGCTGGGGCCGGCGCGATCGCCTGGGTATTGTGGTACTTCCTGTTCTCGCGCCGGCCGGCGGCGGCGGCCGTCGCCGCCGGGCAAGGCGGCGTCCAGGAGATCCGCGTGCTCGTGAAGGGCGGCTACACCCCCGACACCATCCTCGTCCAGGCCGGCAAGCCGGTGCGCCTGCAGTTCTACCGCGACGAGACCGCGGACTGCTCGGAGCGCGTCGTCTTCGAGGCGTTCGGCATCAACCAGGCCCTCCCCGCGTTCCAGACCACGACCGTGGAGTTCACGCCCACGACGCCGGGGGAGTACCCGTTCCGCTGCGGGATGAACATGCTGAAAGGCCTGCTCGTCGTGGAACCCGCCGACGCGAACCGCAAAGCCGCCTCCTCGCCGCACAAGTTCCATGGCTAAAGCGCGCATCGTCCTCCCTATCGAGGGGATGAGCTGCGCCTCGTGCGCCGCCACGGTGCAGGAAGCGCTCCAGGGGGTAGGCGGCGTGACGCAGGCCGCCGTCAACTACGCCACCGCCCGCGCGGCCGTGGATTACGACGACACGCAGACCAACGTCGCCCACCTCGTGCAGACCGTGCGCGCCGCCGGCTACAACTGCGGCAAAGCGACCGTCACCTTCGGCATCACCGACCTGCATTACGCGCCCAGCGTCGCGCCGCTGGAGCAGGAGCTGGCCCGCGTCCCCGGCGTGCTCAAGGTCGCGGCGAATCAGGCCACCGAGACCGTCACGGTGGAGTACGTGCCGGGCGTCACCACCACCGAGGCGCTGGAGCGCGCGGTCGAGGCCACCGGTTTCCGCGTCGCGGCGCCGATCGCCGCCGAGGACCCGGTCGAGCGCGAGCGCGTCGCGCGGGCACGCGAGATCCGCGAGTTGAGCTGGAAGTTCACCGTCGCGGCCGTCGTCACGGTGCTCGCGATGGCCGGCGCGATGCTGCTCATGGCCGACCGGCCGATGGGCACGTTCAAGCAGTTCGACCTCCTGGGCCGCCTGCTGATGCCCGCCGCCGCGCGGCTGCGCGATTGGGTCGCCGCACAGGGGTGGACGCCCGACCTCGCCTGGGTGAAAGTCGGTCTCGCGGTCCTGACCCTCCCCGTCGTCGCGTGGTCGGGCCGGCAGTTCTACCGCGGGGCCTGGAGCGGCTTCCGGCACCGCACCGCCGACATGAACACGCTCATCGGCGTCGGCACCGGCGCGGCGTACCTGTACTCCCTCGTCGCCACGTTCGTCCCCGGACTGTTCACGCGCGCCGGCCTCCCCGCGGATGTCTATTACGAAGCCGTCGCGGCGATCATCGCCCTGATCCTCCTCGGCCGCCTGCTCGAGGCCCGCGCCAAGGGTCGCACCTCCGAAGCGATCCGCCGGCTCGCCGGATTGCGGCCCAAGGTTGCCCACGTGCGCCGCGACGGCAAAGAGACCGACGTCGCCGTCGAGGCGGTGGAAGTGGGCGAGGTGGTGATCGTCAAGCCGGGCGAGCGCGTTCCTGTGGATGGCGTCGTGACCGAAGGGGCGTCGGCCGTGGACGAGTCGATGCTCACCGGGGAGCCGATGCCGGTCGCTAAGAAGCCGGGTGACGAAGTCATCGGCGGCACCGTCAACACCACGGGCAGCGTCACGTTCCGCGCCACGCGCGTCGGGAAAGACGCGGCGCTCGGCCAGATCATCCGCATGGTGGAGGACGCCCAGGCCGGCAAAGCGCCGATCCAGGGACTCGCGGACCGCATCGCCGGCGTGTTCGTGCCGATTGTGCTGGTCGTGGCGATCGCCGCGTTCGTCGTGTGGTTCGACTTCGGGCCCCCGCCCGCGGTGATCTTCGCGACCGTGGCGCTCGTCACGGTGCTCATCATCGCCTGCCCCTGCGCGCTGGGGCTCGCGACCCCCACCGCGATCCTCGTCGGGACCGGCAAGGCGGCCGAGTACGGGATCCTGATCCGCGGGGGCGAGGCGCTGGAACGGCTCAGCCGCGTCCGCACGGTGCTCTTCGACAAAACGGGGACCATCACCGAGGGGAAGCCGACGATCACGCACATCGTCACCGCCAAGAAGCCCGACGGCACGCCGATCTCGCCGGCCGAGGTACTCAAGTGGGCCGCATCGGTGGAGCAGCGCTCCGAGCACCCGCTCGCGGTCGCGATCCTCAAGGCCGCCAAGGACAAGCAGGTGACGCTGCTGCCGATGGAGAAGTTCGCGGCGATGGAAGGGCGGGGCGTGCGCGGCACGGTGGACCGGCGCATCATCGAGGTGATCTCGCTGCGGCACGCGCGCGAGCGCAGCCTCGAGTTCGGCACCCTCGGCCAGGACGCCGACCGCTTGATGACGCAGGGCCGCACGCCGGTCATTGTCGTCGTCAACAACACCGTGTACGCCGTGATCGCGATCTCCGATCCCATCAAGCCCACGAGCAAGGACGCCGTCGAGCGGCTGCGCCGCCTGGGGCTCACCGTCGAGATGGTGACCGGCGATTCGCGCATGGGTGCGGAAGCGGTGGCACGGGAGGTCGGCATCGACGAGGTGCTGCCGGAGGTGCTGCCGTCGCAGAAAGCGGACCTCGTCAAGAAGCTGCAGCGGCGGGGCCTTGGCGTGGCGATGGTGGGCGACGGCATCAACGACGCGCCGGCGCTGGCGCAGGCCGACGTCGGGATCGCCATCGGCACGGGCACCGACATCGCGATGGAAGCATCGGACGTGACGCTGATCCGCGGCGACCTGCGCGGCGTCGTGACCGCGATCTTCCTGGCGCGGCGGACGATGCGCACCATCCGCCTCAACCTGTTCTGGGCGTTTATCTACAACGTGGTGGGCATCCCTATCGCGGCGGGCGCGCTGTACCCGTTCACGGGCGTGCTCTTGTCGCCGGTGATTGCCAGCGCGGCGATGGCATGGTCGAGCCTGTCGGTGGTGTTGAACAGCTTGACGTTGCGCCGCTTCAAACCGGCCTGGGCACACGCATGAAATACTTTCATCGGACGAGTGCGAGCCCCGAGCAGGTGCTCGAGACGGCGAAATCGTTTTTCGGCTCCCGTCTCGTGCCCGCCGAGGAGACGCCGCGGCGGCTCGGGTACCGCGGCTCGGTGGGCAAGGTCACGGTGAGCGCGCTGCCCGAGGGCGGCCACTACACGTTCGTCGAGGTGATGACGGATCAGGTGGGAGAATCGGAGCTCGACAAGCTCGCCAAGCGGTTTCTCGCGGAGGTGCACCGCACGGTCGAGCCGGGGCACGAGATCCGCGGCGCCTACTAGCCCGCGAGCTTTGCCTCGTACCCCGCCTGCTTCACCGCGCTGATCAAGTCCGCGGCCGTGACGGCGTCATCGTTGAAGTCCACTTCGGCTTTGCCGTCCTCGAGATCGACGATCGCGGTGTACACGCCGGTGATGCCCTTCAACGCCTTTTCGACCTTCGCCTGGCAGTGACTGCACGTCATGCCGGTCACGGAGAGCTTCGCGTTCGCCATGGAACCTCCGTCTCAGCTATAATTTAGCCATGACCTCCCGCATCGTGCCCGCCACCCAACCCGGTCACCCCGCCATCCCGGCGGAGTTGGAGCGCGCCCAGCTGCTGGAGATCTACTACTATCTCCGCCTCACCCGCACCCTGGAAGAGCGGCTCACCGCCCTGTACCGGCAAACCAAGGTGATCGGCGGCCTGTTCCGGTCCCTGGGGCAGGAGGGCGAGTCCGTGGCGTCCGCCTATGCCCTGGAGCGCGGGCGGCACCGCGACCTCCTCTCCCCGCTGATCCGCAACCTCGGCTCGATGCTGGTGATGGGCGCGACGCCCCTGCAAATCCTGCGGCAATACATGGCGAAAGTCGAGAGCCCCACCCGGGGACGCGAGCTCAACATCCACTTCAACGACCTGGAGCTGGGCTACGTGGGGCAGATCTCCCACCTGGGCGACATGATTCCGGTGATGGCGGGCATCACGTTGACCTTCAAGCTGCGCCGCCAGCCGCGCGTGGGCCTCGTCTACATCGGCGACGGCGGCACCTCCACCGGCACGTTCCACGAGGGGCTCAACTTCGCCGCCGTACAGCGCTGCCCGCTGGTGGTGATCGGCGAATACAACCACTGGGCGTACTCGACGCCGCCCGGGAAACAGTTCGCCGTGACGGACCTCGCCGACAAGGCCAAAGGGTACGGCATCCCCACCGTCATCGTGGACGGCAACGACGTGCTCGCTGTGTACACCGCGACGAAGCACGCCGTCGAGCGCGCGCGACGCGGCAAGGGCGTGCACTTCATCGAGGTGAAGACGTACCGCCGCAAGGGACACGCCGAACACGACGACCAGCACTACGTCCCCAAAGAAGAACTGGAGCGTTGGGCGAAGGAGAACGACCCGGTCGATCGCTACGCGAAACAGCTGATCGAGAATGAATGGGTCGAGGCGGCGGAGCTCACCGCCACCGACCAGCGCGTGCGCGACGAGGTGGACCAGGCGACGGACGCCTGCGTCGACGAGCCGCTGCCCCCGCCCGAGACGGCACTGGGCGGCGTCTACGCCGATCCCGCCGACACCGAGCGGCTGTGGTTCCGGCTCCTGTGACCTGCCACGCCGGGGTGACGGGGCTCGTCGCGCTGTTAGCGGCGTGCGGCGGAGGCGCCGCGCCGGCCGACACCGCGCCGGACCCCGCATTGCACAGCGTCGATCCCACCGCGGGCGCGACGCTCGTCACCGACCGGCGGGCCGGCTCCACCGACCCCACCGCCATCTGGCTTGTTACCGCGGTGAGTCAGCGGCCGGCGTTGCGCACGCCGATGCGGCTCGTCTATCCCGACAGCCTCCGCGCTCAAGGCATTCGCGGGAGCGTCACCCTCGAATTCGTGGTGGACACGCTGGGCCGCGTCGAGCCGGCGATCCGGGTAGTGCAGGCGGCGCATCGGGCGCTCGTCGAGCCGGCCAAGGAGATGGTCCGCTCGGCGCGCTACCGGCCCGCGCGCGTCCGCGGCCGCGCCGTGCGGGTGCTGTTGGCGACGCGGGTGCGCGTCGGCGGCGGAGGGCAGTGACGTGGCCGAGATCACCTACCTCGAGGCGATCCGCCAGGGCTTGTGGGAGGAGATGGAGCGCGACGAGCGCGTCTTCATCCTCGGCGAGGACGTCGGCGCCTACGGCGGCGCGTTCAAGGTCACTGACGGGTTCCTGAAACGCTTCGGCGAGGCGCGGGTGATCGACACCCCCATCTCCGAGGCGGCGATCGTCGGCGCGGCGGCCGGCGCGGCGCACATGGGGATGCGGCCGGTCGCGGAGATGCAGTTCATCGACTTCATCTCCTGCGCCTACGACATGCTGACCAACTACGTCGCGACCGCGCGCTATCGGGCGGGCCTCGCGACGCCGATCGTGGTGCGCGGGCCGTGTGGTGGATTCGTACGCGGCGGGCCGTTCCACTCGCAGAATCCCGAGGCGGCGTTTTTTCATACGCCGGGCTTGAAGATCGTGGCGCCGGCAACGGCGCGCGACGCCAAGGGGCTGATCAAGGCGGCGATCCGCGACGACGACCCCGTGCTCTACCTGGAGCACAAGTGGCTGTACCGGCGCATCAAGGAGGCGCTGCCCGAGGGCGAGGAAATTCTGACGCCGATCGGCCGGGCGCGCGTGGCGCGCGAGGGGAAGGACCTCTCGATCGTCACCTACGGCGCGATGGTGTGGAAGTCGCTCGAGGCGGCCGAGCAGCTCGAGAAGGACGGCGTGTCCGCCGAGGTCATCGATCTGCGCACGTTGCTGCCGCTCGATGACGCGGCGATCGTAGCCACCGTGAAGAAGACCAACAAGCTGCTGGTCGTGCACGAGGACACGCGCACCGGCGGGCTCGCGGGGGAGATCGCGGCGCGCATCAACGAGCAGGCGTTCGAATGGCTCGACGGCCCGATCATGCGGGTCACGGCGCACGACGTCCCGCTACCGTACGCGCCGACCCTGGAGGACTACGTCCTGCCCCAAACCCAGGACGTCGTCAAAGCGGCGCGCTGGTTAGCCGCGTACTAATGGACGTCAGACATCTGACGTCAGACGTCTGACGTCTCTTTCGGAGACGATATGGCCCGTGTAGATGTCCTCATGCCCCAGATGGGCGAATCCATCGCCGAGGGCACGCTCAGCAAGTGGCTCAAGAAGCTCGGCGACGAAGTAAAGCGCGACGAGCCGCTCTTCGAGATCTCGACCGACAAGGTCGACGCCGAAATTCCGGCGCCCGCCGCGGGGAAGCTCGTCGAGATCAAGGTGCAGGAGGGGCAGACCGTCCCCGTGCAGACGCTCGTCGCGGTCCTGGAGACCGACAAGGGCGCGGCGGTGTCGGCGGCGTCGGCGGCAGCTCCAGCCGCCCAGAAAGCGGAGCCCCCGCCGTCCGCCCCTGTCCGCCCCAGTCCGCCTCCGTCCGCCTCTGGACGTCCCAGTCCGCCTCCGTCCGCCTCTGTGTCCGCCCCCGTAGCGAAGGGTGACGGAACGGAGACCGCCGAAGAGCGCCTGCGCCGCAAGTCTACCCCGCTGGTTCGCAAGATCGCGGCCGAGCACCAGGTGGACATCTCGACGATTCCGGGAACCGGCTTCGCGGGACGGGTGACCAAGAACGACATCCTCGGCTTCATCGAGCGCGCTCCCGCGGGGGCGTCCGCCGCTGTCCGCCTCAGTCCGACGCCGTCGGGTCCCGTCGTTCACCCGACCGTGGAAGCCTGGCCCGGCGACCGTGTCGAGCCGATGTCGAAGATCCGCAAGATCACCGCGGATCACATGATCCAGTCGCGACGCACGTCGGCGCACGTCACCAGTTACTTCGAGGTCGACTACTCGCGCGTCGCCGAGCTGCGCGCCAAGCACAAGGCGTCGTACGCCGAGCGCGGCGCCAACCTCACCTACCTCGCGTTCATCGCCAAGGCGTGCGCGGAGCAGCTGCGCGCCCACCCCGTCGTGAACTCGGCGGTCTCGGGCGACACCATCATCTACCGCCGCGACATCAACATCGGCATCGCGGTGGCGTTGGAGTGGGGGCTCATCGTGCCGGTAATCAAGCACGCCGACGAGCTGTCGCTGATGGGGCTGACCCGCGCCATCAACGACCTCGGCGAGCGGGCCCGGACCAAGAAACTGTCCCCGGACGAGATCCAGCGCGGCACGTTCACGATCACCAACCCCGGCGTGTTCGGCTCCTACGCCGGCGCGCCGATCATCAATCAGCCGCAGGTCGCGATCCTCGGCGTCGGCACGATCGAGAAGCGGCCCAAGGTGATCACGCTGCCCCCCCCGGATCGCACCGACAGCATCGCGATCCGCGTGATGGGGATGATCTCGATGTCGTACGACCACCGCGTGGTGGACGGCGCCGACGCCGACCGCTTCCTCGCCGACGTCAAGAAGGCGCTCCAGGAATTCCCCGAAGGGGCGGTCTGATGGCGCGCGTCCTGACGGCGTGCCGGGTGCGCGTACCCGCCCACGCGGAGGCCGAGTATGTGGCGACGCTGCGCGAGCTGGCCGGCTTCGCGTCGGCCCGCGGCCAGCGCATCTGGCTGTTCCGCAGTGCCCGCGACCCCCGCCTGTTCCTCGAGTTCTCCGAGAGCGCGACGGAGATGTCGCATCGCGCGCAGGCGTCACGGCTGCCCGAGGAATTGAAGCTGGAGAAGAAGCTGCAGAGCCTCGCGACCTACGCGCCCGACGCCTGGGACCTGTGGACCGACGTCGCGTTCGCCGCTGAGGCGGAGGCCTGACCGTGGCTCGGCGCACCATCACCGTCAACGGGGAGCGGTGGGAGGTGCTCCCGACGGGTCGCCTGACCGTGTATGGGCGCGACCAGATCGGGCTGCTGTTCCAGCAGGGCACGGGGCCCGAGCGCCGGCGTCGCTACACGCGGTTCACCCCGGTGGGAAACCGCGGCTACGACGCCGCGATCACCGAGCTGAGCGATCGCGAGCTGCTCGAGCTGTTCCGCGCCTCTCAACCGGCCTGGACCGCTCCGGAAGGTGCCTACGGCGCACGTTGATCTGCACACGCACTCCACCGCGTCGGACGGCGAGTTTCCCTCCGACGAAGTGGCGCGGCGGGCGCAGCGCGCCGGACTCGCGGCCTTCGCGCTCACGGATCACGACACGACCGCCGGCGTCCCGGCCGCCGCGGCGGCGGGCGCCGCCTGCGGCATCCGCGTGGTGGGCGGCTGCGAGTTCAGCGTGCGCGCGCCGTGGGGCGAGCTGCACGTGCTCGGCTACTTTCTCGAGCCTGGGGAGGCGGAGCTGGAAGCGTTTCTCGAAGAGATGCGCGCTGCGCGGCGCCGCCGCGGACAGCAAATGGTCGCGAAGCTCCAAGGCCTCGGCGTCCCGCTCGACGCGGAGCGGGTGACGGCGAGCGTGGGCTCGGGCGCCCTGGGGCGCCCCCATGTCGCGCGCGCCCTGGTCGCCGGCGGCCACACCGCCGACATCACCGAGGCCTTCGACCGCTATCTGGGGCGCGGCCGACCGGCGTTCGTCGAGAAGCCGCTCCCCGCGCTGCGCGACGTCGCCAAGCTGGTGCACGCCGCCGGCGGCCTCACCGTCGCCGCCCACCTCGGCGACCGCGGGACCGAGAATCAGCTGCGCCAATTCGGGGCCGAGGGCCTGGACGGGCTCGAAGTGCGGCACCCCAGCCACTCGCCCGAGACCGAGGCCCGGCTGCAGCGCATCGCCGCCAAGCTTGGCCTCGCCGTCACCGGCGGCTCGGACTGGCACGGCGACACCGAGCTGGGCGAATCCCATGCGCCGCTCGGCGGTCTCAAGGTGCCCGCCGAATGGCTCGACCACCTGGAAGCAGTACGGGAGCGGTATCGATGAGCGACCTGTTGGCGATCGGCAGTCCCGCGCCCGGCTTCACCGCCGCGGCCTCCGACGGCAAGACCTACACGCTGGCCGACGTGCTCAAGCGCACGCACGTCGCCCTCGTCTTCTATCCCGGGAACAACACCCCCGGCTGAAACCGCCAACTCTCCGCCGTGCGCGATGAGATCGAGCGGTTCCGGCAGGCGGGCATCCAGCCGTTCGGGGTCAACCCGGCGAGCGTGGAGGCCCACGGCAAGTACGTCGAGAAGATGCACTTCAACTTCCCGTTGCTCTCGGATCCCGACCGGGCCATCGCCCGGGCGTATCACGCCGTGAAGGACGACGGCCAGAGCATTTGGCGCTCCGTGTACGTGATCGGGCGCGATGGGACCATCCGGTACGCGCAGCGCGGCGCCCCGCCGCCCGAGGACGTCGTCGCCTCGGTCGAGGAGCAGCAGCGTGGCCGCTGAGTTCGCGGGGAAGGTGGTGCTGGTCACCGGCGTCGGCCGCGTGGGACAGATCGGCCACGCCGTGGCGAAGGCGTTCGGGGAAGCCGGCGCGCGTCTCGTGTTGGCAGACGTGAACGCCGCGGCCCTCGCCGAGCGGGTGCAGGAGTTCGCGGCACAGCGGATCGAGGCGGTGGCGACGGCCGGCGATCTTGCCTCCCCGGCCGGGGCCAAGGCCGCCGTTGTGGCCGCGAAAGACCGCTTCGGCGGCCTCGACGTGGTGGTGAACGTCGCCGGCGGGCTCGTTTACGTCGGCGACTTTCTCGCGCTCACGCCGGAAGCGGTGGACAAAGAGCTCACGATCAACGTGAAGACCACGCTGTTCGTGTCGCAGGCGGCGATCCCCGCGCTCCTCGCGCGAGGTGGGGGAGCGATCGTCAACTTCTCCTCCATCGCGGTGGTGCGGCCGCTGGCGAAGATGGCGAGCTACAGCGCGGCGAAGGGCGCCGTGGCGGCGCTGACGCGCGCGCTGGCGCGGGAATTCGTGGGCGGCGGGGTGCGGGTCAACGCCGTCGCGCCGGCGACGGTGCGCACGGCCGCGAACGTCGCCGAGATGGGGGCCGACGCGAAATACCTGGAGCTCGACGATCTGATCCGCGCCGTCCTGTACCTGGCCAGTGACGCCGCCCGCGGCATCACCGGCCAGGTGCTGCCCGTCACGGGCCGGGACGTGGCGTGACGCAGAAGATCGCGCTCGTCACCGGCGCGGGGCGACGCGTCGGCCGAGCGATCGCCGTGGGGTTGGCGGGCGACGGCTACGACGTCGCCGTGCATTACCACGGCTCCGAGACCGGGGCGGGGGAGACGCTCGACGCCGTGAAGCGGCTGGGCCGCGCGGGCACGCTGCTCGCGGCGGACCTGCGCGCCGCCGCCGCCGCCCGCGCCCTCGCCGACCGGACGGTGAAAGCCCTCGGCGGGCTCCACGACCGGACGGTGAAAGCCCTCGGCGGGCTCCACGCGCTCGTCAACTCGGCGGCGGTGATGGTGCGGCAGCCGATCGAGGAAGTCACGCCCGAAAGCTGGGACGCCACGCTGGAGCTGAATCTCCGCGCCGGATTCTTCGTCGCACAAGGCGCGATCCCCCATCTGCGCCGCTCCCGCGGCAGCATCGTGAACATCGCCGACGTCGCCGCCTTCGAGCCGTGGCCCGCCTACGTCCCGCATTGCGTGAGCAAGGCCGGCGTGGTGATGCTCACGAAGGGCCTGGCGCGCGCGCTCGCGCCGGATATCACCGTCAACGCGGTGGCGCCCGGCCCCGTGCTGCTGCCCGAGGAGTGGGACGAAGCCACACAGCGCCACTTCGCGGAAACCACGCCGCTGCAGCGCCTCGGGACCCCGGAGGACGTGGTCGCCGCCGTGCGGTTCCTGCTGACGAGCGCCTACACGACCGGGACGGTGCTCGTCGTCGATGGGGGCAGGCTGATCCGGTGAGCGGCGTCGTCAGGATGCGGGACATCGTCGTCGTCGGGGGCGGCTGCTACGGGACCTTTTACGCTTCCCAGCTCGCCAAGGCAAAAGCGAAGGGCAAAGCCGATTACCGCTGCGTGATCGTCGTGGACCAGGACGGCGACTGCCGCGCGCGGCGCGAGCTGGGCGAGGCCAGCGACCGCGCGTTCGAAGTAAGCGACTGGACGGAGTTCTTCGACCGCTACCTCGGCGCGGCCCGCCCGGTGCTCCCGCTCGAGCCTCAGGACTACATCGTGCCCTCGCCGCACATGCCGCACCTCATGTTCGAATGGGTGGTGCGGCGCGCCCGCCGGCGCTGGCCCGGGCGGGCCATCGCGGTCGAGCCGGTCCCCGGCAGGCTGGGCACGCCGTACGACCGCACGGCGCCGGACGGCACCCGCTACGTGTCGTTCGCCGACTGGATCTGTCCGACGCACTGCGTCGAGCCGGCCGTGTGTCCGGCGATCGGGAGCGCGCGCACGTGGGAGATGGGAAGCGCCGTCACGACGCTCGCCGAGGAGCTGCAGCGCGAGGGTCGGCCGCTGCACGGGCGGGCGCTGTTCGTGTGCCGGCACCACGTGCACGGCGTCGGCACGTTCGCGGTAGACGCGGTGCTCGACGGGGACGGCATCGTCGCGGCGGCAGGAAAGCGGCGGGAGGCGACGGCGGTATTGATCGGCACGATCTCGAGCTGTCACGGGGCGCTGAACTTGCTGAGTATCGGGCCGGAGGGAGCGACGTCGGACCGCTGATGTCGCCCGAAGATCGCCGCCGTCACCTCGAGCATGCCCGGGACCTCTTTAATTCCGGCGAATACTGGCTCGCCCATGAAGCCTTGGAAACCGTCTGGCGTTCTATAATTAAGGAGGATGAAGCCCGGGTCTTTCAGGGGCTCATCCAGGCGGCGGCGGCGCTGCTGCACCGCGGGCGGGGGAATCGCCACGGTGTCGTGGCGGTCGGGGCCGCCGCGCTGGGGAAGCTAATGGGGCCCCAGAACCCGGACGTGGAATTGGAGACCGTGGGGTTTCGCGCCCAGCTGGCGCGGGCGTTGGCCGGCGATGCGGACGCACCGCGACTGGAGTTTCGGTGAGTGCAACGGGGAACCGACAACCGATGACTGAAAACGGCAATACTTACGATGTCGTCATCGTCGGCGCCGGGCCCGCCGGGCTCTGCGCCGCGCTGTACGCGGGTCGCGGCATGCTCAAGTCGATCACGATCGAGCGTGGCGCGCCGGGCGGGGAGCTGCTCAACACCGACCTCATCGAGGACTACATCGGGTTCGAGAGCATCAAGGGCCGGGAGCTCGCCCAAATGTTCGCCGATCACGCCAGGAAGTTCGGCGCCGAGCTCGTCACCGACACCGTAGAGAAGATCCGCAAGGCCGCCGACGGGCTGTTCGACGTCTTCACGTCCCACGAGCGGCTGTATCGCGCCCCGGCGGTGATCCTCACCGCCGGCGGGACGCCGGTGAAGCTCGGCGTGCCCGGGGAGCGGGAGTATGCCGGCAAGGGCGTTTCCTACTGCGCCGTCTGCGACGGGGCGTTCTTCAAGGGCGAGGTGCTGGCGGTCGTGGGCGGCGGCGATGCCGCGGTCGAAGAGGCCGATTACCTCACGCGCTACGCGAGCAAGGTGTACATCGTGCACCGCCGCGACCAGCTGCGCGCCTCCAGGATTCTCCAGGAGCGGGCGTTCGCGAACCCCAAGATCGAAATGGTGTGGAACAAGCGGGTGCTCGAGATCGTCGGCGACGGCGCAGCGGTCAAGCATCTGGAGCTCGAGGACACCGTGACCGGCGCCGCTGCACAGCTCCCCGTGAACGGCGTGTTCGTGTTCATCGGGTTCAAGCCCAACACCGGGATCGTCGAAGGCCACGTCAAGCATGACGCCAACGGGTACTTCGTCACCGACGAGCGCATGATGACCTCGATCCCGGGACTGTTCGCGGCCGGCGACGTGCGCAGCCAGCTCACCCGCCAGATCACCACGGCCGTCGGTGACGGCACCACCGCGGCGATCGCCGTCGAGAAATACCTCGCCGCCTTGCGCGAGCAGGCCCCCGTCGCGCGATGAAGGTCGTCCCCATCCCCAACGGGGTGTTCGCCGAGAACACTTACCTCGTGATCGATGAGGGGACGGGACAGTGCGCCGTGGTCGATCCCGGAGAGGACGCCGAGCTGATCTGCCGCAACCTGCGGGACGCCGGTGCGACCGCGGCAGCCATCTGGCTCACCCACGCGCACCTCGATCACGTGCTCGGCGTGGACCGCGTGCGGGAGGAGACCGGGGCTCCCGTCTACCTCCACCCGGCCGACCGGTCGTTGTACGATGCGACCCCGCAGCAGGGCGCGGCGTTCGGGATCCCCGCACCGCTGCTGGCGCCGCCGGACCGCTCCTTCGCCCATGGCGACGAGCTGCGCGTCGGTAGCCTCCACTTCGAGGTCCGGCACGTCCCCGGGCACTCGCCCGGCCACGTGGCGCTGGTGGGGCACGGGGCGGTCTTCGCCGGCGACGTGCTGTTCCAGGGGTCGATCGGCCGGACCGACCTGCCGGGCGGCGACTTCGACACGTTGATCGGCAGCATCCGCCGGGAGTTGCTTGTGCTCCCCGATTCGACCATCGTGTACCCCGGCCATGGACCCGAAACCACGATCGGCGTCGAGCGCCGCTCCAACCCCTTCCTCACGGGCGCCGTCCGCGCCGTTTCCTAAGTCGCAGGGCCGCTCCACCCCCACGTGCCTGCGGTGCGGGCACGCCGTTCAGCCGAAGCCCTGGGGCTGCAAGACTCCCTGCCCTAACTGCGGCTTCTTGTACCCCCTCGGAGACTGCTCCGACTGATCGCCCATCTGCTCGCCCTCGCCTGTCTCGTCCTCGACGAGCTGGTGCGCGCGTGGCGCATTCAGCTGGCCGCCTGGACCACGGGGGCGCGGCTGCGGTTCTGGCCCGCCATGCGGCTCAACCTCTACGGCGAGGCGGCCTCGACCTTGACGCCCAACCGCCTGGGTGGTGAGGCCGCCCGCTTCGTCGGGCTCACCGAAGCGGGGATGCGGCCCGTGGCGGCCCTCGTCGCGCTCGGCGTCGAGGTCGCGGCGGAATGGCCAGTGTTCGCGATCATGGCGGTGGGGCTGGCGGTGCACTACGTCCCCGACTGGAAGGACGAAGCGCAGCGCTGGTTGCGCCATCACCTCGCGGCGGACCTGGTGCTCATCGAAGTCATCGTCCTCGCTGTGTTGATCGTCATCTACCTGGTGCAGCGGTGGGTCAAGGTGGGGACGTTCCGCCACCGCGTGCGACGGCATGGGTGATGGCGCTGAACGCCGCGCTCACGGCCGTGAGCCTCGTGTCGCGGGCGCTGATCCTGCCAGCGCTCGCCGTCGGCATCACGCCGCGGCCGCGGTTCGCGACCATGCTGTTCGGCGCGCTCGCGATGCTCGCCGCCCCGCTCGTCGTGCCGCTGCCGTCGGGCGGTGGGGGGATCGAGGTGGCGTTCCTGTCCGGGTTCGCGGGCGACTTCGGGCACCGGCAGGTGTGGATGCTGGTGTGGTGGCGGGTCTACTCAGCGATTGTGCTGACCGTTCTGGGGGGCTACCTGATGGTCCGCGCGCTCGGCATCAAGGCGGCACGCCAGCTGGTGACGATCGGCTGGCGCCGCACCCCTGCTCCGCGGGCGCCGGGCGGCGACGAGTATTAGCTTGTTTCCCGACGATGGACGATTCCTGGCTCACGACCGACGGCGTGTTGAGTGATCGGACCGACGCCATGAGCACCCGCCTCGAGAAAGATCCGCTCGGCGAGCTCCCCGTCCCCCAGGCGGCGCTCTACGGCGTTCAGACCGAGCGGGCCCGCCGCAACTTCCCCATCTCCCACCAGGCGCCGTTGGCGCCGTTCGTGGACGCCGTCGTGCTCATCAAGAAGGCCGCGGCGCTCACGCACAAGGAGACGGGGCGGCTCGAGGCCAAACTCGCCGACGCCATTGTGCGCGCGGCCGATGAAGTGCTTGCCGGCCAGCACCGGGACCAGTTCGTCGTGGACCCCTATCAGGCCGGCGCCGGCACTTCGCACAACATGAATTGCAACGAGGTCCTCGCCAACCGCGCCAACGAGCTGCTCGGCGGCCGCCGCGGGGAGTACGCGCCGATCCACCCCAACGATCACGTCAACATGGCGCAGTCGACCAACGACGTGATCCCCACGGCTATCCGGCTTGGCGCGCTGCGGCTGCTCGCGGATCTGCTGGCCGCGCTGGACCGGCTCGGCGCCGCGTTCGCCGGCCGGGCCAAGGCGTTCGACGGCGTGCTCAAGTCCGGCCGCACCCATCTCCAGGACGCGACCCCCATCCGGGTCGGCCAGGAGTTCGCCGCCTACGGCCATACCATCGAGCGTAACCGCGCCCGCTTGATGCGCGCGGCCGACGACCTGCGCGACCTCGGCATCGGCGGGACCGCCGTGGGAACGGGCCTCAACGCCGAGCCACGCTACCCGAAGCTGATGGTCAAGTATCTCCAGCAGCTCACCAGCCTGGAGCTGCGCGAGGGCGCCGACCGCGTCCAGCTGATGCAGTCGCTCGGTGATGCGGCCGCGTTCTCGGGCGCGCTGCGCACCTACGCCGTCGACCTGGGAAAAATCGCCAACGACATCCGACTGCTCGCCTCGGGCCCGCGCACCGGGCTCGCCGAGATCCGCCTGCCGGAAGTGCAGCCAGGCTCGAGCATCATGCCCGGAAAAGTGAACCCGTCGATCGCCGAGATGGTGAACATGGTCTGCTTCCAGGCCATCGGGAACGACGTGACGGTGGCCACCGCCGCCGAGGCGGGGCAGCTCGAGCTCAACGTGATGATGCCCGTCCTCGCGCACAACCTGCTGTTCACGATGATCATCCTCACCAACGCCTCGCGCGTGTTCGCCGAGCGCTGCGTGGACGGGATCGAGGCCGACCGCGCGATGTGCGAGCACTGGCTGGAGCGCAGTCCGGCGCTCGTCACGGCGCTGGCGCCCAAGATCGGGTATGCGGCGGCGGCGAAGCTGGCGAAGGAAGCTGTGGAAAAGAACGTCACCGTGCGGCAGCTGGTGATGGAGAAGGGGCTCCTGAAAGGGAAGGAGCTGGACGAGGTGCTGGACCTCCGAGCGATGACCGAGCTCGGCGTGCCGGGAAAACGGAAGTAATCGCACACTCTCTTCGGAGGCTGCGCATGAACTGGATCCTGGCGGGCGCGATCGCGGGTGTCGGAGCGTTCCTGGCCGATTGGGTGATGTGGGGCAAGGTCTTTACCACGGGGATGGTGGTGTATTCGACGCCCCAGTCGCCGGACCAGATGAAGAAGATGATGGGGCCGGCGATGGTGAAGACGCTGCTGCTCGCGCTGGTGTTCGGCATGCTGCTCGCGCTGTTTTATGGAAAGCTCGGCGGCGGCCTGTGGGTGACCGGGGGCGGCCCGCTCGCGGGCATGGAGTTCGCCACGATGCTGTGGCTGTGCACGATCGCCATGCAGACGCTGGGCAGCGGCATCTGGTATGACAAAGTGCGCCGGCTGCACAAGGCCACGTTCTGGTCGTGGCTGGTGCGGATGAACGTGGCGGGGTTGCTGGTCGGGATCCTCCAGAAACAGTAGGCGCGGCTACACGGGGGCGGTGAGTCGGGTCACGGCGACCGCCCCTGCACGCCCTTACATCTGGGGACATGAGACGCCTCACCCTGTGCCTCGTGGCGGCGGTCGCGCTCGCGCCCGCCCCCCCGGCCGCCGCGCAGCGTCGCGCGCGCATCGGCCCGACGCTGTCGTGGCTCTCGCTGCGCGACGGTTCCGGAGCCTCCCACACCTATCCGTCCTTCGGCGGGTCCGTCGCGCTGCTCACCGGTGACGACGCCGAGACCGGCCTCACGGTGTCGCGCTACAACGACCTCGCCGAGGGCGACTCCGTTCGTCGCCTGACGTTCTTGGGCCTCGACTCGTACTACTATCCCGTGGGCGCCAAGGGCGTGGCGCCGTTCGCCTCGGTGGCCATCGGTCTTGCGCGCGTCACGGAATCCGCCTCGGTGTGCCCGCTGCTCTGCAAGGACACCGTCTCCACGACGAGCCAGCTCGGACTGGGCTTTGGCCTCGGGGTCCGCGTCGGCGCCGGGGACCGCGCCACCGCGCTGGTCGAGGCGCGGTTCTTCCAGGTCCCCGCCACGTCGATTCAGGCCCTCGAGGCCCGCGCCAACGTGTCCCTGCTGCTCGGGAATCCGCGCGCGAGCGAGCTGTTGAACGGCACCGTCGGTCCCGAGGTTGGCTTCCTGATTCCGGTGAGCGGACCGATCCGCGGGCGCGGCCCGATGTTTGGGGTGCGGTTTCGCCGCGACACCAAGAAGGCGGCGAGCTCGGTCGCCCTCCACGTCGACTACGCGCCCCTCAAGATCACGACAGGCTGCTCGGCCAACTGCGAGCCCAATGCGATTCTATTCGCGCCGGGCTACGAGCTGTCCGGACGTCCCCGGTGGGGCCGGGTCTATGGGGAGATCGGCGCGCTGCTCGCGGGCTTCTACGAGGAAGGCAGCGAGCGCGGCATCGCGCAGGGGGCCCACGGCGGTCTCGGCGTCGACATCAACAGCGGGGAGTCGCTGCTCATCAACCTCAACAGCCGCCTGATCTGGCTGCAGCGGAACTCCGGCGAGAACGTCTTCGCGGTTCAGATCGGCGTAGGGGTGAGCCCGAAGGTGCGGCGCTAGGCCCTACCGTCGCGCCGTCGCCGTGCCGATACTCCATCCGTGCGCGACGATTCACCACCACTCTCTCACGAGGAAGTCCTCCGCTATTCCCGGCATCTGATCCTGCCGGACGTGGGCGTCGAGGGGCAGCGCAAGCTCAAGGCGGCCCGCGT
>WNGR01002564.1_pt1 | contig 19901 bp, 17 predicted proteins | sample 5407581 | NCBI WGS metagenome assembly WNGR01 (sample SAMN13153383, study PRJNA577476) | soil metagenome | isolation source: 80 cm soil or saprolite under Garry oak tree replicate 2 | place: USA:California | collected 2016-06-15 | reverse complement strand
AGCCCGGCCGGGACCACGGTGTACGTGACCGGGACCAGCGACGGCGGGACGGCCGAGTTCGACTACGCCACCGTGGCCTACCGCGGCTGAGGCCGCCGGCGCTCCCGGGGCAGCGCATCACCTGGGCCGCCCGCGCGGGTCAGTGCCCACCGTCCCATACCCCCGGGCGGACGGGCTGCGGACTGGCCCCGCGGGACCCAGGTCTGCTGGCGCGCGGAACCAGCCGGCAGCCCGGCCCGCGCCGCTCATGCGGGCCCGATCGGCATCCGGCCCGCGCAGCGGACAGGTGCACGGAATGCACCCCGCGGCGCGTCTCTTGCGCAGACGTGGCTGGCGGGTGCCGGCACCAGCGGTGCGCCCGGCGGGGCGGCGCCGGGTGCCAGCGGATAGCCCGCCCGGTTCCGGGGCCGGAGGGAAGGATCGTGTGATGCGACGGTACCTCTTGGCGGCGCGACGGTCGCCTGCAGTGCCGGCACCGGCACGCAGCTGCGGGCCAGCAGCTACAACATCGGCGTCCCCGGCTCGGTGGCAGTGAGCCCGGACCGGACCACGGTCTACGTCACCGGGGCAGCCGCGGCAGCGGCGGCCAAGTTGTTGTCCCCGCTGGCGGCCAGGTAAAAGTCCCCACCCCTCGGGTTGATCATTTCTTGTTCAGGGTGGTTCCTCCTCGTGCTCGGGCCTGGCGCATGCGGTACGAATCGCCGTCGGTGACCACGACGCTGGCGTGGTGGAGCAGGCGGTCCAGGAGGCTGACGGCGGTGGTGTGCTCGGGAAGGAACCGGCCCCACTGGTCGAACGGCCAATGGGAGGCCAGCCCGAGTGCGCGTCGTTCGTAGGCGGCAGAGACGAACCGGAACAGCAGCTGGGCGCCGGTGTCGTCGAGCGGGGCGAACCCTGCTTCGTCGACCAGGATCAGGTCGTTGCGGAGCAGGGTCTCGATCACTTTGCCGACGGAGTTGTCGGCCAGGCCGCGGTAGAGAGCCTCGGTCAGGTCGGCGGCGGTGAAGTACCGGACCTTGTGCCCGGCGTGGACGGCGGCGACGCCGAGGGCGACCAGGACGTGGCTCTTTCCTGTGCCGGCCGGCCCGACCAGGCACAGATTCTCCCGGCGGTGATCCATTCCAGGGAGGCGAGGTAGTCCAGGGTCGGCCCGGGGATGGAGCAGACGGACCGGTCCAGCTCATCGAGGGTCTTGATGACGGGGAACGCCGCGGTTTTCATCCGGGCCCGGGCGTTGGACGCATCGCGGGCGGTGATCTCCGCGTCGATCAGGGTCCGCAGCAGCTCCTCGGGCACCCACCGCTGGGTCCTGGCGGTGATCAGCAGCTCGGGCGCGAGCTGCCGCATGGTGGCGAGCTTGAGCCGTCGCAGCCCGGCGGCGATGTCGGGCGCCAGCGGCGGCGGCGCGGCGGTCATGACAGCGCTCCGATCGCGTAGTCCGCGAGCGGGCGGACCGGGACGGCGGGCAGGTCCAGGATCAGGGCGTCCCCGGCCGGGCGGGGATCCGCGGTCCCGGACCCGGCGGCCAGGATCGACCGCACGTCAGCGGCGCGCCACCGGCTGAACGCGACGGCCCGGTCCAGCGCGGCGGCGAACGCCTCCTCACCATGCGCGGCGCGCAGCGTGTTCAGCTCGGCCAGCTCGGGCCCCAGCCGGGTGCAGCCCGAGGCTGCCGCGCCGGTGATGAACGCCTCCGCGACCGGCCCCAGCGAGCAGAACTCCTTCTCCGCCGCCGTCCTGGGCCGGACCGCCCGGCGCGGCGCATCCGGCCGCGGCCCGCCGTAATGCTCATCGCGGACCGACGCCTCGCCGGGCGCGACCAGCATGTGCTCGGCGACCACCTCTCCCGTGGTGGTCATGATGACCAGCAGCCGCCCGTCATCGGCCCGCAGCCTGACCTCGGCGCCGATCAGGCGGACGGGCACGGAGTAGCGGGCCGAGGCGAACCGGACGCACCCGAGCCGGTCGACCTTGCGGGCCACCTGCCGCCCGATGCTGGCCCGCAGTGACGGCAAGGGAGCGAGCAGCTCCCGCTCGGTCAGCATCCGCTCCGCCGGCACCGCGCAGATCTCGCTGTGCACCGCGCCGTTCACCTCGGCGCACCACGCCCTGGCCGCGACGTTCGCCGCGGTCAGGTCACCGAACGGCGCCTGCGGCACCATCAGGTCGGCCTTGGCGTAGCCGACCAGGTTCTCCACGATCCCCTTGCTCTCAGGATCGGCGGCCTCGCAAAAATCGGGCCGGAACCCGTAATGCGCCGCGAACCGCACGTACTCCGCCGTCGGCACCACGACATTGGCGACCACGCCGCCCTTCAGGCAGCCCATCCGGTCGGCCAGCACCTTGCCCGGCACCCCGCCCAGGACCGCGAAGCACTCCGCCAGCATCGCCAGCGTCGTGCCCGACCGCTCATCAGCGGCGAACCGCACGAACCGGACCCGCGACCACGCCAGCACCGCGCAGAACACGTGCAGCCCGCCCTCGCTGCCCCAGTCGATCACCAGGTGCTCACCCGGCGACCAGGTCGCCGGGCGGCGCGGCCGGTGATGTCCCTGCCGCCACGCCTGCTTGCACTCCGCGACCAGCCGCCGGAAGTTCCGCGCCGACCCCCCGTACCCGGCGGCCCGCGCGGCCGGCAGCAGCCGCTTCGCCGAGATCCGCCCCGAACTGGCCTTCACCCGCGCGGCCACCAGCTCCGCCAGGGCATCGTAGTCATGCCGCCGCGGCCCGCGCGCCGGCGCGCCGCCGCCGGCCTCATGCCGGGCGATCACCCGCCTCACGGTCTTATGCGTCGCGCCGCTGACCACAGCAGCGCCACGGTACGTGCCCACCTCGCGGTAGGCCGAAATGATGTCCATCCGTTCCCTCGCAGACTTCAATGGAAGCTCCCCCGGGCGGTGCGGTGACTGGCAGACACCGCCACCGTCACCGCCCGGGCCACTGCCTCCGGGACGACACGACGAACGAGGGATGGGGACTTTCAACTGGCCACCAACGGGGACCTCGACCCGGCCACACACGGGGACTTTCTCATGGCCATGGACAAGCCGCGGCAACGGCGGCTACGGAACGGTCGCCTACAGCGCCGCTACCGGGAGCCAGCCCGAGTTTCCGACGATCATGGTCTTCTGATGCCTGATCAGGCCCTGGCCTGACGCGTTCTGCCTGGTGACACGCTATCCCGGTGCTTGAATTGATCTGGATGAGGGTGTATGACCTAATGTTGTGGCGAGTCTGTACCCGAAGAAAATCGGCGGCAAGACGTACTGGTACCTGCGGGAGATGGCCCGCGTCGACGGCAAGCCGAAGATGGTCTCCGAGCGGTACCTGGGCACCGCCGCCGACATTGCCGCGGCGGCGGGAACCCGGGAGGCGGCGGCGCTGCCGGAGCGGACCCGGCACCTGGCATTCGGGGACGTGGCCGCAGCGTGGGGCATCCTGGATGACCTCGGGATCGCCGCGATCATCGATGAGGCGGCCGGGCCGCGCCCGGCCGGGCAGCCGCTGTCCACGGGCGTACCTGGTGCTGGCGGCGCTGAACCTGCTGGTCGCCCCGTGCTCCAAGGCAGCGTTCGCGGACTGGTGGAAGACCACGGCGGCGGGCCGGTTCACCAAGATCCCGGCTTCCGCGCTGGATCACCGCAGGTTCTGGGATGCGATGCACGCGGTCACGGCGGAGCAGCTGGAGGAGGCCAGCCGCGCGATCGCGGTGAAGATCGTGCAGGCCGGCGGCGTGGACGTGTCTTCGGTTGCCCTGGACATGACGAATTTCGCGACGTTCATCGCGACGGCGAACGGCAAGGCGCCGATCGCGCAGCGCGGCAAGGCCAAGCAGAAACGGGCCGACCTGCGGCTGGTCGGCCTCGGGCTCGTGGTCACCCGGGACGGCGGGATCCCGCTGACCTGGCACGCCTATCCCGGCGACCGGCCTGATGTCACCCAGTTCACCGCGATGACCGACCAGCTCGTCACCCAGTACCAGGCGGTCTGCGACGCGGCGGGCATCCCGGCCGGCGCGGCGGAGGTGACGGTCGTCTTCGACGCCGGGCAGAACAGCGAGGCCAACTTCGCCCACCTGGCCGGCACGGGCCTACACTACATCGGGTCAGTGCCAGCCTCGGACTGCCCGGACCTGATCGCGCTGCCCGCCAGCAAGCGCACGGTCGCGGACAAGGACCGGTTCGGCGGGCTCACCGCCTATGACACCCGCCGTACTGTCTACGGCGCAGGCCGCCGGGCGATCTTGACGCATTCCCCGGAACTGCATGACAGCCAGGCCCGCGGGTTCGAGGGCACCACGCTGGCCAAGGCCGGAAAGAAGCTCGGCGAGCTGGCCGCCGCGCTGGCCCGCGGCCGGACCCGCCGGGCAAAAGACAAGGTCGCCGCCGAGATCGAGACGATCACGGCCAAGCCTTGGGTGCGGCGCGTCATCACCTGGGAACTGGCCGGCGACCAGCCCAGGGACCTGCGCCTGACCTGGTCCGCCGACCCGGCCGCCCGGGCCGGGCTGGAAGAAGAGATCTTCGGCAAGCACGTGCTGATCACCAGCCACGACGACTGGCCGGTACCCGAGGTCGTGGCCGGGTACCGGTCCCAGTCCGAGGCCGAGTTCTCCTTCCGGCAGATGAAAGACCCGCACGTGGTCTCGTTCTCGCCCATGCACCACTGGACCGGGCACAACATCCGGGTGCACGTGTTCACCTGCGTCCTGGCCCTGCAGATCGCCCACCTCATGCGCCTGAAGGCCCGCCGCTCGGGGCTGGACCTGTCCGTCCGCGAACTCCTGGCCCAGCTGGCCGGAATCGGCGAGACCGTGCTGATCTACCCCTCCACCGGCGGCCGGCCCAAAGCCCGCCGGATGACCACCGAACTGGCCGGCGACCAGGAACAACTCCACGAGACCTTCGCGCTAGACCGGCGGGCACCCCGCAGTTAGGTCATACGCCAAAACCGGCATCTATACCCCACCTGACCTGCTGAGACGATCAGCCAACGGCATGATCATCGGAAACTCCGGCTAGGAGGCCGCTGAATAACGCCATTAGTGATCACTCCGCAGGGCTCTGACCTGCGAACTTATAAATGCAATCGGTCGAATTTGGGCCTTGTTCAGCAGGCTCCTAGCTGGGCTAGCCGCTACCACGGCCCGCGAACCTCGGCGATGCCTGCTGCGTGGCCGTGAGCCTGCCGGGACCGCGGTGTTCGTGACGGCGGACAGCTACAGCCGGACAGGCTACGACTAAACCACCGTCGCCCACCGCGGCTAAGGCCGCGCCGCTGTCTCAGCTGGCGAGCGTCAGATGCGACAAGAAACCCGCCTTGAGGCGGCCATGCCTACGGCTTGGCCGCGCCGAACATCCAATTCAGGTCATCACATACCGCCGCACTTGCGCGACGGACGGTCACTCAGAACGAGCCGGATGGGCGCGCTCGGGCGCCAAGCAGTCCGTGACTTGCAGTGATTTCGGGTTTGGCAGGACGGCAAAATGGCTGAGATCCCAGGCCGCGGGACGGCTATGTCGACGATGGTGAACCGGGGAGGCGCATGAGGATGACCAGCGCCAGAGTGTAGAAGCTGATCGTAAGGCTTGTGATGAGCCAGGCCCACGTGCTCCCCACCCTAGGGGCCTTCAGGACCTTGCGGTCTGACGTGCGGCTGGGTGTCTACTGGATGTTAGGCGGGGCCATGCGAACCAAGATCAAGGCGGGGGGTTTAGCCATGAAGACTCGCTTCACCGCTATTATGATAGGTATCGCCATGATTGCGGCTGGTATCAGCCTGGCTTCGCCGTCAGCATCAGCCGCATCCCGGCCGGTCGTGGTCTACGGCGTCCCGTATGGCCATCTCGGCGGCAACTTCGTCCATCCGAGGGTCCGGCCCATCGGGATGCTGATGTGGACCGGAGACGGCAGCGCCTGGTTCATCATCCACTCCTGGAGAACCTGGTCATCGGCTGGCGCTACCGGCTCGGCCACGGTGCACGTCCGGTCGTGCTGGGGCAATTGCCGGCGGTACAAGACCGAGGCCACCACGTTGCACTTTTACCGGGTGCTATGGCACGACGGCCGGCGGTACTTCAGCCGGCTCCACTTCGCGCTGGCCCACAAGGTTGCCGGGCTCGGCTCCAGCACGCTCATGTTCTGCGCGCGAGGCGTGCCGGCCTGGTACTACCGCTGCTGACCGCGCCCGCGCAGGATGGCTTCGATCATCGGCAGCAAACTGGACTCGCTGCGATGATTGGGAGCTCGCTTAGTTGCCCCTGGTTCAGCGGCGTGATTCGGAGTACATCTGCGCAGGTAAACTGGCCTATCGGGTGCATCTAGTGATATTCCCAGTCCCCGTGCTTGGGTGACCACCACAGATGATGAACCGTCCAGCCCAGATGGTTGCTGGCCGGACTACGGATTGTCATGCGGGTGAACACCCAGCGGCCTGACAACCGGTCCGGCCGGTTTAGCGAGACCGTCACACGATCGGCGCTGTCAAGGTTGTGCCCTCGCCCGAAAGCTGACGTCTCATTCCAAGTGGGCCACCGCAGATGGGATAGCCAGTAGCCGTGTGCCCCACCGGGATTCTTGTGGACATACAGGTACCCGGGCCGGACGCTAGGGCGGCCGTTAGCGCTCAGTACGTAGACGATGTGATGCGCTGGCGCTGCTGATGCGGCGGTCACGCCCGCACCGGGCGCGACCAGGGCGATGGCGACAGCCACCGTCGCGATCGCATATTTCATCATCTCAAATCCCCCGCAAAGCTGAACCCTGGCTGATCGGGCCGGGGTTATGCGGCCGACAACTGGGCAGCCGCACAGCCGCCAAGACCTATCGGATGAGATGTACCATTCGATGGCATCCCGCTCGGCGGGCATCCCGAGCGCTCGTGATCATTCGCCGTGAGCCTCTGCTCAGAATAGTCCCCGGAGGATAAGGCGGATCTCGGCCCAGCCGCCTGTTGCTGGCAAACGACAAACGAGCCGTGGGCTTGGCCACGTCCGTCGTGCCGACCATCACCATGGGCGACCGCACCGCCCCCAGCACCGGCCCGGCGCTCAGCCTGCCCGGAGCGGAGGAGTACGACCACGGCGGCCGGCCGTCGTTCCGCGTCCGCGGCAGGCGGCGGTTCGCCTCCGGGCTCTACGATCACGGGATCAGCCTGATGCCGGGCAAGGACGCCGTCGGGGAGGCCGCCGCCGAGTGGCCGTGCGCCCGACCGTCGTCTTCCAGCCCGGGCAGCCTTGTGCCGAGTCGGCGCGCGGGGCAGCGTTGCAGATGTGCGTGTGTGTTGAGCGCCTATCAGCCGGTCCTGGCTGCATGCTGTCGGGCTGTGTCTGCGGTCGGTTCGGGTCCGGCGAGGCCGAGCTGGTCCGCGCGCATGTTCGCTGGCGGCGGGTTCGGGTTACGAGGCGAGCTGGCTGGCCAGGCGGTCGCAGTCTTGGTGAGCGTGGGCCCACCGATGACGTATTCCACGCCGGCTTGGATCCATTCGATGCCGGAACGGCGCCCGTCAGCGGTGGTGGTGATCAGCGCGGGGTACCGGCCGCGCACGCGTGCGCTGGTGCTGGTGCCGGAGCTACCCGGGTTGCCGTTGAGCGCGACCCATTGCGTGATCAGGTGGCGGAATTGCCGGCTGGTGATCTGCGGCGTCTCCTCCCAGATGTCGACCAGGCCGAACGGCTCGCGGTATTGCAGGACGACGATGGCGGTCCCCGGCGGGCGGGCGTCCAGCATCCGGTACGGCGGCGGGCCGGGCAGCAGGCGGACCCGGAACGGCACGTGCTTCTGCGTCGCCGCGGCATCGGCCGCCGGGATCTTTCCAGTTAGGGACCGGCGGCTGCTCGCCGGCGCCGGGCTGCGCCGTGCACCCGGTCATCGCCGCCAGCGCCACGACGCCAGCGGCCAGGCACGCGCGCGCCGCCCTGGGCTGGACACGCCGCGCGGGCACGGCGCCGGCCAGTCCCGGGGAGTGCGCCGGGCCCGCCGTCGCGGGCCTGACCCGCGCGTGCGGTCCGGGTCCCGGTCACGATTCACCCCTGCCTGCCGGGCTGCTCGTTCAGTGTCGCACGGCCGCCCGGTGCAGGGCGAGCACGGTGCTGCTTCCCCTGGCTGCCGATATGGCGGACGTGGCACACTCGCAACGCCAGCTAAAGGGAAACGAGACAGCAGTGAAATTTCCTCGACGTCGCACACTCGTCTTTGCCGGTGCGCCTGTCGCGGCCCTGGTCGTCGGCGGCATCGCGGCCAAGGTCGCCCTGGCTCCGGCACACGCCGGGACCGCGTCTTCGGCAGATGCCGGGACCGCGACTCGGGCTCACGGCGGGACCGCCTCTCCGGCGCCCGCGCCGATTGTGATTGACCCATCAGCCGGGGGACGTTCGCGCCGTCACCAGCGGGCGCGGCAGCTGCCTTGACCGCCGCCCAGGCATGGGCTCAATACGCTCAGGTAAACGGCGGAAACGCCGCAATTCCGTCCGGTCTGTCCGTGCAGCTCGGACTCGTGTCCGTGCCGGTCGGGCCGGCTAACCCGGATGATCCCGACCAGGCCGGCCTCGCCACATCAAACGGCATGGCCTACCGTGCGCTCAACGAGCTCGCTTATGGCTACAGCTCGCCAACTGGCTCCTGCCCGATGTCAAGGAATCCGAACGTGGCAGGACCCGTCGGCAAATCGTGCATTGACTGGACTTTCGTCAATGCAAATACTGGGCGGCTAATCGAGGAAACGTGGCAAGTTCTGAGCTAAGGCACGCGACTCCGAGCAAGGCTCGCGGGACTGTTTCTCCCATGTGCCCTCGTAGCCGCCGAATCGTTGCGAGAGTGCGCAGAGGCGGCCAAGACCTGATTAACGCGGCGCCGCCCGGATGAAGGAAGACGGTGCCGCAGTTGGTCTTTTGTTTGCAGCCTAACGATCCTTGGCCGCTAGGCCAGGCCGTTTGGCATTGACGCGTGCGCTCACCCCGCCGCCGTTTCGTTTCGCCAGGTGCCTGCGGCAGCTTTCCCTGCAGCGGCTTCCGAGACTGAAGCGGAAAACGCTCACAGCGGCGTGTGCGGCTCGGATTCGGCGGCACGGAGTACGTGATCGATCTGAGCGCCAGGAATGCCGGCAGGTTCCGCCGGCAGCTCGCGCCGTTCATCGAGCACGCCGGCCAGCGGTGATTACTAAATGATTACTACAGGTCACGACGCCCGAGCCGGCTCTCGAAAGATCGCAAGGCATCCGCGCAGACACGTTACGTCACCACGTCACCAAGGCGCCGCACTATCTGCCGCCAGGGACGTGAATGCTTACCGCTAAACGTATCGTGTTGTATGGAACTAAGATCAAGTCTCCACTGGCTTAAAACCATCTGCTAGCAATTTCGACTGACGTGCGTACGAAATGAACTCTTCGAGATCTGACATCACGCTATCAGCTACTAGATTTACACCCGCCTTACTGTCTTGCACGCGAATCCCATAAACGCGCTGCAGCGCGGACCGCCCTAGCTCGACAAACTGCGCACCGTCACTTGCGAGGTCCAAAATATACAGCGCCTCCCATGCGGCGCTGCGGTTACGATATACTTCCTCGGCAGCCAGCTTCTCATCTTTCCATCCACCCCGTTGTGAATGCCATCGGTCGACCTCTGCCAGTCTATAAGCAATCACTGCCGCAGCGAATCTCACGACAGCCTCGCGAAACTCATGGCGAACGACATTGTCACGCGCCACGCGCTCCGAGCGAGCCGAACTCCGGTCGCTTACCCACATCGACAGGACAGTCCCCAACGCAGTTCCGACGAGCCCCAGAACACCAGCAGCTATAGCAGTAACCAATGAGCCCTCTCACATATGTCGGCGGCTCCCCTTTAGACCGCTACGCGCTGACCTCGTCAGATTGATCCCAAGCACTCCCGCCCGGCCTCGTAGAATTTCTGCCGCGAAACTGGCTCCTCCGAAGCAACAGCATGCTCCATCGGAGATGCCGAGCTCCTAGAATCAATCCAAGTACTGCACGAGCGGGACTCAAATCTGCGTGACTAGCTTGCCGCAGAAACTCCTTACCTATTGCCGCATGCCACTGCCAATGCCACTCATCAGCCAACACGGCGAGTTCCACCGCCTGCGTATATCGCCCTGCCTCAGTTACCGCTCGTCCCAGGAACGCCTCAACGCTCCCACCTGCGCTACTCAACATCTCATAGCTCACTGGGCATAGTCGCATTCCAGCCTGAAGAGAAGCCTCAAGATCGTCCCACAGCATCGCCTCGACGCCTGACCCGCGAATCCTCAGAAAGATATCCACTATCAAGCGGCTTGCGTCGGCAGCCCAATGCCCATCGCCATGCAGCGATGCGTCCACGAGAACTGGACGCGGATGAACATTGCCCTGAACCAGCACGTTCCCACTGTGCAGATCACCGAAGCCCTTTACGAATTGAACCTTTTCCGGCAGACTGCCTACGCTACCGGCAAGAGCCGAGACATCCACCAGAAATGCCCGAAGCAGACGAAATTCAGCATAACAGTTCCAATGCCTGCCGATGCGCGTATCTAGAAGCAGTGGCTCATACTTATCCAGCGCCGCCCTCGTATGCACAACGTTCCCAACGCTAGGCTTTAGCCACCGCCGAGTATCCACGAGCGTGCGGCAATGCCGCCCGAACAACGGCCTCAACAGTTCGCTGAACAGTGCATCGGCTAGGTGCACCGCATCATCTGCCGCCGCAGCATCAACGAACCACTTGCTCAGCGGCATTGCGTCACTAGCTACTCGCATAATAATCGCATGGTAGCCGCTATCGTCGCGCCGAGGCACACCCATAAACGCCACCATGCCTTGCTCAGCGATAACTCGTTGAAGACTGCCGTTCGCCTTAAACTCGCGATCCAACTCAGCACGATCCAGGCCGAACTTCAGTATAAAGGCTTCCGTCAAACCTGGCCGCGAAACTTCGACGCGGCAGACATGTGAGCCAGATCTACCTTCAGCCACATAGCCAATTCGCATGGCAACATCTTCATCAAAATCAATATCCAAACACCGAATGACGAGATTTCGAATAGTTCTCGCGCCGGCGCGCCTAAGATAGGCATCCTCCTCGCACGTTGCGGAATCTGCATTGACTGAATAGCCGATCTCTTCAAGCAACGCCAGTACATCCGGATCGCCTTCATCGAAGGTCGGCAATCCCGCCTCGACTAGGCCCGCGAATACCACATGCTGATGAATCTTCCTAGCGAGACTACCAAAGCCCCACTCTTCAGACTTGCGCAGTTCAAGCCGGTCGACGGCCCGATTGCAGAAAGAAGCCGCTTTGTCTCGGTAGTCTGGCAGCCAGGACGCATGCTGCGTAACCAGCACTATGAAGGTCCGCGAGTCCCTATTGCGAAGTTGTTTGATTAGCTCAAGGCCGTCCGGCGACTCCTCATCGTAGAATAGGTCAACGATCGCGAAATCAAATATATTTGAATCGCGTATCAATTCCGATGCAGCAAGTGACGAGTCTTCCTTCGCCCAAGTTGCGATGCAGCCTAGCTTTGCGAACTCGAAGTTCATGCGGCCCTCAATGGGCGCGAAGTTCTTCGCGTCATCATCGATCAGCAGGCCACGCAGCGGTCTCATCTACATCCCCTTCCAAAGGGGCAGGAGCAAACTTACACCATATGTCCATGGCGCTTCAACGGGTAGAACGTCCAGATACGCGCCGAATGCCTCCATGTCCGCCTTTAGGCTAGTCAGGCCCCGGCCGCCACTCTCACGCGCGGGCGACGATGCCGTATTAAGAAGCTCAAGTCTGAGCGCGTCCTCATCCGGCTTTAGCATTCTTATTAGAAACTTCTGGTCCATGCCCTCGACACGATGAGCACGTTCGGCATTCATTCGCACGTGACCCAAGACATCAGCTATAAGACCGCGGGTGCAGAAAACGAGTGTGGCGTTGTCATCCGTCGTGTTTACTCGCTCGATATCAATATTTGCGCGCACAAAGACTTCGTCGACAAGCTCATTAATGGCGGCGGGACAGCGCTGCACGATATCTGGCAAGACTGCGTCGCGCCTCGGGCCACCTTCAATAACGCGTGGACTAAAGAAAAAGCGGCTCCACCACTCCAGATCAGCAATTACGTCAATCAGTTGATCGTCTGTCGCGACCGCGGCGGCAGGCCGGTTAAGGATGCGCGTTAGTCGGGCGGTCATGTCGCTGATCAGCCTTGAGCCTGCACCAGATGCGATTTCCTCCCAGCGCGAGCTGTCCCAGTACGAAAAATGCCCTGTCACCCTCCGACTAAGAAAGAAACTCGACATTGTCTGCAGACTCGGCACAATGTCGGCTAGACCTTCGCTGCATGTGAGCCAGTCCTCCAGCGCATCGTCACTGTCGCTGACAGCTATACCGCCTCTAAGGTTATCCAGCGAAACTAGCAGCCGCCAGATCGGCTGATCATACCTATGATCGCGAGTTGCTTCGCTGTATCTGATCAGGTTACTCCAAGACCTCTGCCGACTGGCGGGGGCACTCGGCAATTTCATTCTGGCCAGTGATGCTACGAAGCGCAGCTCCTTGGAGACGTCAGAAGTCGTGGCTCTCAAACCGGCCGGAGTAGTGGGCTGCAAGTCCGCAATGACGGAGATATTTCTCGCGACATCTTCAATGATTGATGTTTGCGCATTCTTATTATTGAGCAGCTTTAGCGCTTCCATCAATACGTGTACTACTACCAAGTGATGGTCGATACTTCTCTTGAGGATATTTCCGATCTCACGGGCAAAGCGGCGAGGATCAGCTCCCGCGAGCACCGTGGCCGCTTGGACCCGAAGCATTGGATCCGCTGCGGACGCTGGCGTTGAGAGAAGTACGGCCTCGGCGATGCCCGTGAGAGCGTCGCAGATGTCGCTAAATGAAAGTGGCTCAGCATCTATCCAGCTCAGCTCCGCAGCCAGGACGCGGATCAGCGCGTCGCGCTGGCGTGTCTCCTGAAGGGAGCCCTCCTGCCGAATACCGGATTCATGGAGCCTTCTTACCTCGTTTGCCAGCTTCCTCCGGTCCGTCGTGCTGAATAGAGAATCCCGGAGGCCCGCACGCCAGCTCAGATAGGCAACGCAATCGCGTTGCTCGATCGCGGCACCGAATAGATCAGAAGTGCCTGCCTCAAAGACGTCGTCCTTGGTTTTCTCATCGAGCGCCCTGAGGAGGTAATCCCTATGTTCCGCCAGAAGAGGTGGCAGGTGTTGGCTAATTGAAGCATACGAGTTCCTTAGCTGACAAATAGTGCACTGTTCGGCGGAGCGCGCCGCTACCGCAGTCCTTGTTAGGAAGTTGACCTCCACCGATATATTGTGCCGCACAGATCGCCTGGGATTTGTTGGCTCTTCGATAGCCCGAGTTTGTTGCAGAGCTAGTGCGTCAGCCTCTTCCATGCCGTTGGCTAGGACGATGGCTGTAATGACTCGAACGCCTTCCTCCGATGACAGCCTCATAAGCTGCCGCACTGTTCGTCCGCTGCGCGAACCGGAGTCTATGACTACTACTTGCGCGGTGCCGTTCGGAAGCCTTATCGACGCCGGATATCTCCAGCCCCCGCTGGCCGGAGCCCTGGGAACCTGAATCACGCCGCAGACTTCCATCTCCGCTAGACGGAGCGCCTCCTCGAGCAGCTCAGCTACAACAGAGATCTTGTCTCGTGTGCGGCTCGGGTAGAGGATGCAAACCCCGTCTGCATCCGTCAATTCCGCGTCTGTTCGTCCATCCTTGATTCGGCGCATCATCGCCGAGACCGCGAGGTGACGCCATCCTTCGTTAGCATAAAGCATAGTGGGATCTACGTATGCCGTATAATGACGTCCGGCCGGCCGGACAATGTGGCCGAGCCGAGCCGCTTCAGCGCTTTCGAGAGCCTTAATATAGTTCTGCTGCACCTTCATGGCCCATGAATAAACCGGCGGCCGGGCGAGCGGCTCACCGAGCAGCGGATCAATGATCGTTAGTTCGTCATCGCTCAGGTGTTCTGCGGTGGATGCGATCGAAGCACCCGTGAGCCGGACTATCGGGATCCTTAGCCCCGCTACCTCGATCTCATTCCTCGGATCGTCGCGGACGTCAACGAAGGCGGCTATCGCAACCGGGGTGCCAGCTGCGGACAAGACGTCTTCGATCGCCATACGGATCGAGTGCTCAGTAGATATTAGATCGGTACATATTACGACCGGCTTCGGCCCGGCGGAGGAGGTCGGAGTCTCCGCTGCTACTTCGACGGGAGCTCGGTACTCTTGTGACACGCCATCGAGCGATGCCTGAAAGGCGCCGGTCATGTCACGCGTCATGGATCCGGCGCGCCATATTACAAACGGATTCGGATGACCAACTAGATATCGACCAGTTCGCTCGAACACTAGAAATGCCAGAACGAGACTCGACAGATTCAGGCATCTCGCACTTGCCAGAAGCCGCCTGACGTCGATCCATCGCGTTGTCCGGCGCAGACTTGGAGTCAGAAACTCTCCACTCTCTACGCCATCGGCTGAGACCTCCGAAATCGCCGAGCTAACGACGCCCCTGAGATAGCTGGCTATGGCCTGCAGGGCATCTTGTGGCCGAAGTTTCAATCTTATCGTGGCGCCATCATAGTCCAAGAGCGATCGAACGGCATCAACTCTTAGCAGCACGTCCTCAGGATCGCCTCTGATGGTCGTGCCCCCGCGCACGAGCCTCAGTTGAGGCTGATCTTGCGAAAGAGAGCCGAGGATATCTCGCAGCGACGAGTTCCCGCCTACCCAATAATGTACGCCCTCCGCAATTACCAGGATAGGCCCCGTTAGCCCGGGGTCTGCCGTCGCATCGTGGCCGATGTTTAGCTCTTCGATCGCTAGGGCCAACATGCTGCGGTTGGCGCCTGCAATCGCTAGTGTAACTGTCGGCGGCCGATTTCCTTCGGCGACTATATCGCTGATGCTCCTAATTAGCTTTATAAGATCATCGTCTCCCAGTATGCCGGAGCCCTGTGCAACCTCAATGGCCACAACAATGCCGCCGCTGTCGGATTTTGGACTTTGCACAACCTCCCGGATTCGCTGTGTATCCAACTCGTCGAGGCCGCGGCCCGGTCGGAGCAGGGCGCTTGTGCACTGAAGCCGCAGTTGCGTAAAGGCCGACCTGCGTGCGATGGGCGACGCTAGTTCACCCGCGCGGCGACGGCGATGGCGTTTTTGCGTGGTCAGCAGGTTACACTCGATGGCCGTGCCGGGCAGGATGGCTTGGAAGGTGGACTGAATGGGCTCAGGCGGACCTACGGTGTGATAGATGTATCCAGCTTGAGCGCGACCGGAGCGTATTAGTGCGCTGCCGCCATATTCTTGGACGATCCTCTGCACCTTCCACAGGCCCCTGGCGGAAAGTTCGCTGTGCCGGGAAGGCTTCCATCGCGACATCGCGCGAACGATTGCCTCAACGTTTTGGTCGACAGGGTCGCCGAGGTTCGGCTCGGCCCCGATAGTTTCGTGCTCGGGAACTTCGATGCCTCGTCCAGAGTCGCCAACGAATATTCTGACCAGTCGACTTCCCGCGACGGCCGCGGAGGCGGCAAGGCTTCGGAGATTGATGTCGAAATCGTCGATTCGACGCTCGTAGGCAGAAGCATCCACAATGGCGGCGCCAAATAGCGGCAGGCGCGGCGTTTCAGGAGTCTGCCAGGAATGCATCCTTGAGTTCTCAAGAAGTTCAGATATTAGGCCGTAGGCCAGCAGCTCTGCGTCGTCATGGGGCAGGCCGATCGCGGTGAGAGCCTTTACGATTGAGGCAGTTTCGCTGACCGCATCATTCGCGTGCATCTCCGAAGCCATCCACTTGAAGGGCAGCAGCCTGCGCCTCGTGCTAGGCGGCTGGATAGTTTCGTGAAGATCCTCGTCAATTGTCGGCAGAGGGTCAGGTGGCAGTTTCTCACGAGCTGGCTTCTCGCCGAGCGTTACCTGCAACGGATTCCAGTGGCCGCTTTTGAGACATGCCTCGAAACCAGTGCTGCGCAGGAAGAGTCGGCAAGTCAAGCGCTGCCTTAGCCGCAGTGCCAAACGACTGGCCACCGCGGCTCCGGACTCGCTTGAGGTGTCCGCGATGCGAAGATGTGACAGCTCACGCTCAAGCGGCTGGGTGCTGGGCAGATGTACACGGACGGTCGAGCCATGTGTTGCTAGGTCGTCTACTAGTAGAAGGATGCGGCCTAGCGCTACAAAGTCGGCGAAGCCGACGGCACTGAGATCGATCTCGAGTTCGCCAGGAACTGCGGAATGGGGCCCCAAATAGCCCTGTCTAGGAAGCGCAGCCTCCACCCGTGCCCAGGATTGGGCGCTGATCCTATTTCCGAAATTTAACTTCATATAACTGCGCCCGTTCGTTCTCAAAAGCCAGCGGCGACGTCGGCCAGCATAGCGCCATGTGCAGGCTAATGCCAGAACGGTGGACATGTTAGGTTGTTATCTACCTGATCAGGGTGTAGTTAGGCGGCGGCTGTTGTTCCTCGGAATCGTGGCCGAAGCGACTAAAGGCGCCTATACCTCTTCTATCGGTCTATAGCGTCGGAGAAAAGATTGACGCGGGTGGTCCGGGTCTTTTCCTCGCCTCGACGTTGCCGTTCCTCAAGCTGACCGAGCGCAGTCCGCATGGTCTGCCCGGGCTGCCTGCGACGCGGCGGCGGCCCAGCTCCGCCGTGGCCGCCGCCTAAGTGGTTCGCCGACCGCGCCCAGGGCTACTTCGCGGTCCACCTGGGCGACGCGTCTCCCCGGCGCTGATCGACAACGAGGTGCGCGGGTGCCCGGCCGCCTCGCCCACCGCGACCGTGGAGATGTTCAAGGCGTCGTTCCACGCCGACCACAGCGACGAACTGCGCGCCATCACCGTCCGCGTGCTCATCATCCACGGTGCCGCCGATCAGTCCGCGCCCATTCAGTTGACCGGTCGGCGTACCGCGAAGCTGGTGCCAGGTAGCGTTTACAAGGAATACCCAACTGCCGGACACGGGCTCTTTGTCACCCAGGCGGTGCAGATCAAGCTGACATCCTCGAATTCACCAGCTATGCCGTGTGAGCGGGTGCCTTCTCGGCACCAGCCTGCAGCGGCATGCACGCGTAGCCGCCTCCCCGCTGGCATGCCGCGGCGCGGCACCTCACTGCTCGCACAGACCGAGCAGGACCGGCAGCTCATCAGGGCACCTGCGCTTCACCAGGACGCCGCCATTGCAATCAGATTAGGAGCGAAGCGGGCTGCTTCGAAATGACCAGCAAGCTCCTCATCCCAGAATGACAATTCGGTACTGAGCTGACGCTCTCAGAGACAGGTATCTATGAATACAGATCGAGCCTTACTTGCGCATGGAGCCGTGAGCAGTGACTATCGGACGTACACGCGTGCTCAGCCCATGCTCATGCGTGCGTCAGGTTCCCCGGGCATTGCCAAGGGCTGGCTGGATGTCTGCCGGACCCGGTTGTCGTTCCCGTCATCCGCCGGCCAGCAGTCCGCATGCCATTCACGAAATGTAGCGGACTTGTCACTATCTGTTCGCTAGGCCGGTGCTGGCAAGCCCATGCCCGAATTAAAGCATCGTCCACGGAGGTTAACGCTAGGTGTTATCGGGCCCTTTCAAGCGCTGCCGCCTGACGGCCAGGTCGCGCTGCCATTGGGTGTTGGCGGGGTCGGCGGCGGCGAGCCGGGCGGCGATGTCGAGGCTGGCCTGGTGGGCGGTGCGGGCGGCGGCCAGGCGCTATCTGCGCGTGCGCGCATCCGCAGTCCGGGGCCTTGGCGGTACCGGCGCCGGGCCGACTCATCAGCCGGCCAGCGAGGGATTGCACGAGCGGCCGACGATGGCCGAATAGTTTCCGGCGTAAGCAGTTGCGGCGGCGACGACTCAGCTGAGGCCGTTACGGCATTTCGCTGCTGACGGCTGTCGTTGTTGGGCGCGTCGCGCCAGGCCAACGAAGCCATACTGCCGCATAGGCTCTGCCCTTACTCGGTGTGTTTAAATAGATCGTGTTGTACTACAATGGTCTAGGTCGGCATTCCGCAATTTGCCGCGACGCCCCGGTCGAATACGAGTTGAAACACGAACTCCGCGGCTACAGGCCGCGCAAACCGAGTGTCTACGAGACAGACAGGCAACTCCTCCGCACCGTGGAACCCGAAGGAGGACGTGAGCATGGCGGCAAAGACGAAACGGAGTGCAGGTAGCAAGCAGAAGAGGCAGTGGAGGCTTGCCCACGGAGTCGGGGTGGCGCCTGCGCCCGCCTCCAAGATAGCGGCTCGAGCAGTCCGGGCTCCCCGTGGCGGCAGCGACTTGATCGTGCAGAAGTTCAACGGCCCTGGAGATGCGCCATCGACGACAACGGTGTCCGTGGGCAGCGGACCCCGCTTGCGCAATGCGACCGTGAACCTGATCTTCTGGGGCTCGGGCTGGAACACCACCCCGGCGCCGAACCCGTCACTGGTCGCCGTCGCGAACGATATCGCCTCGATCTTGACCGGTCCGTATGTGAGCGCGCTGGATCAATACGGAGTGAGTCCAGCTCGGTTCGGCGCCGCGTACCTGGACACCTCCAACCCTCCCAACCCATTCAACACCGGCAACGTCCAAAACAAGATCACTGACCTGATCGACAACGGCACCCTGCCCGAGCCGGACGAGGAGCCAAACGATCAGTTCCATTGCGTGCTGATGCCCCCCGGTGTCTCTTTCCAGCCCGGCACGGCCGGCGGCCTGCACACGTACGCCGAGTACACCGACCTTGACTGGTTCGACTTGGACTGGAATGACCGCTCTCATATGGCATGGGTGCTTTACGGCACGAGGGCGTTCATGTCTTCGGTGTTCTCGCATGAGCTCGCAGAGGCATTGAGCGACCCGGAGGGGAATGGCATACAAGTTAACCCGACGAACTCGACCAACTGGAACGAGATTGGAGACGCCTGCCGGTCCACCGGATTGCTGAACGGCGTCACCGTTCAGTCCTACTGGTCGCAGCGGGACCAAGCATGCGTGATGCCGAACAACGTGTCCATTCGTCGGCAGATCTCCTGCATTCACAAGACTCCGCGAGGGAACCCCTGGGATGACATAGAGATCATCGGAGGCACCGACGTCACCCGCGGAGTGCCCTTCACGATGTCCCAGGACCAGGCGATCCTCGAGATCGACCGCGGGAACACCTTCTTCGTGGTCGGCGCGGACGGCAGCAAGGCAGAAGTTCGGATCCACATCCGATTTGAAACTCTGACCCGACCCGGGACTCGCTATATCGCGACCGATCCGGACGACTCCACGGCGGACAACCTCCTATCGCTGCCCGAATGCGCCTGGCGTTAAGACCGGACCGGGTGCATGCGCCTGCGCGTCAGTGGATCGGCGTGCGCCTGCATTGATCCGAGATCCCAAGGGGTCGCGAGGGTCCCAATACTTTTCACTAGACCAGGCCGGTGATGCTAGCCACCTGGCTCACTTCGTCGCCGTCGTACACAGTGCGGATCCCGGAGATGGACATGCCGGCCGCGCGCGCATGGTCCTCGAGGCGGTTCGGCCGCGGCTCGGTAACTCCCTGGCGTACGCGATCAGCAGCCGCAGGTCCCGCTCGGCGGCGAGCATCCGCTCCCGGGCGCCCAGACCGAGCGCAGCAGCGGTCCGCGTCGCACCTGCTGCACCGCATCCCGGGCAGCCCCGCTCTCGCCGCGCAGCCGATCTTCGCCGAGCAGCAACTCCTCGTGCTCACGCTCGACGGGGAGCCTGCTGTCCCTTGGGAAGCGGCCTTAGCACACGCTTCAAAATAAGCTAGGTTTTTCGGCTCCGAAGGGCCTACCGTTTGTGGTATGGCGAACGGCGAGCGGGACGGCGAGGCCGACGGCGAGCGGGTGGCGCGGCTGTACGGGGTACTGCGGCCGCACCTGGAT
>WNGR01003862.1_pt1 | contig 19909 bp, 10 predicted proteins | sample 5407581 | NCBI WGS metagenome assembly WNGR01 (sample SAMN13153383, study PRJNA577476) | soil metagenome | isolation source: 80 cm soil or saprolite under Garry oak tree replicate 2 | place: USA:California | collected 2016-06-15 | reverse complement strand
TGAATGGGTTCGAGGAGAGCCAGCAGCACGGCACGGTTCCTTGCGCCTGCATATTCCTCGAGCGCGCGGCCGAGCGGCAGATGCTGCGCCTTGCCCTGCACGGACAGCCGGGTCGTGTAGGTGGCGAGAAACGCGAACGGATACTCCGGATCGCGCTTGTTCTCGGCCAGATGAAACGTCACACGGCCCACCGTCCGCCAAACCGGATTGAGCGCGTGCAGATAATCCTGGACGCTGTGTCCGGATTCGCGCACCCTCCGGCGCACCTCACCGTCCAGTTCCCACCACCATTCGGCAAGGCGGTCCGCGTTGAGGTACTCCAGTCCCTGCATCGGTGGAGCTGTCAGGACAATGGCCGCCAGTTCTTCAGCTTCGGGCGTGGGCGTTGGAGGCAACTCCGAAGCGCCCGAAATCTCCGGCGTGTGGCAGAGGCGGGTCAGATAGCGGCAGGCGAATTCGCGCACCCAGACAAACTCGGGCGACAGCGAGGACGTGAGTTCGCGCGTCGCCAGGTGCACGAGCCCGCTTGCCTGCGATCCGGCGAATGTCTGCCTGATCCGGTCGTAGAGCGGATCGTCCGGCGACGGCGGCTCGGAAGCCGAAGCCAAAACATGCAACCGGCCATGCGGAGAAATAGTAAGGGCAATACCCATGCGGGTGCGTTCGACTCTCTAAAAACACTGTAGACCAACGTTGCAACGGCCAGCGCTTATCGCGCCGTCGGACGGAGCGGCAAATTGTGATTTCCATCCACGCGCCTACATGGAGCGCGGGGCTTCCGAGGGAGGCAGCGCGGAACAGAGGAGGAGGCATTCATCGATATACCTTCGCCACGGGCAGGAGCGGATTATCCATCCAGCATTAGTCCGGCCCGTTGAACGAACAGGCACGATTGCCGCCGAATGGCCACGATTCTTCACGAAGAGAAACGCCGCGTGGAAAATCGGCCTGCTTGCAATGAACAGTTCATCAATTGGGGAAAAGCTGGGGGAGGGCGCATCTGGGATCGAACCGGCGCATAAAGGTTTTGCAGTTTTGACAGCAACTCGTAACCCGCTGACAAGACAAGCGATTTCCGTCGGATTCGGGTTGCCAAAAGGGGTGGTTTTAGCCCCTTTTGGCACCTAATTGGCAACCATAATGGCAACCACGGACCACCCGTCACGCTTGCTCCCGAGCAGCGAGTTCCTCGTTCATCAAGTCCCTCGGTTCTTCTAGCCGCGACGAGCATCCCGGACCTCGAATGCAGGCATAGTGCGGCAAGTCTGGAATTCAGTCAAATCCGGCTGTCAACCTGACGATAGCCGACGATACGTCCCGGGAGAATGCCCGTTATATCCTTATTGTTATTGCTTTTACATGGGTGGGGGTCCGACGTTGCGGCTTTGGTTTTCTCCGGCGAGTGAGGTTCCCATCTATCGCCAACTGGCGACGCAGGTGCAACTCGCCATATTGAGCGGCGACCTGAAACCGGGCGAGCGGCTGCCGAGCACGCGCGAGCTGGCGCGTCGGTTCAGTATTCATCCGAATACGGTGAGCGCGGGCTACAGGCAACTATTACGCGACGGGTGGGTGGAGTATCGGCACGGAAGCGGTGTCTACATCCAGAGCGAGGCGGCCCCGGCGCAAACGCCGGAGCAGATTCTCGACCAGCACATCGTGGCGTTCTTCAAAGCGGTGCGCGAGCTGCGCTTGCCAGCCGTGGCGATCAGGCAGCGCGTAGCGGAGTGGATTGCCGCACCGCCGCCGGATCATTTTGTTCTGATCGATCCGGATGTCGATGCGCGGGAGATTCTGCTTACAGAAGTTCGCAAGCTGACGACGTGGCCCGCAGAAGCAATGACGATTGAGGCGGCCGCGAAGCCAGATGCGCTGCTGGCGGCGATTCCACTGTGCCGCCCGAGTAAAACCAAGATGATACGCGCAGTGCTGCCGGCGGGAATAGAACTGATCCCGTTGCAGATTCGGTCGGCGAACAAGTGGCTCGACCCGGAGCTACCGTCGTTGCGGGGAAACCTGATCGGCGTGGTTTCGAATTGGGTTGACTTCCGGGAGATTGCACGGACGATGCTAGCGGCGGCCGGCGTGGATCCCGACTTACTGGTAGTGCGAAATCCAAGGCGTCCCCGCTGGGAGCGGGGCCTCGACCAGACGGGCGCGATTATCTGCGATGTCCACACGGCTGCGACGCGCGAGTTGCCGAAGGGGCCGCGGGTCTTCGAGTTTTCGCTGCTGGCCGACGCATTTCAGTTAGAATTGAGCAAATTCTCTGATAGCTCGCAATTTTTGTGACACTCGCGAAACTGTCTGGAAGGGCCTTTTTCGGGTATAGAAGATGGCTAATCTCAGACCATCTCCGATACCCCGGAGGGGGTAATTCCGATGAATACCGTTTCGAGTGATCCCGCTGTGACGGACCGAACCGCTTCTCTTGCGCCCGGCGCGCCGCGTAGCCGCCAGGGCTTTTGGGCGCTTATCGCCACACAGTTTCAAGGCGCCTTCAGCGACAACATTCTGCGCAACCTGTTGCTCTCGATGATTGTCGGGATGAACCTGGCCAAGAGTGAGCGGGAGACGTTTGTTTCCGTGGTGACGTTCCTCTTCTCGGTGCCATTCCTGATTCTGAGCATGCCGGGTGGCTGGCTGGCAGACCGCTTCAGCAAGCGCCGAATCACGATCTGGACGAAGGTCATGGAGTTCGGCTCCATGCTGTTGGCAACAGCGGGACTGGCCACCCATTCCCTCACGCTTTCACTGGTTGCATTGACACTCGTGGCAAGCCAGGCGGCCCTGTTCGGACCTTCGAAATACGGCCTGCTGCCGGAGCTGCTGCCCGAGAAGAGCCTGTCGTGGGGCAATGGAGTAATCGAGCTGGGTACGTTCCTCGCAATCATCATCGGAACGGTTGCGGGCGCATGGATGGGCGAAAGTTTCAGCGGTCATGAAACGTACGCGGGATATGTGCTGCTGGGCCTGTCCGTGATCGGATTCCTGACGAGCCTCGGTGTTGACAAGGTGCCCGCTGCCGCACCGGAAAAGCCGTTCAGGCTCAATATTGTCGGTGACCTGTGGGCTCAGATCGGGAAAATGCGCAAGGATCGGGCGCTATTTCTGGCGGTGCTTGGCAATGCCTATTTCTGGTTCCTAGGCTCACTGCTTTTTTCGACCATTGTGATCTACGGACCCGATGTTCTACATGTCGGGCAGACGAAGACAGGTTATCTGAATGCGCTGCTGGCGGTGGGCATCGGCATTGGCAGCATGGCTGCCGGATGGGTAAGTGAGAACAAGATCGAATATGGGCTGATTCCGCTCGGATCGATTGGCATGACTTGTACGGGCTTGGCGCTCGGAATCACGCCGCATGGGATGGTGGGATCGGCGGTGCTGCTCGGAATGCTGGGTTTCTGGGCGGGATTCTTTGCCGTGCCGGTCAATGCACTGATCCAACACAAGCCCGCTGAGCAGGACAAAGGCGGAATCATTGCGGCGGCAAATTTGCTGTCGTTTGTAGGCATCGCGATCTCCTCGGGCGTGTACTTCGTTTTTACCGCCTACGTTCATCTCGATCCGCGCGGTGTGATCGTGGCCGCGTCGTGCATCACAGCGTTCAGCACAGCGTATGTCTTGTATCTGCTGCCCGAGTGGTTTGGGCGCCTGATTCTGTTCTTCGCAACGCAGACGGTGTATCGCGTTCGCGTGATCGGACGCGAGAACTTCCCTGAGAAGACGGGCGCGCTCCTGGTGTGCAATCACATGTCATTCGTCGATGTGGCGCTGCTGGTGGCGGCGACGGACCGGCCTATCCGATTTCTGATGTACCAGGGGATTTACGATCACCCGGTGGTGAAGCCATTCGCCAAGATGGTGAAAGCGATCCCAATTTCCAGCGAGCAGCATCCGCGTGAGATGCTCCACTCGCTCAAGACGGCAACCGATGCGCTGCGGAACGATGAGATCGTATGCATCTTCGCCGAAGGGCAGATCACTCGCACCGGGCAACTGCTCCCTTTCCGCCGCGGACTTGAGCGCATCATGAAAGGCGTCGAGGTTCCCATCATTCCTGTGAACCTGGACGGCGTATGGGGAAGCATCTTCAGCTTTGATCGCGGCCGCTTTCTTTGGAAAATGCCGAGGCGGATTCCGTATCGCGTCACGGTGAGCTTCGGTAAGCCGATGCCGCCCACATCGGCGGCAGCCGAAGTGCGGGCCGCGGTTCAGGAACTGCATGCCACCGCCTTCGAGACGCGTAAGCCATCCATGAAGATGCTCGACCGAGCTTTTGTGCGAACGGCGCGGCACCGGCCATGGCGGTTTTTCATGGCGGACGGCAAGACGCCGAGGGTTTCATTTGGATCTGCGCTCAACAAGACCGTCTATATTGCGCGCAGATTGCGGCGGCACATCGGGAGCAACCGCTGGTTGGAGTGCTGCTTCCGCCGTCAGTGGGCGGAGCACTGACGAACTATGCGCTGATGCTTATGGGCCGAGTGCCAGTGAATCTGAACTACACATCATCGAATGAGACGATTGCAAGTTGCGCCAAGCAATGCGAACTGGATGTGGTCATTACATCGAAGGCATTCATCGAGCGCTTTCCAAATATGACGATTCCGGGGCGAACCTTGCTTCTGGAGGATGCACTAAGTGGGCCGCATTTCTCTGAGAAACTGAGTGCGCTTGTGATGGCGTGGCTGCTGCCAGCGGTCCTGCTGAAGCGCGCGCTCGGTGCCTACCGCACAAAACCGATGAGCCAGACGATAGGCGAGACAGGAACGGATAAAACGTCGCCGATGGATGAACTGGCCACAGTGATCTTTTCGAGCGGGAGCACCGGCGACCCCAAAGGCGTGATGCTGTCGCATTTCAACATCGCGTCGAACATCAGCCAAGTCACCCAGGTTTTCATGCTCGGTGGACGCGACAAGGTTCTCGGTATACTGCCGTTCTTTCACTCATTCGGATTCACAGCCGGGCTGTGGCTGCCCGCGGTACAGGGCGTGGGTGTAGTGTTCCATCCGAATCCGCTCGATGCACAGGTGATCGGCGGACTGGTGGAGAAGTACAAAGTGACGTTCCTGGTTGCGACGCCAACATTTTTGCAGGCGTACATGCGACGTTGCACGCCTGAAAGCTTCGGCTCACTGCAATATGTGCTGGTTGGAGCGGAAAAGTTGCCGGAACGCATTTCGATCGCATTTGAAGACCAATTCGGCATTCGGCCCTTGGAAGGCTATGGCTGCACTGAGTGCTCGCCGGTGGTCACCGTGAATGGTAATGACTATCGCGCCCCGGGATTCCGTCAGGTAGCCGCAAAGCGCGGAAAGATCGGACATCCACTGCCGGGAGTTTCTGTGAAGGTGGTTGACATCGAGACCGGACAGCCGCTGACGCCGGGGATTTCCGGAATGCTGCTGGTGAAAGGGCCAAACGTCATGCGCGGCTATCTGGGCAAGCCAGAGAAGACAGCTGAAGTGTTGCACGACGGGTGGTACACGACCGGCGACGTTGGAATGATCGAGGAAGATGGCTTCGTCACAATAACCGACCGGCTCTCGCGTTTCAGCAAAATCGGAGGCGAGATGGTGCCACACATTCGCATCGAAGAAAGGCTGCACGAACTAGCCGACGCAACGGAACAAGAGTTCGCGGTGACCGCGGTGCCGGACGAAAAGAAGGGCGAACGAATCATCGTCATTCACACATTACCGGAAGTGACGCTGAAACCGGTGTTGGAAAAGCTGTCCCAGTGCGATCTGCCAGCGTTGTGGAAACCAAAAGCGAATCAGTTTGTTCATGTCGATTCGATCCCCACACTGGGCACGGGAAAGATGGACCTGCGCGCCATAAGAGCGCTCGCAACTTCACTGGCCGCTGAGGTTGAGGCAGAGGCCCAAGCCTGAGGGGAAGTGCCATGGAATTGATTGGTCTGCTGGCGATTGGAATTATCATCGGAATTCCGACGATCGCGATTATTGCCCTGGTTCGGAGCAAGAACGCCGAAAGGCGGATCGAGGAGAGCTGGTACAAATTCTCAGACCTCCAAGGCGATATTGCCGATCTGCGGCGGGAGCTAGCTAAGCTTTCGGATCGAGTGGTCAGACTGGAGGCCTCCCCGGTTGCCTCTCCTGCTGAGAATCGAGGAGCAAAACGCGAAACGGCATCTTTGGTGGTTGCTATTTCTCCCGCGGCTGCTGAAGAAGTCAAAGCCGTGTCGGTGCAGTCTTCACATCCTGCTGTTACATCTTCTCGGCTCGATCAGACGGCTCCCTTGCGCAGTCGACCCGAAGCTGCAACTACACCTGCGGCCAGTTTCGAGGCAAACGGGCAACCCGCTCCTGCTGGATTCGCCCCCTTTGAAGTGCCCACCAAGCCGGAGGTGGTAAGGGAAAGAGTGGCTGTGCCCACTGCGCCAGTTCCAGCCGCACCCCGCCCAGTCACACCGCCGACAACAGCCACTCCGGTACCACCATCGATTCCCTCGTTTGCCGCATACGAACCCGCAACGCCGCGGGAGAGCATATTTCAGCGGCTCAGGACGAACCTGCCTCTCGAGCAGTTTCTGGGCATGAATCTATTCGCCAAAATCGGCATTGTCCTTTTGGTCCTGGGTCTGGCTTTGCTTGGCCGCATCGCGCTGATTGCCATGGGGCCGGGGCCGCGCGTCGCGCTCACCTACACAATCGCCGCTGCCATGTTAGGCGGCGGTATTTGGCTCGAACGCCGCGAGCGCTATCGGCTCCTGGGCCGAACCGGCATCGGCGGCGGCTGGGCGTTACTCTTCTTTACGACATACGCAATGCATCACGTCCCACCGATGACCGTGATGCGCTCCAACACGCTTGACTGCATTCTGATGCTCATGGTCGCTGTTGCGATGGTAGCGCACACGCTGCGCTACCGCTCGCAACTGGTCACGGGCCTCGCCTTCCTGCTTGGCTTTTCCACCGTCGCGCTGAGCCAGGATTCGGTCTACGCCCTTGTCGCCGGCGTAATACTCGCGCTTGGCATCGCAGCCATTGCGTTGCGCATGAGCTGGTTTGAGCTTGAAATCTTCGGTATCTTGGCGAGCTACGCAAACCACTTCTACTGGCTCTACAAACTCTATCCCGAAGGTACTGCCGGCCGTGCCTTTCCGGAGTTTTGGCCCAGCGCAATCATCCTGGTTCTTTATTGGGCCGCCTTCCGCATTTCGTATGTGGCCCGTAAAGTTGCTTCGCAGCGCCAGGAGTCCTTTTCGACGATCGCCGCGCTTGCCAACACCATACTGTTGCTCGCGGTCATGAAGTTTCAATCGACGCATCCCGAGTTGGCGTTCTACGCACTGCTTGGGATCGGCGCGCTTGAGTTCATCTTCGGCCAACTACCGGTCACACGCCGTCGGCAGGCCGCCTTTACTCTGCTCACGGTCATCGGTACGTTGTTGATCTTTGCTGCCGTACCGTTCAAGTTCAGCGGCAACAATATCGCTTTGTTCTGGATGATCGCGGCCGAAGCGCTGCTTATAGCCGGCATCGTGCAACGCGAGACTCTCTTTCGGCGCTTGGGCTTGCTCGCCGGCGGTCTGACGGGCCTGCTCATCGTCTACGAGGCACGCAGTATCATCGAACTCCGCGGGTCTTCCGAGGCGCTGCTGCTCAAAGACGGTATCCTCCTGCTCACCTGCAGCGCGCTCTTCTATCTAAATGCTCTCTACCTCGGCGGCATGTGGCGGGAACTTTTCGGTAGATTCGACAGCGGCCTGGCAACGGCGCAGAGCTATCTCGGCTGCATAACCTCATTTCTCGGAGTGTGGGCTCTCTTTACCTCTGACTGGACCGCTGTTGGCTGGGCGGCGATGCTGCTCGGCGCTGCGTTCGGGGAGCGCTACCTCAAGAACAGATCGCTTTTGCTGCAGGCATGGGTACTGGCCGGCGCGGTGATCATTCGAGCCGCGATTTTCAATTGGCACTTCGACAATCCGTTTCCTCATCACTTGGCCATGCGGATTTTCTCGTTGCCACTGCTTGCACTCGTCTTCTATAGCACCCGGTGGGTACTGAACGAAGAAACTGCTCTGTCGCGTATTTTGCGCAGCGCCTCACTCTGGGCCGGTACCGCGCTTCTCGCAGCACTCGCTTCGGTAGAACTACCCACCGCCTGGATTGCGCCGGTATGGGTGGCGCTCGCTGTTGTGCTGTGTCTCTTAGGGCGCAGGTTTCGCCTGCGCGACCTCACCTTCCAGGAACACGTACTTGCCGCCGCTACCATCGTCGCGCTTTTCACCTCTAACTTAGAAGCCACGCGCGCACTCGACCGTTATCTACCGCTGATTGGCTGCGCCGCAGCTTTTTACGCCGTTTCGCGCTTCTCGACCCAGAGGGACGCATCGTACCGCCAAACCGCCGCTTGGTTGCACACCTGGCCTGCAACCGCGCTCCTCACCGCCCTCGCATGGCACGAGTCCCCGCAACCGTGGCTTGCCGTCATCTGGATTCTCTTCGCACTCGCTCTCGCCATTGTTGATCATGTTTTCACCGTGGAGGAGCTGCCGTGGCAAGCGCACACACTCGCACTGCTCGCTGCCGGTTGCGCTGTGACGCTCAACTTCTTCATCACAGACAAGCTGCATGGCGTCGATCTCCGTCTGATTACGGTTTCCATCCTTGTTGCGGCTCTTTACAGTCTCGCGCGATGGGTGCGCATACCGAAATCGTTAGAAGATACTGATGCGCGACATGCATACACCTGGCTGGGGAGCGGTTTTGCGGCGTGGCTCCTTTGGTGCGAGTTGCAGCCCATCAGCGTGGCGCCGGGCCTTGGAGTGTTCGCTCTGCTCCTCTTCGAAATCGGCACTTGGCGGGGACAGAGGCAACTTCGGCTGCAGGCCTATGCACTGCTGGCGGCGTCATTCCTACGCATTTTCTTGGTGAATCTCAATGCGGCCACGCTGCCTGGCGACTTTATAAGCCCGCGCATCTACACCGTGATGCCACTCACGCTCATCTATTTCTACGTCTGGGCACGATTGCTACGGCCAAACTCGCAGCCCGAGTTCGGACGATGGTCGGCAAGCGATCTCATCGCGTACTTCGGCGCAGGCTCCGCCGTTGCGCTTCTCTATTACCAGCTTGCTCCGCAGTGGATCATCGCAGGCTGGGCACTCGTGGTCGTTGCGCTTATGGTCGCGGCACTCATACTCGACAAAGAAGTCTTCCTCGAACAGACCGTGCTGCTCACCGCAGGAATCGTCGTACGAGGGATGGCTCACAATGTTTTCGGTTCCAGCTATTTCCTTAGCGACGGATGGCGCGGTAAGTTCTCCGTTCTCTCGCTAACATCCGCTCTGCTCCTTGCGGCGCTGCCGTTCGCATTCCGAATTCGCAGCCGCTACCAGGAGCGCCCGCGTGCCTCGTTTCTTGCACACTATCTGGCGGCGCGCCGGCCCGACCAGATTCTGTTCTTCGCTCCGCTTCTGCTTATCGTTGTCACGATCGCGGTCAAGCTGGACCCTGGCATGGTGACGCTGGCGTGGAGCATTGTCGGGCTTGTAGTGATTCCGCTTGGACTGCTAGCGAGCCAGCGCTCCTACCGTCTGACAGGACTCACTCTGCTCTTGCTCTGCATCGGCAAGATTGTCTTCCGGGATGCGTGGCGCCTCGACGAGCGGAGCCGATACATCACCTTCATCGTGCTCGGAGCGGCGCTGATTCTCGTCTCTGCGCTTTACAGCAAGTATCGCGATCAAGTGAGCCGCCTGCTATGAAACGAATCATGGCACTTTCGCTCGTTCTGGGCGTTGCGATCGCGGGCTTGTACCTGGCGCAGCGTTCCAACCGCCATGATGCCGCGACTCCCGGCGCAGTACTCAATGCAACGGCGGATTTCGAGCGCGACCTCTCACGAGTGCCGATGCACCTGACACAGCTTCCGGACGAGAGCGAGGTTCGTATCGGCAACGAACTGGCAAATGAGTATCTCTCCCGTGAGCCCGTGCACTCGGCCGAAATGCAGATTGTTGAGAAGTATATCGGCGGAGTCGGCGGTCGTGTTGCCGCCCGCGCCCATCGCAAACTTCCTTATCGTTTTCATCTCGTCACCGATCCCAACCTGATAAACGCCTTCGCCTTGCCGGGCGGCCATATTTTTGTCGGTCTCGGGCTTCTCCGCGAGATGACGAGCGAGGACGAGCTGGCCTGTGTGCTTGGGCACGAGATTGAGCATATCGATCATTACCACGCCGCGGAACGGATTCAAATCGAGGCGCAGCTGAAGAAGTTTGACCTGGACGCTGTTGCCGCCTTGGTGCAGATACCTCTCGAACTCTGGCAGGCGGGATACAGCAAAGAACAAGAGCTTGAGGCCGACCGCGAGGGGCTTCTCCTCGCGACGGTGGCGGGATACTCCCCTCAAGGCGCTGTAAGCCTCTTCGTCCGCTGGGCCGAACTCCACAGCGAGTATGTGATCCATGCCAGCACGCCGGTTGACGAACTCAGCCAAGTCGCAATTGAGGGGTTGCAGGGTTACTTCCGGAGCCATCCCCTGCCGGAAGAGCGCCTCGAACAAGCGAAGAAGGTGATCGCAGAGGAAGGACTGGACGCAACGAAGCCACTCACGCCGCTCGCGATCTCTTCCTTGATCCGAACCAAACGCTCTCTCTCTGTCTCGGCAAAGGATGCGGGGGAGACTCAGCTTGGGAGATGAGGCCATTTTCGGAAGGGAGATGATGCGAATCAATCGCTCAGAATCGATAGACTGCCTAGCCTTTACCGCTGCCGTGACGATCGCAAGCCGAATATTCATTTTGCGCGACAGGCTTCTGGGAAGAGTGAAGAGATCTCCGCTGGAAGATCCCCCGTGCCTGGAAATCTCGAGGCGTCCCATCGCTAGCGGCAAACAACTTCTCGACGCGGTTTTCGTCACCCCGACCGAGGTGCCCGCGCGCGCGGCAGTCCTGCTTTGTCATGGGATCGGCGAAACCGTGGACCACTGGTTCGGAGTACAGAAGCTCCTGGCGGCTCAGGGCGTCGCCTCGCTTGTTTTTGATTACACCGGATATGGAAGGAGCACCGGACGGATCCAATGGAAGCAGTGCGAAGAAGATGCCATCGAAGCCTTCGGCATGTTGAAAGCGCTGCTGCCGGACACGCCTACTTCCATTTTGGGATTCTCACTGGGCAGCGGAATTGCAGCCGCAGTTCTCGATCGTATTTCGCCGGAGAAGCTGATCCTTTGCTCTTCGTTCACCTCGTTTCAAGCCGCCGCGTGCTGCGCAGGCTTGCCACGCTGGCTTTCATTTCTGGCACCGCCGATTTGGGATACCGAAGAGTCTTTGCGCCGTTGCTCCTTGCCTGTACTGGTTTTGCACTGCGAGAATGATCGTTTATTTCCAGCCCAAATGGCATCGAATCTGACTTCGAGTTGTAAGGAACCCGCAAGGCTCGTGATCGTCTCAAATCAGCGGCACAACGATCCTTTTTATCGGCCCCACCACAAGTATTGGGATCATGTGGTTTCCATTCTTGTTTCTAATCATCCTGCCGTAATGAATGCCTGACTCGTTAGCGAGGAGACCGATTGATTTCTCGAAAAGCAAGCTTAGGGATGCTGATTATTCTCACCGCGATGGTTGTCTTGATTTGCTTCATGATTCCGCGGATTCCGCAGCCGCCCTCGTATCACCTGTTCGCGGATCGGAGAAGCTTCCTCGGAATTCCCAATTTCGGCGATGTGGTGTCGAATCTGCCTTTCGCTCTGATCGGAATCTGGGGCCTGGCTTTCTTGCAGCAATCTCGTTCTCGCAGCCATGCCGGCACGTTCATTGAAGAGAGGGAGCGATGGCCATATCTATTCGTCTTTGCGGGATTGCTGCTCACGGCCTTCGGCTCTTCCTATTACCACCTCGTTCCGGACAATGCTCGACTCCTTTGGGACCGTCTGCCGATGACGATTACTTTCATGTCGATGGTGTCAGCGGTCATCGCTGAGCGCATCAATGTTCGCCTCGGAATTTGGCTGCTGCCAATCTTAGTCTCTGCTGGATTAACAAGTGTGTTGCAATGGGAATCGAGTGAGATGAGAGGCGCTGGGGATCTGCGTTTTTACGCAGCTGTACAAGCCTATTCAGCAATGGTGATTCTGCTGGCGTTCCTCTTTCCGCGGCGTTACACACGAACCAAAGACTTCGGACTGGTCATCGGCTTCTACGCTCTGGCAAAAGCCTTGGAGACTTTCGACAAGCCGATCTTTGCAACACTCCACATCGTGAGTGGTCATTCTCTCAAACATCTGGCTGCGGCCGCAGCTGGGTACTACATTTTGCGAATGCTGCAGAAGCGCGAGCCTGTGACTGAGGTGTCTCCACTTTCTCATTTGGGCCGTGTATCTGCCACGACTGAATAACGGGATTGTAGGCGGAAAACCTGACAATAGCGAACGGAATCTTGCCGACAACTCAGCATTCTGCCTGTGTTACGGCCGTTCCGAGTGGCAACGATGGCCCACGTGATCCTGCTCACCTCACTTCTCGCTAGCTGACTGCACTGCCGACGCCTGCCAGTGCGTGGAAGGCAATCTGAGCTGCCTTCTCGGAGTAGGATGGATAGCAATAATCCGGCAATGGGCTTCTCTTACTGCTTTTGCAGTTTTGTGTCTCGGTTTCGGTTGCAACTTTGAAGCCAATGCAACTCCCACTCCGTCGCAGATCCAGCTTGACCTCCTTCAGAATCGAGAATTCCTGTCTTCGAAGACTCAATTCGCCATCATCGGCACAGCTCACGCGATAGGAATGATGTCCGTCTTGCCCCTCAGTGTCTCTTGACTCATCCCCGAATTCGTTCCATCGTTATCCCAGCCTGTCCTTTCAATGCTATCCGTCACTAAGCTCTTCGCCTACACCGCCCTGGCCAGTTGTCTCTGCGCCGTCCGCCCTGACGTTGCCGATCTCACCCCGCCCCCCGGCCGGATGAATACGTTCCCCGCCCGAACTCTCTGGGTCTGGGAACGTCCCGAGGACCTCAGCTCTCTCAATCCGCAAACCACGGCAATCGCCACCCTCGACCGCACCCTGCTCCTCGGCCGCACCGTCGCCGTCGCTCCTCGCCGCCAGCCTTACGCCTATCCTGCCGGCATCACCCGCATCTCTGTTGTCCGCATTGAGGCTCCAGGGGTCATTGACCCCGCGCTTGAGACCGCCGTTGTCGATCTCGTCCTCGACACCCTTTCGACCTCACCGTCCGCATTGCAAATCGACTTCGATGCCCGCCACTCCCAGCGCGATTTCTACGCCGCGCTCCTGCGCGATCTCCGCCGCCGCATGCCACCTTCCATGCCGCTCTCCATCACAGCCCTTGCCTCCTGGTGCAGTTCGGACGACTGGATTAATCGCCTCCCCGTCGATGAAGCCGTCCCAATGCTCTTCCGCATGGAGCCCGACCGCCGCTTCGCCCCGCCCGATCTCCCTTGGTTCAGCAGAGTCCTTTGGTGGGGCCCGAGTAGCCCTTGCGCCCCGGAACGCCATTAAGGAAGCGGATTCCGATTCCTTTCGGACGGCCAACTACAATTTGTCCACCGCGTTCGTGGCCGATTCAGAGCCATCCTGACCCGGAAATCGGATCAAGTTGTCCACAGACGGAGATGTGGACAAGTTCCGATTCAGATGTGGACAACTTCTGCTTCAGGATTCGCGCTAATAACGCGGTTCGCCCGAAGCACGATGTACGACATCACCATAAGGAATCGAAATCCGAAGAGGCCTGGACTTTGAACCGGCGTTCCTGACCCGAAGGTCGGCTTGATCCCAAGCCACGGTCGCACGGATTTGCGGTTTTGGAATGGCACCTGCCACCGCTCAAAATGTCTTCGATCCTTCAGTTCCAGCATCTTTCTCCACTCAGCCCGGGACGCCGAGCCTTTGCAGTCATACGATCCAAGGCGGATATCTTTGTCAAATATATCCAACTTGTAGAGCAAATTCAGGAACGCGGCTGCGGCGGATCCATCGTCCTTAAGGTCGGTAAACACCGGACAGCCTTCGGAATCCCATAGAGAATTGACATAGGCACTGAGCCCTTCTGCGAGAATTCTGCGTCCCCTGAGGGCCTCAATCCGATCAGCGAATTGTTTGATGATCTTATTGTCGAATGGATCATTCGGACGAACCGGAATGATTGAGCGCATAGCCGGATGAGAATTTCGTGAGGGCAGTTCCATGAAGCGATGTCGAAAGTCACCGTTCCCGGATCTCATGGTGCTGAGATAGTTGGCTGCATCTCTGATCGCTTTCGCCCGGTTGACACTCATTCTCAAGTCGGCAGCTGCCTGATCAAGTACCGCGTCTGCTCTCTCAACTACTGCGTCTACCTTCTCAACCGCGCTTAGAAGATCCCATGTTTCAAAGATCTCCGTCGCGAATTTCGAGGTCTGTTTGTTCGCCGGCGAAGGGGCTACTGCCGGAATAATCCCGCTCAACCTGGACATTTTCCCCAGCAGGCTTACCGCGAATTCCATCGCGCTTTGGGAATCGAAACTCTTATTTTCGGAATCTGAACCATTCCCGACTCCCAGACTGAGCTGTTCTCGAGTGGGAGATAACTCGGCGGAACGCGACAAATAGATCCGCAAAAGTTCGCCACAAAAACAAAAATACCGGGACACGGTAGTCAGACCATCCAAGTGACCGAGCAGTTGTCCCATTAAAAATACATCCGAATTCCACGGCTTATCCGTGCGCCGAATTTCCTGTGGCCGGAAGTTTTGGCCGGCAATTAACCAAATACGGTCCGCTTCACTCATGTATTCGGGCGGTTCGCAACCGGTTGGAAGGAGCAAACGAAAAAGTCCCCAGCTACAAAAAGACTTCCTCAGATGATGGTAGTGAGTTGGGTGGGAATCCGACCGGCTTCCCGTAACGTCCGAGATAATCTGATTCAGTGCTGTGAATATGCCCGGGGAAATGCAAACGAATTCGTCACACCCGAACAGCCAGCCATTTTGGGATTTGACCTTTCCCGGACGAGCCTCACGGCACTTTCGCAGGAACGCGAAGTCCTCGGACCGCATTACCTCGGCCGCGGTCTTGCGCTTGGCGCTATCGCTTTTCACAGTGTGATCCTCATACGGCTGCACAATCACTCCTTCCCAGCCGTCAATGTGCAGATCGCCGGTTCTGAGGAGACGCGCTTCCTCTCTGCGCAATCCGGCCGCTCCGAGGATGACCAGACCGGTTGCAATGTCACGACGATCCTCGGAACGGGTACCCTGCCAGCGCAATCTGATGCGCCGTCGGATTTCCAGGTACTCATCGTGGGAGAGAAGATCGACATCAACCCGGTCCAAAAGCACCGGCGGTGCCAAAATTGCTTTGTCCCTCAGCCGGCTCTTTCCGTGGCAGTTCCGCATGTAGGAATGGAATTGTCTTAGCGCGCCGGTCAAATCCCGGACGGTTTCGCCGCCGTCTGGAATCGATTTTGCCCTTTCAACCATTTGCTTATAGAGATCCTCGAGATCTTTATCGGGAAGATCTGCAGGATCTTTGTCAGGCGATTCCGCGCCCATGATGGACGCGAGAACCGCGGTACAGCGGGCGAACTTCTTTAGACTCTCGGTGCTTTTCGCGATCGGTGCCAGCAGAATCAAACTCTGAGCGTAGTCGACGATTCGCTTTGCCAAGAGAATTGTGGTGACCGCGGCCGGCAACCTCTTGAGCCCGTCTATGGCGTTTGCTGAAACATCAACGTTCAAGGCGCTGATGATAGAACTGCACCACTCCGGCGGCGGTGGCAATTCCGATGACTTAGCAATCGTGCTGGTTTCGTCTACGGCACTTGCGTCGCTGGGGGCTGGTAATCCAAACAGCCACTCCTTGTCCGAGATACGCTGCATTTGCTTCAGTGACAAAGATTGAGACATGTACCGCCGATGCGCATATGCTGCCACGACACCAGGCATTTGAGTGTAGGCAATGCACACGGTTGATCTGACTAAAAGATCGAAACTGCAGAGCGGCGACCCACCAGCCGCCCTCCTTATAGTTTCAAATTGCTCCTTGATTCTCTTGATGATCGTCTCATCATTCGCGTGTCCGGCCGTCGTCATCGGGTCAGGTCTAAGCAACTCTTCGGCCAGATGCGAGGGTGTGCGCATCATCAGAATCGCGGTGAGCGCATCGGGTTGCCATGAGCGATACTCAGCGAATCCTGAGCCGTGCCAGGAGACTGATAGTCCCATGTAGATCGTGTGGGCGGTGGCCATGGTGCAAGACAGAACCTTAGGAATCGCTCTCACGAGAGCTGCACGCCATATAGAAATGCCGAGGCCAGCAGCGGGACAATCGAGGACATCCGAGATTTGTCATGCCCCGCCTCTTCCTGCTTCTTGAGTTCAGAAGTGAGCCAATTGCCCCACGCGCGGTGGTTTCTGAATGCGAGCCCAAGGTTCATTCGGAAAGGGTTTTCAAACTGAGGGATAAGGAGGGCCGCGCGCGGCAGTTCAACTTCGGTATTCAGTTCGGTGTGGTGCCGTTCGATCCAACATTCCGAGACCTCGTAGAGAATCCTGAGATACGAGATCACTGTGCCGTCGTCGAGGTCGCTATGCTTGATCATGTCCTCGAATTCGCGCATCTCGGTCTTGGTCCAAGGGCCCGTTTCATCGCCTAGCAACACATCGCCAACGGCAGTACGGTGTTCGAGAAGGAAAGCCCTGAAGGCCGGACAAGCAGCCTCCTGATTCTCCGTTAGGTCGATCTTCGACGGGTCTCTTAGGATGTCTGAACGGGACATCGCGGATTGTCTACGCTTGCTCATGAGCACGGCTCCACGACGTTCGGGTTAAATAGGTCTGGCGTTAAAGTGATTTCCCGCAGGATGTGCTCTGTGAATTCCATCATGGCCTGGAAATATGGAACAGGATCGAAGCTCCCATAGGGATGATGGCGCTCCTCGCCACGAAAGGCGTGCCCACAATATTGATCGGTGTAGATGGCCGGCAGCCCTACTTCAAGCGCCATGGTCTTGACCAGTCGCCTCGCCCAATTCGGGTCGAAGCGGAACAAATTGCTCAAAAACTCCTTGATTGAGGAAGGAGTCACGGGTGCAGTTTGAAGCTTTCCATCGATCTCTTTCAAGAAATAGCAAGGCGTACTCCGGCTGGATCGAGGCAGGCCATATGAAGCAAGACTATCGATGTACTGGTCATACTTTGCCGCGATGTCTCGAGCGCTTTGGCAAAGCTGAAAGGCGCGCGCGTTGCCTTTTTCGGTGATGGAGCCAAATCCGGTCTCGCTATCGTATTGGGTATGGTGCAGGTAAAGATGAGTCGTGCTTCGCATGCCAAGGCAGATGTCGATTGCCCAAATGGCCAGCACCGTCAGGGCGGCGTGTTTCTCCACAAAAACTTGGCGCCGGTCCTCGTCTGTGCGAACCGCGACAACTTCCTCGACAATTGCGCGCAACTTTTCCACGGTTTGTTTGAGGAATTCCGGCTCAGCGCAGCGGCGGCTACATACGAACCGTTCATCCTTCGGCAGGCGGCGGGTTGCGAGCTCCTTCTCCCACCCAGCCTCGCCCAGGTCAGCCATGATGCGTAATACCGCGCGTTCGTGAACACTGCGGAGATGTTCAACCGTCGGCGTGAAATACCACCTGCGAACGTCGGCGAGGGAATGGCCTTTGCAGGTGATCAGATCCGCGGATACGATATCGCCGACTTCCTTGGCGCGTTGAAAAAGTACTTTGCCGAGTTCGGAAGGGCTGATGCGGAAGTTCAATTTAGCTGACTCCATGAAGTCGCTCAGCCGCTTGACGTAGGTCTCTTCGCTTCCGGGGAAGATTTTGACAGCTTGCTCGCCAATGGTCAGGAGATCAGGCCGCTCTCCTCTGAATCTCAAATGTTCCAGCAGTTCGCCAATGGGCCACGCCAAATCGCAAATGCCTGTTAACTCGAAGCAGCTTTTCCGACGTCGCTCGCCGCTGATGGGAATGTACTCGGTGCGGTAAGGCGGCTCAATGACACGTACGCAGGTTCGCGGGACAAAAGCAGCCTTTGGGTTTTCGCTGTCGGCGAGGCGGAGGAAGAAGTCGAAGTCGATTGGCGGGGGTGTCTGTGGCAGCCCGACCATGAGACCGGTAGCCTGCGCGGGCGAGCAGCCCAGCCACAAAACTGCCTCGGTCCAAGCGATCAATTCGAGCTGTTCTTCGCCAGACGTAAAGTGCCTCCGCCCTGTGCGCATGGCAGAGATCAGCCTCGCGAATTCACTGGGGTGCGGTTCTAGAAAACGATTTGGAAGAAGTTGGTTAGCTCTGTCGTGTGCCGCCCGAACATGCTCGGCCGCGCGCGGGCCGCCCGCGGTCAGAATGATCTGCCGTCTGGGGAGGTGATCTTCGGGGCATTCACCGGCTCTGTCGAGTTCTTCTCGTTCTTCCAACGTACCGCGTGTCCGCGTAACGATCTCGGCCTCCGCGGATGCTGTACTTGATTCGCCATCGGCATTGACGGTCCTGGTGGTAACGCTCACTGGACGGCGGTCGTTCTGTCCGTTGCCGTCATGCTTCCGCTTGCGGTATTTTCGGCCGGCTATACCACGTTCGATGAAAGCCGAAATCGAACCGAGGGTCTCCCGAAAATCTCCCTTCCAGACGCCACAGAACGTCTGTCCATCGCCCCGCCTGCTTTCCTCGATCAACTCATCGAGCGCTTTTCGGTATTGCTCCGGATCGATCGGGTTCGAAGCGCAGGGCTTAGGAAGGCGGCCGAGTGCTTCCGACCATTCGTCTTGTGAAAAATCACGAGCACGAAGACATGGCCCATAAATATATTGATAAATATCTTGGTCAGGAACCCCGGCGGCCGTGGAGCGCGCGACGGCGAACTCAACCGTCAAGATCGAAACCTGCGCAATCAGCATCTGGCCCTGCAGCAGGAGGTACTTCAGGTAATTGTCCTTTTGAGATGGATTGAGTACGGGCCAAAGCAGACCTTCGAGACCATGCCTCTTTATTGCTTTCCTCTTGAGAGGATCGCCATCGGTCGCGGCGAGGAATGAAGATCGTTGGGGGCCGACCATGCCCAGGTCGTCGGCAAATCTCTCGGGCGCTGCCAGAACGGCATCGATGTAAGGGCGCCACGAGGCGAGCGGGCGGCAGATGCTGGTGAATCGGACATCTCCAATCGCGAGATCGGATATAGACCGAATGGTCAGGAGCCGGCCTATGTATCCGACCGGCGGATCGTAAAAGTCGATGAGCCTGTGCATTTTGGTGGCGGCCTTCGCCAACTCAGGCCGCTTTCCACCTTCGCTCACCAGTTCCACCAGTCGGTCCAGGGCTTGTACCTTCCGCCCGGAAGTTTTAGCAGTGTTAGCCATCGGTCCGATCCGATATCTCCTGAAGCTGCGATTCCGGCCGCAGAAGCATATGCTCGTCGCCCGGACGCTCGGGACACTGACGACCGACCTCGATTCCCGCAGCATCGACCATGATCCGTCCCCCGCCGGGCCTCGGAAGCACCGACTCCGCTCCGTGGTCAAGTTGCCGGCGTCGCACCTCGGGCAGGCGATAGACTTGGTAACCAGTTCTCTTGCCGGTCTCCGGATCCACGACCTCATCCGCCGCGTAGATGTTCACCAGATCGTCAAAGGCCCTGTCAATCTCCTGGCGCGCACGATCCCATGCATGCCGGTGCTCACGGCGGGCCGCGACGCGGTCACCGGCGCTGTGATCTTTCCTGTCCTCCTGAATGGCTCCGTCGTTCGCCATGTAGGTAGAACGTAACTTGCTTACCGTCTTACTATCGACCGGGATCGGATCCCCTTCAGTGCGCAGGTCCATCGGGGTGAGCTTGGCCAGTTTGCCGATTTCACCGTGGAGTCGCACCGCGCGGCTCTGCATCGCCTCGCGCCCGGTCCGAATCCGGATAGATCCGCGGGGTGGTA
>WNGR01002559.1_pt1 | contig 19912 bp, 16 predicted proteins | sample 5407581 | NCBI WGS metagenome assembly WNGR01 (sample SAMN13153383, study PRJNA577476) | soil metagenome | isolation source: 80 cm soil or saprolite under Garry oak tree replicate 2 | place: USA:California | collected 2016-06-15 | reverse complement strand
GTGGCCGAGGGCGACAAGGCGCTGTGCTTCACCCAGTACGCCGAGTTCGGCCGGATGCTGCAGCCGCACCTGGCGGCCAGGCTCGGCTGCCCGGTGCTGTTCCTGCACGGCGGCACGACGAAGAAACAGCGGGACGCGATGGTCGAGACGTTCGGTGAACTCGACGAGCCGGCCCTGTTCCTGCTGTCGCTGAAGGCCGGCGGCACCGGGCTCAACCTGACCGCGGCCAGCCACGTGATCCACGTCGACCGGTGGTGGAACCCCGCCGTGGAGGACCAGGCCACGGACCGGGCGTTTCGCATCGGCCAGCGCCGGAACGTGCAGGTCCGCAAGTTCGTCTGCGTCGGCACCCTGGAGGAGCGGATCGACGTCATGATCGAGGAGAAGAAGGCGCTGGCCGAGCAGATCGTCGGCACCGGCGAGGGCTGGCTGACCGAGCTGTCCACCGAGGACCTGCGATCCGTCCTCACCTTGTCCGCGGACGCGGTGAGCGAGTAATGGGCGGGCGCTGGGAGGACTGGCCGCCGGCCCGGCCGATCCGGGTGGACGGCGGGATCAGGGCGAAGAGCAAGCGCGGTGCCATCGGCGAGCAGTGGTGGTCGCGCCGGTTCATCAGCGTGCTGGAGTCGTACGGCATGAGCGGCCGGCTGGCCCGGGGCCGCAGCTACGCCCGGGCCGGGCAGGTGCTCGACTTCGAGCTCTCGCAGGGCAAGGTCACCGCCCGGGTGCAGGGGTCGCGGGTGCGCCCGTATCAGGTCCGGATCGGGGTGCTGCCGCTGACCACCGCGCAGTGGCGGCGGGTGCAGGATCGCCTGGCCAGCCAGGCGCTGTTCCGGGCCAAGCTGCTGGCGGGCGAGATGCCGCACGAGATCGAGGAGGTGTTCGCCGAGTGCGGCACGCCGCTGTTCCCGCGCTCGCCCGCGGACCTGGATATGCACTGCAGTTGCCCGGACTGGGAGGTGCCGTGCAAGCACCTGGCCGCGGTCTGCTACGTGCTGGCCGAGGAGTTCGACCGTGACCCGTTCGGCATGCTGGCCTGGCGTGGCAAGGCCCGGGACGAACTGCTCACCGCGCTGCGCCGGATCCAGGTCGGCGGGTCAGGCTCGGGCCGGGTCAGCGCGGGCGAGGTCAGCGCGGGCGAGGTCAGGCCGGGCCAGGACGCGGCGGCGGGCCCGACGCAGCCCGGCGGCGGCCTGGACGTGCCGGCCCCGCCGCTCGAGGAGTGCCTGGACGGGTTCTGGTCGCCCGGGCTGAGCCCGGCCCGGCTACGGGCGCTGGCCACCGCGCCGGACGCCGCCGCCCCCGACTTGCTGCTGCGCATGTTTCCCCCGCCGGCCATCCAGGTCAGGGGGCAGGACCTGGCCGACGTGCTGGCTCCCGCCTACCAATGGCTCGCCGCCGGCGATGTTGACGATCCGGGCGGGGGCATGTAACGGACGTCCGGTGTGATCTGGCCTGACGTCTCAGCCGATGCCACCGACAGGGCCGACCCTGACATGGGATTCCGCCCCCGGAAACGGGGAATTATGGCACTGTGCTACCTGAGCGGCTTACGAGAGGGCGGTCGAGTTCGGGTGGGATCAGCAGGGTGGGGTGGGGCCTGCTCGCCCGGGGGCAATGGCGATCAGCTGCAGTCAGCCGGGGAAAGGTACGCTGCCGACATCGGTAGACCGGCTTCCGAGCCAGGCTATAGCGACAATCAGGTAGTTAGCCGGCTTCCAGATGACCCGCCTGCCCCGCCGTCAGAAGTCGGATCAGCCCGCCCGTGCCGATGCGGGCATCCCTTCCCCGCCCACCAGCACTACCGCAGGGGATCGGAGTGCTCCTTGTGCCAAGAGTGTCCTCGTTATCGGTCCTCTGCCGGGCTGATCGCACAGATCGTCGGTAAGCTGACCAGCCGTCGCCGGACCGAGCCAGGCGAATGCGACAGGTCATAATTGTGACACTAAAAACAGTTCTGCCGTGGTCTCCGGGCTAGGCCCTTGTCGTGACGGTCCGTGAGCACTCCGGGCCAACGACATCGACGATCGGTACCTACCGGCCGGGCGCGACCCTAGCCCCACCGTGCCTACCATCCCGCCGCGCCCAGGATCCCTAGGCCGGCGCGCCAGGCCCGCTTCCCGAAGGCGCCCAGACCCGCAGCATGGCCTTGGGCAGGCCCCACCAGCCCAGCGCGGTCAGCCGCTCGTCGTCGTCGATCGCGCCGAGCACCTGCCAGAGCGAGGCGACCGGCAGGAACAAGCCCTCCATGGTGAGGTCGTCGAAGTCCTCGTCGACGGAAAGATAGAAGGGCTCGTTCTCCTCGTCCGGCTCCTCGCCGGGCCCGTCGCCGTCTGGGTCTTCGGGGTCCTCCGGGTCGTAGTCGCGCACATAACCGGCCAGGTCGGCGGCTGACGCGGCGGTGCCGGGACCGCCCTGGGCGAGCGCGGTGATCGCCGCCAGCCAGTCGAAATGGTCGATGGCGCAGATGGCGGTGAGCTCGCTTTCCGTCTCCGGAGATTCCCCGTCATCGGCGTCAGGCCCGCTCCAGTCACCCGATCCCTGCGGGGACGCCACACCCGTAGCCAGCCGCAGCCACAGCTCGGTATCGTCGGCCGGCAGGTCGTCCGGGCGCAGCCCGCTGCACTCGGTCAGCAGGTCGCCGGGCCAGCCGGGCCGGGCGATATCCTGACGCAGGCGGGCGCTGGCCCGGCGCAGCTCTTCTCGGGGCAGCGGCCGGTCACCCACCCGGGCGAGCAGGGCTTGGGTCGCGGCCAGCGCATCGGCGTCGGCGGCGCCCCACTCGGCCAGGAACTCCTCGTCCTTCTCGTCCAGCAGCACGTCCATCGGGACCCGGCCGTCGGGCAGCGCCGAGGTCATCCACCGTTCCTGCAGCTCGATATACGCCTGGCAGGCGGCGAGGTCGGCCGAGGCCAGCAGGTCGGGGTCGATCGCACCCGAGGCGAGCCGCTCTTCGAGGTGATTGACCAGCCGGGTGTGCATCTCCGCTGCGAGCTGGCTGCGCTCGGACATCTCGTCCCAGACGTGCAGCCCGATGATCCCGTTCGGCTCGGTCCCGGTGGCTTCCAGCCACGTCCGGACGTCTCCCACCGTGGCCACGCCGTCGTCGATCTTGTGCAGGATGGCTTCCGCCGAACTCCAGAACACGGCGGACAGCGGGTTGCCGGCCGCGAGCATCCCCCGCCGGATGCCGGGCAGCGAGCCGAGCGCTTCCCCCGCCGGTACCACCAGCAGCGCGAGCGCCACGTCACGCCTGGTCAACGCGCTAAGCGGCCGGCCCGCCAGGTCGGACACCCGGTCAGCTTCAGGGTTCACGCCTCGCAGCGTACGCCTGTTGGCTCCGCGGCGCAGACCCGAGCGCCCGCGACCCCGTGACCGCGACCCCGTGACCGCGACCCCGTGACCGGGACCCCGGTACCGGTGAGCTCAGAGCAGCTCGCGGCCGCCCAGGTAGGGCCGCAGCACCTCGGGCACCCGCACCCGCGCCTCGCTGGTCTGGAAGTTCTCCACCAGCGCGGCGAGGATCCGCGGCGTGGCCACCGCGGTGTTGTTCAGGGTGTAGGCGAACCGCACCGTGCCGTCCGTGTCGCGGTACCGCACGTTGGCGCGCCGGGCCTGCCAGTCGTGCAGCGACGAGCAGCTGTGCGTCTCGCGATAGGCGCCGAGCGACGGCATCCAGGTGTTGATGTCGTTCATCCGGTACTTGCCCGCGCCCATGTCCCCGGTGGAGCACTCCACCACCTGGTAGGCCAGGCCGAGACCCTGCAGCAGCTGCTCGGCGGTGCCGAGCAGCTCCGCATGCCAGCGGTCGGACTCGGCCGCGTCGGCCACGCAGATGACGAACTGCTCGACCTTCTCGAACTGGTGGACACGGAGCAGCCCGCGCACGTCCCTTCCTGCGCTGCCCGCCTCCCGGCGGAAGCACGGCGAGATGCCGGCGTACCTGATCGGCAGCTGCTTGTGGTCCAGGATCTCGTCGCTGTGGAAGCCAACCAGGGCCACCTCGGCCGTCCCGGCGAGGTAGAGGTCGTCGGCCGGGATCGCGTAGGTCTCCTCGCGGTGCGCGGGGAACTGGCCGGTGCCGGTCAGCGCCTCCTCCCGGACCAGCGAGGGCACGCTGACCAGCGTGAAGTCCTTGCCCCTGAGCAGGTCCAGGGCGTAGGAGTGCACCGCGCGCTCAAGCAGCACCAGGTCGGCCGTCAGCGCGTAGGCGCGCTCGCCGGAGACCTTGCGGGCCCGGGTGAAGTCCGCCCAGCCGCGCTGTTCCAGCAACTCGACGTGGTCCAGCGGCGTGAAGCCGAACTCCGGCGGTGTCCCCACGGTCCGCAGAATCGTGTTCGCCGAGTCGTCCGGCCCGACCGGGGCGCCTTCCCACGGGATCGTAGGGGTTAGCAGCAGCAGTCCCTGCAGCTTCTCCGTCGTCTCCGCGAGTTGCTCGCGCAGCGCCTTGAGCTGGATCTCGAGCTCGGCGTGCTCGGCCCTCAGCTCGGCCCGCCTGGCGTCGTCGGCCCTGGCGAACTCCTTCGACGAGCTCCTCCGCCGCGCCTGGGCCTGGTCCAGCTCGTGCTGGAGGCTGCGGGTAGACCGGTCGAGGTCGAGCAGCTCGTCGACGTCCAGGTCAATGCCCTTGACCCGGACGGCGGCCTTCACCGCGTCCGGGTTCTCCCTTATCTCTCGCCTGTCCAGCATGGGTGCGCGTCAGTCCTCGGATAAATTTCTGTTCCTATAGGTTCGCTACGAAACGCTACCAGCAGTATCCGCCGCAGTGCTGCGGAGTTTCCGTCACCCGGACGCGGCGGGCCGCCGGGTACGGTGGATACGCGGCGACCGGGGAAGGTGGGGCGAGTGCTGCTGACCAATCACGTCGTGTCCGGAGCTCTGATCGGCGCGCTGGCCGCGCTCCGGCCGCCTAGGCAGGTAGCGGGTACCGCAGGCCGACCAGGGCGGCCAGGTCACCGAGGGTGAGCTCGAACATGGGCGCCGGATCCTCGAGCGCGAACCTCATGTGACCGAACACCTCCATCGCCACCGCCCCGTACAGCACCGTCCAGCAGCGCAGGAACGTCATCACCGCGCCGAGGGGGATGCTGGTGCCGAGCGCGTCGCGATAGCGGGCGAGCTGGTCGCGCAGCACCGGGTCGATCTGCTCGTCGGCCGGGACACCGAACGGGACCTTGTGCCACAGCTCGAGGAACAGCGCGAAGAAGGTGCCGGCGAAGGCCAGCGCGCACTCGTCGGCGATGTCGTACCGCCCGTCGTCGAGCCCAGGCAGCGGCACGCCGAACAGCAGTCCGAACTCTTCCTTGTGGTTTAGCGCCCAGCGGCGGAACTCGCCGCAGGCGGCGGCCATCTTGAGGGTCAGCTTCGCCCTGAGGTCCTCCGACCCCTCCGCGGGTGGCGTGGCGGCTTCGATGGCCCGGTGGATGTCCGCGCCGAGCTCGGTGAAGATGCCGGCGCACAGGTGCCTGAGCAGTTCCTCGTGGCTGCCGAAGTACCGGTAGAGCCCGGGGGCGGTCATGCCCATCTCGCGCGCGATGGCGCGCAGCGACACCGCTTCCGGCCCGTCTTTGACCAGGAGCTGCCGGGCGGTCTGGATGATCTCGTCGATGGTCGCCGCGCGCAGCCGGTCACGCCGGGACGGCGGCTGAACCGCGCCCGGCCCTGCCCCGGTGACCACTGTCGGCTGTGTCACAACTGCCTCCTGGACCATTCATACCTGCCCGGATCACCGAGGGCGACCCGGCGACCCGGTGTTGCCCCGATGTTATCTGCTTTGACGCTCGTTATCCCGCTTGACATTAGTGAACGACGTATGCGAAGTTATCGACGTAATCAGTTTACGCCGTTTACTTAAATTATCAACAGAAGCCAGTCAGCAGTAACTCAGCCAGCAGAGATAGGGAGACGGGGATGTTCGAGGCATGGGGACGAGCCTTGTACACCAGGCGGCGGCTGACCCTTGGCATCGCGCTCGTGCTCGTGGCGTTCGCCGCGGTCTGGGGGACCGGGGTGTTCGGCAAGCTGTCGGCGGGGAACAGCTTCACGCCGCCCGACAGCCAGAGCCAGCGCGAGGCCGACCAGGCCAGCCAGGTGTTCGGCCGGAACGACGCCGACGTCGTGGTGCTGTACCGCAGCGCCACCAGGACCGTCGGCGACCCGGCGTACCGGCAGGCGGTCGCGGCCGCGCTGAAAGCCCTGCCGCCGGCCGACGTAGCCCGGGTGAGCACGTACTGGTCCACCGGATCGCCGCGGCTGGTCAGCACCGACCGGCACGCCACCTACGCCGTGCTCCAGCTCACCGGGGCCGACGACGCCGCCCGGCACACGAGCTATAAGGCGATCCAGGCCGAACTAACCCCGGCCAGCCTCGCCTCCAGCGGCGTGACCGCCCAGGTCGGCGGGACCGTGCCGATGGAAGCCGCGATCAACTCCGAGGTCACCGCCAACATCGCCAAGGCCGAGCTGTTCTCGATGCCGGTGCTGCTGATCCTGCTGCTGGTGATCTTCGGCAGCCTGGCCGCGGCGGCGCTGCCGGTGGCGATCGGCGGCGTTGCCATCCTCGGCTCGTTCACCGTGCTGCGCTTGCTCACCATGGCCACCACGGTGTCCGTCTACTCGGTCAACATCACCACGATCCTCGGCCTCGGCCTGGGCATCGACTACGGGCTGTTCATGGTGACCAGGTTCCGCGAGGAACTGCACCGCCAGCCGACCGTCGAACTAGCCGTGGCCCGCACGGTGGCCACCGCGGGCCGTACCGTCGCGGTCTCGGGCATCACCGTCGCGGTCGCGCTGACCAGCCTGATGCTGTTCCCGGAGGACTTCCTGCGCTCGATGGGCTACGGCGGGGTGGCCACGGTCGCGGTGGACATGCTGGCCGCGCTGACCGTGCTGCCCGCGCTGCTCGCCGTGCTCGGCCCCAGGGTGAACGCGCTGCGCATCCGGCGCAGCGTGCACCGGCCCGTTCGGGACGAGGCCAGCGGCGCCTGGTACCGGCTGGCACATAGCGTCATGCGCCGGCCCGCCGTCTACGCCACCGTGATCGTGATCGGGCTGCTGGCCCTGGGCGCGCCGTTCCTGCGCATCTCCTGGGGCGGCACCGACGCCAGGACGCTGCCCGCCGCCTCGACGGTGCGGCAGGTGTCGGAGGCGCTGGACAGCCAGTTCCCGGTCAACTCGACCGCTCCGATCGAGGCGCTCGTCACCGGGGCACGAGCGCCCGCCCAGCTCACCGCCTACCTGCACCGCATCGACGCCATCCCCGGCGTCGCCGGCGCCCAGGTCACGGGCGTCAAGGGTGACACGGCCCGGGTCGACGTCGGCTACCAGCCGGCCCCGGTGTCCTCGGCGGCCCGGCACATCGTCACCCAGATCCGCGCTCTGGATGCCCCGGCCGGCGCCACCGTGCTGGTCGGCGGGACCACCGCGGGCCTGGTGGACGAACTGGCCAGCCTCGGCGCGACGCTGCCATGGATGGCGCTGCTGACCGGCGTCAGCACGTTCGTGCTGCTGTTCCTGGCGTTCGGCTCGGTGGTGCTGCCGGTGAAGGCGATCGTGATGAACGTGCTGTCGCTGTCGGCCACGTTCGGCGTGGTCGTGTGGATCTTCCAGTGGGGGCACCTGTCCGGGCTGCTTCAGTTCACCCCGACCGGCTCGATCGACCCGACCATGCCGATCCTGATGCTGGCCGTCATCTTCGGTTTGTCCATGGACTACGAGGTGTTCCTGCTGTCCAGGATCCGCGAGCGGTACGACCAGACCGGCGACAACACCGCCGCGGTGGCCAGCGGCCTGCAGCGCACCGGCGGCCTGATCACCAGCCTGGCCCTGCTGCTGATCATCGTGGTCGGCGCGTTCTCGGCGTCCGGCATCACGTTCATCAAGCTGATGGGGGTCGGCATGATCGTGGCGCTGCTGGTGGACGCGACCATCATCCGGGTGCTGCTGGTGCCGGCCACCATGCGCCTGCTCGGCCGGGCCAACTGGTGGGCGCCGCGCCCGCTGCGCCGGCTCTACGCCAGGTACGGGATCAAGGAAGAGATTGAGGCCGAACGGGCCGAGGTTCCCGTCTAACCACATCCTCCTCGCCCGGGCAGGCGGTGACGCTGGCCACGGCCCGCCCGGGCCTTTCCCGGCAGGTACAGTAGCCACCGCGGCCCGACCGGAGGCCGCCAGCCCGCCTGAGGAGTGACCGAGATGAATCAGCCCGTCGCCGTGCCCGAAGTGATGTCGGCGGACCTGCCGGCCGGGGTGTTCCTGCTCGACGTGCGCGAGGACGACGAGTGGACGGCCGGGCACGCGCCCGAGGCGGTGCACGTGCGGCTCGGTGACCTCGGCGTCCGGCTCGGCGAGCTGCCCGGCGACCGTGAGCTGTACGTGATCTGCCGCAGCGGCAATCGGTCGTCCTACGCGGCCCAGACGCTGGCCGCCCGCGGGCTGAACACCATCAACGTGTCCGACGGCATGACCGGCTGGGCCGTCGCGGGCCGGCCCATGGTCAGCGAGGACGGCACCGAACCCCACGTCGCCTAGTCCTGCCCACCCCGCCTTTACCGCCCAGCCTCCCACTTACCCGCCGTTACCGTCAGTCTCCCCCACCTGCCCCGCCATCACCGGCCAGGCTTCCCCCACCTACCCCGCCGTCACCGCCAGCGCGAAGGGCAGCGTAGCGGGCGCGCCTGCCTGGCGGAGCAGCCGGGCCGCCACCGTCATCGTCCATCCGGTCTCGATGCGGTCGTCCACCACGAGCACCGGGCCGTCCAGGCCGCCGACCGCGTCTCGGACATTGTCCGGGATCTCGAACGCGTGCCACAGCGAGGCCAGCCGCTGCGCGCTGTTGTGCCGTCGCGGGCCCGGGCCGTCCTCGGCGGCGTAGGCGAGCGCGCCGAGGTAGGGCAGCCGGCCCGCGCTGGCGAGCTGGTGGCCGAGGCTGGTGATCAGCCTCGGCCTGGTGCGTGACGGCAGGGTGAGCACGCCGGCCGGGCGCCGCGCCCAGTCCCAGGCGGCCAGCACCTTGATCACGGCGGCCACCACCGGCTCGGTGACCGGCTCGTCCGGCGCGCCCTCGGCCAGCAGGGTCCTGAGCCGGCTGCCCCAGCCGATGTCGGTGAGCCGGCCCAGGGCCCGGCCCGGCTCGGCGATCAGCTCGCCCGGGATCTTCCCGGCCGCGTCCACGCCGAGCGCCTTCATCCCGGTCGGCCACATCCGCCGCGGCTCGACCGTCACGCCCGGGCGGAGCAGCCGCTCGCGCGCCGCGGCGGCGCTGGCCTCGGGCACCACCGCCGCTTCTCGCGTGCCGGTGCAATTGTCACAGCGCCCGCACGGTGCAGCGGCCGGATCGTCCAACTGCTGGCGCAGGTACTCCATCCGGCAGCCGTCCGTGGCCTGGTAGGCCAGCATGGCCTCCTGCTCGCGGACGCGCTCGGCCGCCACCCGTTCGTAGCGCTCCCCGTCGTAATGCCACGGCTGGCCGGTCGCCGTCCAGCCACCGCCGACCCGGCGTACCGCGCCGTCCACGTCGAGCACCTTGAGCATGGACTCGAGCCGGCCGCGGGACAGGTCCACGTACGTCTCCAGCACCCCGGCCGACAGCGGCCTGCCCGCCTCGGCCAGGGCCGCCAGGGTCGCGCGGACCTGCCGCTCGGACGGGAAGGCCAGCGACGCGAAGTAGGCCCAGATGTCCCGGTCCTCGCGGCCCGGCAGCAGGATCACCTCGGCCCTGGCACCCGGCTGGCCTTCAAGGGCGCGCCCGGCCCGGCCGATCTGCTGGTAGTACGCGACCGGCGATTGCGGCGCGCCGAGGTGCACGACGAAGCCGAGGTCCGGCTTGTCGAAGCCCATGCCGAGCGCGCTGGTGGCGACCAGCGCCTTGACCCGGTTGGCGAGCAGGTCCTCCTCGGCCCGGGCCCGCTCCTCCGGCTCGTCCCGGCCGGTGTAGGACGCCACCGTCAGCCCCTGCTCGCGCAGGAAGGCCGCGGTCTCCTGGGCGGCCGCGACAGTCAGCGCGTAGACGATGCCGGACCCGGGCAGCTCGCCCAGCCGGGCCGCCAGCCAGCCGAGCCGCTGGTGCGCGGTGGGCAGCGTGACCACGGCCAGCCGGAGCGAGTCCCGGTCCAGCGGTCCGCGCAGGACCAGCGTCTCGCCGGGCGGGCCGAGCTGCTCGGCCACGTCGGCGGTCACCCGCGCGTTCGCGGTGGCGGTGGTGGCCAGGACCGGGATCCCGGCGGGCAGGTCCTCCAGCAGCGTGCGCAGCCTGCGGTAGTCGGGCCGGAAGTCGTGCCCCCAGTCGGAGATGCAGTGGGCCTCGTCGATCACCACCAGGCCGGCCGTCCGGCTCAGCTCGGGCAGCACCTGGTCGCGGAACGACGGGTTGTTCAGCCGTTCGGGGCTGACCAGCAGCACGTCCGCCTGGCCCGCGGCCACCTCGGCGTACAGCGCCTCCCATTCCGTGGTGTTGGCCGAGTTGATGGTGCGCGCCAGGATCCCGGCTCCCTTCGCCGCCTCGACCTGGTTGCGCATGAGCGCGAGCAGCGGGGACACGATCACGGTCGGCCCGGCGCCGCGGGCGCGCAGCAGCGCGGTGGCGATGAAGTAGACCGCGGACTTGCCCCAGCCGGTCCGCTGCACCACCAGCGCCCGCCGCCGCTCCGCGACCAGGGCGCGGATCGCGGTCCACTGGTCCTCGCGCAGCCGCGCCTGCTCGCCCGCCAGGGCCCGCAGGCACGTCTCCGCCTCGTCCCGCAGTTCCGCCTCGTCCTCGGTCATACCTCCATTGGTACCAGGCGCCGCCGTCAGCCAGCCCGGATCCCATATGTCATACTCGGGGCAAACATCGGATCTCTCCGGACGGGGACCGGGCGGCGGAGGCACGGCTTGGCGGTAACCGACGAGGCCATCGAGAAGATCAAGGCCATGATCACGTCCGGCGCGCTGCGCGCGGGCGACCGGCTGCCGCGCGAGGCCGACCTGGCCGCCGACCTCGGGCTGTCCCGCAGTTCGCTGCGCGAGGCGGTGCGCGCGCTGTCCCTGGTCAACATCCTGGACGTGCGGCGCGGCGACGGCACGTACGTGACCAGCCTGGAGCCGCGGCTGCTGCTAGAGGCACTCAGCTTCATCGTCGACTTCCACCGCGACGACACGCTGCTGGAGTTCCTCCGGGTCCGGCGCATCCTGGAGCCCGCCGCCACCGCGATGGCGGCCGAGCGGATCACCGCCGAGGAGAGCGACGGCCTGCGCGCCCTGCTCGACAGTATCGGGCCGGACCCGGCGGCCGAGGAGCTGGTGGCCAACGACCTGGAGTTTCACCGGCGGATCGTGGCCTGCTCGGGGAACTCGGTGCTCTCCTCGCTGCTCGAGTCGATGTCCGGGCCGACCACCCGGGCCCGGGTCTGGCGCGGCCTCACCCAGACCGGCGCGCGGGCGCAGACGCTGGCCGAGCACCGCGCCATCCTGGACGCGCTCGCCGCGCACGAGCCCGAGGTGGCCAGGTCCTGGGCGACCGTGCACATCGCAGGCGTCGAGCAGTGGCTAGCCTCTGTCCCGTGACCGACTACGTATCCATCAGGGACCTGGCCGTCTCCGCGGTCATCGGCGTGCACCCCTGGGAACGCGAGATCGAGCAGACGCTCGTGGTCAGCGTGGAGATGGCGGCCAACGTGCGCGCGGCCGCGGCCAGCGATGACCTGGCCGACGCGCTGGACTACTCCGCCGTGGCGGCGACCATCGCGGCCGTGCTCCGCGAGGGCAAGTTCCGCCTGATCGAGACCGCCGCCGAGCGCATCGCCGGGCGCCTGCTCGCCGACTTCCCACTGTCCTGGCTCCGCCTCGATCTCCGCAAGCCCATCACCAGCGCTCCCGCCCCGGACGCCACCTCCGTCACTACTGCCCCCGCTCCGGCCTATACCGCTGTGATCACCATCGAACGCACCCGCGAAATTTCATGATCACGAAGGGGTTCAATACCCTCTGCGGTATCAAAGTCTTCGCGATCATGTAACAAGGCTTCCAGCTCAGCCTGCAGCGCGTCAGGTATGTGCGTGGAGAGGTAGGAGACGTGGGCTGTGATTTCGGCGGCCGTGCGTGCCCACCACGGCAGCGGTCACCGCCGGGTGGCGCACGGTGAACTGAAGCGCCTTCCACCGAGTAACCGATGACGTACGGTTCAAGCGCCTGGATCGCCGCCACTTGGACGTCATTACCGCGGCCGATCGTGAAAGCGAGCCCGTGCCCGTCGACACCCGAATCGGTGCCTATGACGACGTAGGCGGCAGAGTAGTCGGGCTCGGGATTCATCGCGTCCGACCCATGGCGGCCGAGCGAGGTGGGAAAGCGGACGTCGTACGTGGTCAGCGATACAATGCGCCGGGTTGCGTCTGCCTCGTCACCGCTACGCGAATTCGTCCCCGGCGGCCTGGTCCACCCCGGTGATCATCGACACGATCTCTTCCGGCCGCGTCGTGTGCACCTCCCTCCTGCCCACCATCCGGCCGTGGCGTAGCACCCAGATGGTGTCGACGAGGCCGAATACCTGGCGCAGGTTGTGGCTGATCATCAGCAGCGTGATGCCTTGCCTTTTCAGGGCCCTGATGATCTCGAGCACACGGGCGGTCTCCTGCACTCCCAGCGCCGCCGTGGGCTCGTCGAGGAGAACCACCGAGGATCCCCAGCCGGCGGCACGGGCGATGGCGACGCCTTGCCGCTGCCCGCCCGACATGTTCATGACCGAGGAGTCGATGTCAGGGATCTGCACCCCCGTCCGGGCCACGAGGTCGCGGGCTTCGCGGCGCATCGCAGCCCGGTTAAGGATGCTGAACGGTCCTAGCCGAAGCAAGTGCTTCTCCCGGCCGAGGAACAGGTTGGCGGCGACGTCGAGGTGGTTGGCCAGCGCCAGGGTCTGGTAGACGGTTTCGATCCCGGCGTTCCTGGCGTCGATCGGCGAGTGGAAGTGGACCTCCCGCCCGTTACACCAGATCCGGCCACTGTCCGGCCGGATGGCCCCGGATAGGACGCCCACCAGCGTGGACTTACCCGCCCCGTTGTCTCCGACCAGCGCGGCGAGCTCTCCGGACCTGATTTCTATGCCGACATCGCGCAGGGCCTCGACGCCGCCGAACCGCTTGCTGATCCCTTCGGCCTTCAGCATTGCCTCCGGGCCGGTCGCCGGGCTCAGCTCATGTGCACGTACTTCAGCCACGGGTCACTCGAGGGAAGAGGCGGGTTGGTGCAACTGGGGGCAAGGATGGCCTGGTATTGCGACTGGTTCATGTTCTGCTTCGTCACCACGTACACCCCGGTGTCCTCATTGCTCACGGAGGTGCCCTTACGGATGTGCTCGGTCATGGCGATCACCGAATCGAAGCCCATCCGGAACGGGTTCTGCACGATCAGCGCACTGATCTCGCCCGACTTCAGGGCGGCCACCTCGTCCGGTGCCGCGTCCCAGCCCACCATCACGATCTTTCCGCTGAGGTGCCGCTGCTTCACCGCTTGCGATGCTCCGATCACGGACGGCTCGTTCGATCCGAAGATCCCGTTCAGGTTCGGGTTCGCGGTCAGGATGTTGTTGGTAACAGTGAGTGCCTTGCTGGCGTCGCTCTGGTCAGGCTGGTCGGCGACGAGGTGCATGCCGGGGTAGGCAGCCAATCCCTGGACGAACCCCTGCTTGCGCTGGTTGTCCGTCATCGTCCCCGGCTGGAACTCGATGATGGCGACGTTGCCGTGGCCCTTGAGGTAGGTGTTCATCAGCGCGGCGACATCATGGGCGCCCTTGAGGTTGTCGGTCGCGAACAGCGGCACCTGCTGCGGGGTGGTCCCGGAGTCGATGTTGTACACCGGGATGCGCGCCGCCTGTGCCTTCGCCGTGACTGGCAACAACGCCTTGATGTCCGTGGCCGCGTAGATCAGGCCGCTGACTCCGCGGTCGATGTACCCGTTGAGCAAGCTGACCTGGCCGGTGACGTCGGTCTCCGCCGATACGCCGTTCCAGTTGATGGTGACATTCCCGAGCTTGGCCGCCGCGCACTTCGCGCCGGCCTCGACGTGCGTCCAGTAGTCGAAGCCGACGGCCTTCGGCACCACGGCGAGGGTCAGCGCCTGGCCCGAAGAGCTCGTGGAACCCGATGACGTGCTGCTACTGCTACTGCTGCTGCACGCCGCGATGCCGAGCAGCGGCAGGACGGCGACCGCCGCCAGCAGGTGCAGCCTTCGTCTTCTCATGGCGAAACCTCCTTCATGTCCGCGGTCTAGGTCCCCCGTGAACCGGCGGCGTGACCGCCGGAGACATCCGCGGGACCTCCGCGCTGGCCGGCGCCCGGGCCCGCTCCGTGATGTGGCGCCGCCGCCAGATGTCCCAGGCCACCGCCAGCCAGACGACCACGCCGATGATCACGTCCTGCGCGCTACTGCTGATGTTCAGCAGCACTGATCCGTCACGGATCTCCTCGATGAGGAAGGCGCCGATGATCGCGCCGACGACGGTGCCCTGGCCGCCGAACAGGCTGGCGCCGCCGATGACAGCCGCCGCGATCGCATCCAGTTCCAGGCCGATGCCGAAGTTGGGCTGGCCGGATTCCACCCTGGACGCCGCGATCATCCCGGCGAATCCGGCGAGGGTACCGGCCAGCACGTACACCAGAACCAGGTAGGAGCCGACCCGTACACCGGTCAGCCGGGAGGCCTCCTGGTTCGAGCCGATGGCGCGCGCGTGACGCCCGAGCTTGGTCCACGTGAAGATGACGCCGAAAACGACGATGACGACGGCGAGGCAGATCGCGGGCGCCGGGATCGGGCCGGCGTAGCCCTGTCCAAGCACGGTGAACCCGGTGGGTACCCCATAGACCGCCACGGCTCCGGTGGTAAGGAGGGTCACGCCGCGGGCGACGCCCATCATCCCCAGGGTGGCGATGAACGGGGGGAGCTTGATCCAGCTGACAAGCCCGCCGTTTACAAGTCCTGCCAGCGCGCCCAGCAGCACTCCGGCAACGGTGGCGACGGGCCACGGCAGCTTCAGGTCAACCATGAACTGCGCGCCCACCACGCCGGCTAGCGCGGCGACCGCGCCGACCGACAGGTCGATTCCGGCGGTGATGATCACGAGGGTCTCGCCCACGGCAACGATGGCGGTGACGGCTGCGTCGACCACCACCTCGCTGAGGTTGGTGTACGTCAGGAAGTGTGGGGACAGGATCGTCAGTGCTACGCCGATGGCGACGAGTGCGCCCAGCGCGGTCGCCTGGGAGACCACCTCCGCGAGGCGCCGCCGCCACGGCAGCAGCCACGCTCGGGATCTCAGCGCGCGCTTGACGTCCTCCATGGCTGCCTCGGTCACCGACGTCTTGGTGGGGCCTGGCTGATCGTTCACTCTGTGCTACAGCTAACAGTTGTGAAATCGATTACTTCAGCGTAGGCGCCGGTTCGCAAGAGTGTCAAGGCTGCCGCTGTGGCCAACGGGTTAGCCTAGGTCGCCGATGACGTCCACGTCGATGTCGAGGTAGTCGCAGACGATCCGCAGCTCGGCGGTGTAGTCGCCGGGCACGGCGTGGATGTGGTTCGCGCTGAACCGGGTCAGGAACTCCTCGGCGCTGGCGGTGAAGCGCGCGAACGCGTGCGGCCACTCGAAGGTGGACTGGCGGGCCAGCCGGTCGGTGGTCGGCGCGTCGAACTCGAGGAACTCGCCCCGGAGCAGGTGCATGCGGTACCGGCCCGACTTGCGAGTGAGGCGCGCGAACGTCATCTCGCCGGGCGCCGCGATGTGCTGCACCGAGGCGCCGCCGGCCGGGAAATAAAGCACCTCGGGGTACAGGTGGACCCGGGCCAGGTTGACGGCAGGGTCGTCGCTTCGGGCGGCGAACCAGGTAGCGTGCTGGCCGGAGTTGCACAGGTCCCACACGTCGAACTCGGCCTCGTAATGCCGGACATCGGCGAACAGAACGGGCGTATCAGACAGCCCTTTCATGATCTGCATGGTCAGCGCGGCGTCCATGTCCGACTCGGTCGAGCAGACCAGGGTCTCCTTGGGCCCGTCCCAGTCGTAGGGATCGTTGTGGAAGGCCTCGGCCACGTCCATCGTGCACCAGTTGTTGGTCATCTCCGGCTGGCCCTTGATCCCGCAGAAGTCCAGGTGCCACTCTCGCGCCAGCTCGCGGACTGCGTAGTACACGCCGATCTGCCGCTCGAGCAGGTCGGGCGTGAGCTTGTTCCCGTCGTAGTGCACCCCTGCCGCGTTCCCTTCCAGCCACAGCCGGGCCGCCGTGGTGACCGCCGGGTCGACGGCGGAGCCGCGGCGGACCAGTTCGTACTGGTCGATGTCCTCGATGTCGATGCCGAACCGTTCCATCCACTGGTCGGTGTTGGCCACCGTCGTGTACATCCCCATAGGCCGGCCGCCGATCCGGCCGAAGGTGGAGCCGCGCAGCCCCTGGGTCACCGCGGCGGCCCGGGCCAGCTGGCTCAGTCGCCCGGCCACCGCCGGGTCGGCCGGGTCGCCCCAGGTGCGGGTGTGCTTGCGGCCGACCTGGTCGAAGCCGCCGCCGGCCGCGAGCATGCCGACCATGCCGGGGTACTGCGGGTCGATGTTGGAGAACAGCGCCAGCGGCCCGCTGCCCTGGCTGGCGAACAGCAGCGAGAAGTGGGGGAAGGCCCAGACCGGGTAGTTGATCAGGGTGAGGTCGGGCCGCGAGGCGGCCAGCTCGCGGCCCAATCGCACCGCGTTTTCGTTGGAGCTCAGGTCGCCGTCCCCGGTGATGACCTCGTGCCCGCGCTCGCGCAGCGCGGCCGAGAGCCGGGCCTGGACATCGAGACCGAACGGGCCCACCTCCCTGTGTACGAAATCACGGCCATCGGAGGCGGTGGCGATTGCGATACATGCCACGGGGAACCCCTTCCGTTTCCGGCTAGTGTGGGTGGGCGGTGCCGCAGGAGCGGCGGACGATCAACTCCAGCGGGTAGACCTCGTGAACCGGCGCGAACTCCTCGCCGCGGATCCGCCGGATCAGCAGCTCGGCGGCCTGGGTGGCCATGGCGCGGATCGGCTGGGCCAGCACGGTCAGCGGCGGGTCGAGCAGCTCCGACCAGTCGGGGTTGTCGACCGCGATGACGGCGATGTCGCCGGGGATCCGCAGACCGCAGTCGCGGATGGCCTGCAGTGCCCCCAGGGCCATGAGGTTGTTCGCGACGATAAGCGCGCTGGGCGGGTTCTCCTGCCGGAACAGGTCCCGCACGGCCTCGCGGGCCGCGTCCCGGCGGAATCCTCCGTTGGCCAGGATCCCGGCCAGCCCGGCCGTCTCGACTGCGGCCAGGTACCCCTCCTGGCGCTCGCTGCCGGTCTCCACCTCGGAGCGGCCGCCCACGAAGGCGATGTTCCGGTGGCCGGCCTCGATCAGCCGCTGGGTGGCCATCCGGACCGCGGGCACGTTGTCGACCACGATCAGGTCCGTGCTGGCGTGCTTCAGTGCGCGGTCGATGGTGACCACCGGGATGCCGAGGTTCCGGAGCTGGTCGATGCTGGCGTCCGGATCGGACGGGGACATGATGATCCCGCTGACCCGCTCGTCGGCCAGCATGTGCAGGCAGGCGGCCTGCCGCTCGCCGTCCTCGTCGGTGTTACAGACCAGGACCCGGTAGCCCATCTTGAGCGCGACGCCCTCGATGACCCGGACCACCTCGGCGAAATGCGGGTTCTCGATGTCGGGGACCACGATGCCGATGGCTTCCATCTGCTGGCGGCGCAGGTTGCGCGCGAGCCGGTTCGGTCGGTAGCCCAGCTCGGCCACGGCCGCACGTACGCGCTTGCGGTATTCCAGGTCGACGTTCGGGTCCGCGTTCAGCACCCGGGACACCGTAGCCACAGAAACGGACGCCCGTTCGGCCACGTCTTTAATGCGCACCGAACGGGGACGCGTCTCGTGCCGTGGCATCTGTCTTTCCCGGGATGTCTCGTGCGTACAGTCCTGCGGGTTTACGGTGCGCCGGTAACGTAACCCGGCTGGCCGGTATCGGCATGGCTAGATAATCTCCAGTCCGTCGGCGTCCAGACCGGCAGCGACGAGACCTGGTGTGCCCGCTCCAGGAGCACCCGCCCCAGCCAGCCGCGAAGAAGTCGCCCGAGCGGGCATTCAACGGACGGCTGTTCCTGGCCGTCCCAGTAGAACCGGAAAACGAGCAGCCGCCACGGGCAGCCCGCCGGGGTCAGCCAGATCTGCCGGATGACCCCGGGGCCGTCGATATCGGCGAGTTCGAGGGTTTCCCCGGCGCGGACATAAACGTACGGATTGACCTTCCAGCCCTGGCCGAGGTCGCGCGCCGCGGCGGCGGCCACCCCGTCCGCGGCCCGGGCCGCGCCGCCCTTGGCGCCGGCGGGGTTCTCCGGCGAGATGGTCCGCGACTGCGCGTCGGCCAGGCGAGATAGTCCGCTGACACCAGTCGCCATGCCGCTTTGGCTCATCCTTTCGTCATCAGTAATCGATTACAGAGCCAACTGCATGCTACTGAGTGTCAAACCGCTCCGTCAACACCGCCTGGCATTCGCGACGGCCCGCACCGTGGCTGCCCGCGCGCTTGGGTATGGCGATCACGTGATCCCGGCCAGCTCGTCGAGGAGAGCATCGGGGACGATGGCCGCCAGGTAGCCGTCGTCGGCACGGATCTCTTCAGGGGCGCGCACGCCCACCACGGCCGCGGTGACGGCCGGGTGCCGCAGGGTGAACTGCAGGGCGGCCGCGGGCAGCGACACACCGTGCCGCTCACATGCGTCTCGCATAAGGCGCGCGCGGGCCAGCACGGCCGGCGGCGCCGGCGCATAGTCGTACCGGGCGCCCGGAACCGGGTCGGCCAGGATGCCGCTGTTGAACACCCCGCCCGCCAGCACCGCCACGCCCCGCTGCAGGCACACCGGCAGCAGATCCACCTCAGCCGAACGGTCCAGCAGCGTGTACCGGCCCGCGACCAGCACGCAGTCCAGGTCGCAGCGTTCCACCAGAGCGGCCAGCGGCGCGGCCGAGTTCATCCCGGCCCCGATGGCGCGGACCGTGCCCTGGGCGCGGAGCTCGGCCAGGGCTGGGTAGGCCTCGTCCAGCGCCTGGGTCATGAACTCGTCGGGATCGTGGATGAGTGCGATGTCGACCCGGTCGAGCCCCAGCCGGCCCAGGCTCTCCTCCACGCTGCGCCGCACCCCGTCCCGGCTGTAGTCACGGACCCGGGTCAGCGGCGGGACGCCATAGAAGCCCCCCTCGCCCTCGACGTCGCCGGTCGCGGGCACCAGCAGCCGACCGACCTTGCTGCACACCACGAACTCCTCCCGCGGCCGCCCGGCCAGGAACGCGCCGATCCGCCGTTCGGACAGGCCCGCCCCGTAGTGCGGCGCGGTATCGTACGCCCGGATCCCCACCTCCCATGCCGCGGCCAGCGTCTGGGCCGCGGCCTCGTCGGTGACCGGTCGGTACAGCCCGCCGATGGAGCCGCCACCGAACACCAGGGGCAGCGGGCCCAGGTCGAGGTCCACCTCTTCAGACCCCGCCGCCACGCCACGCGGGGCCGGACGGGTAGCTGTACTCCGCCAGCGACTCCGGCCGGATCTCCGTGGACGCCCCCGGCGTCAGCGGCGCGCGGTAGCGGCCGCCGGTCACCACGGCGGGCGCGGCGAAGTGCTCGTGCAGGTGGTCGATCCACTCGAGCTGGCGTCCCTGCGTGGTGCCGGACAGCGCGGCGAAGTCGAACATCGACAGATGCTGCACGATCTCGCACAGGCCGACGCCGCCGGCGTGCGGGCACACCGGCACGCCGAACTTCGCGGCCAGCAGCAGGTTGGCGACGTTCTCGTTCACCCCGGCCACCCGGCACGCGTCGATCTGCATGATGTCGATCGCGCCGGCCTGCAGCAGCTGCTTGAACATGACCGAGTTGGCGACGTGCTCACCGG
>WNGR01002558.1_pt1 | contig 19915 bp, 16 predicted proteins | sample 5407581 | NCBI WGS metagenome assembly WNGR01 (sample SAMN13153383, study PRJNA577476) | soil metagenome | isolation source: 80 cm soil or saprolite under Garry oak tree replicate 2 | place: USA:California | collected 2016-06-15 | reverse complement strand
CTACGTGACACCACTCTGATGTCCGTCGATCCCGACTTCGGCGCCCTACATCAGAAGAGCAGCGTCGACGACGCGTTGTTCCGGCCGGTGCGGGCCGGCAACGCGTTCGAGGAGACCGTGGAACGGCTGCTGCGGGCGATCAAGCTGGGTGTCGTGTCGGTCGGCGAGCGACTGCCGGCCGAGCGCGAACTGGCCGCCCGGCTCGGCGTGGCGCGAGTGACGCTGCGCGAAGCGATCCACGCGCTGGCCGACGCGGGCTACGTGGCCTCCCGGCGCGGCCGCTACGGCGGCACGTTCGTCACCGAGCCGCGGCCACGTCGCGCCGTCGGCCTGCCGGCCGACGTGGCCCGGCGCCTCAGCGAGAGCCTGGACGACACGCTGACCGTGCGTTACGTGGTGGAGACCGGTGCCGCCGAGGTGGCGGCACGCCGGACGCTGACCCCCGGCCAGCGCCGGCACCTGGCCGAAATGCTGGTCGAGACGTCAGCCGCCGACCTGGTCGAGTACCGGCGCAAGGACTCCCGGCTGCACCTGGCCATCGCCGAGGTCACCGGCTCGGCGTCGCTGACCACCGCGCTGGCCGACGTCCGGATGCGGATCAACGAACTGCTGGACGAGATCCCGCTGCTCCCGCCGAACCTGGGCCACTCCAACACGCAGCACGAGGCGATCGTCGCGGCGATCCTGGGCGGCGACCCGCAGGCGGCCCGGCAGGCCATGGCCGAGCACCTGGAGGGCACGTCAGCGTTGCTGCGCGCCTTCCTCGGCCCATGACCCAACCTCGGATGGCACAACGTCGGATGGCACAACGTCGGCACGTGGCGCCTCGGGCTCCGCCGGCACGGTCACCGACGGCGTCGCTGGCCGTGCGGCCAGGGTCACCGGCACGGCCGGCTTGGACCGCAGGCCGAGCGGGTCCACCTTGACCATCGACACCCCGGCCAGGATGGCGGCCAGGATCACCCAGATCATGTGCCAGAGGTTGCCCATGGCGCCTTCGCCGTTGGGGAAGTACACGAGCAGGATCAGCACCGCGAGGCCGGCCGAGAAGGCCATCCAGGACCGCTTCCACGGCGTCGCGCCGAAGATCACCAGGCCCCAGGTGAGGTACCAGGGCAGCGTCGGCGGAGCCAGGATCGCCACCGCGAGCAGCGCGACACCCGCCCGCCGGGCCGCGTCCGCGCCGCCACCGCGCGCCCGCCACCACTGCACGACGATGATGACCAGCAGCGATGCCACGGCGACGAACCGGAACATGTTGACGAACGGCTGCTCCGGCACGTCGCCGAACCAGCTCACGATGCTGTGCGTCAGCTCGCCGAGACCGGTCGGCAGGTTCACCCAGTTCACGATCAGCGTCGGCGCCTTGAGCGCGCCGATCCAGCCGAAGTTGACCCGTGCCGCCACCATGCACGCGGCGAACACCACGGCGACCACGCCGACCCCGGCCGCAGCTGCCCGGACGAACCGGCGCGCCAGGGTGCCCTCCAGCCGTCCCGCCCAGATCCAGACCAGGAACGGCAGCGCGACACCGGCCGTGGCCTTGACCGCCATGCCCAGCGTGACCAGGGCGATCCCGGCGGCGTGATGGCGGTTGAGCACCAGCAGCACGCCCATGGCCAACAGACCGACCATCAGCAGGTCGTTGTGCGGCCCGCCGACCAGGTGGATCACCGTCATCGGGCTCGCGACCACCAGCCACAGCGCCACCGACAGCCGGCCGCCGAGGTGCCGGACCAGGCCGGGCAACGCCATGACCAGCAGCGCGAGGCCGATCATCAGGACCAGCCGCATCAGGATGACGCCGACGATCAGGTTGTTGCCGATCACCGCCGCGACGCCCTTGGCCAGCAGGATGAACAGCGGGCCGTACGGGGCCGGGGTGTTCACCCAGAACGGATGCACGTTGGCCGAGATCGCGTCCCCGAGCACGGACGGCCCGACCGTGTACGGGTCGAGGCCGCGCAGGGACAGCTCGCCCTGGCCGAGGTAGGAGAACACGTCCCTGGTGAACGTGGGCGGCGCCACGATCATCGGCGCGATCCACGCCAGGCCCGCGACCAGCACGCCACGAGCGGCGACCCGCTTGGCCATGATGTCGCGCCCCAGCCGGATCCAGGCCCAGACGAGCAGGCCGACACCGACGTACAGCAAGGCCTGCGCGAGCTGCTGGCCGTGGCCGTAGCGGATCCAGGAGAACGGGCTGGTGCCGAGGATCGGGTCCTGGATCAGGTCACCGCCGGCACCCAGTGAACCGATCAGGATGGCGATCGAACCGACCGTACCCAGCAGGAGATTGCTCCGCACCAATGTGCGCCTGTTCAGGCCGGACGGGGTGTTGGCACCCGGTGTCGGCACCCCGTCGGCAGGGGGCTCGGTGACCGGCGACACGCCGGACACCATGTGGGTCAGTTGGGTTTCGGCCATAGCCCTTTTATCGTCGCATGGCCCCCGAGGGACTCGGTGACGGGCCACGGTTTGCCACCACGCCGTAACGTGATCGCCACCAGAACCGGACATTTCGCCCGCCTTCTTGATCCACTAACAGTCGGGACAATTACGGTAGGATTGGTTGATTCACCGTGACGCGCCGAGGAAATAACGGCGCAGTCAATTAGGCAGGCGATACCCTCTGTCGCACCGGTGCGTCGGTTTCCATGCCCGCCGCAACGGAACACATCGCCCGCCTTTGAACAGTGACGCTGCCAACAGCAACGCTGCAAACATCGCGAAACGGAGTACCAGTGGCTGCACGTACCGTCGTTCATCTCGTTGACGACGTCGACGGAGGCGAGGCGGACGAGACCGTCACCTTCTCACTCGACGGCGTCGACTACACGATCGACCTGTCCCACGGCAACGCGGACGGCCTGCGCAAGGCCCTCGCCGAGTTCGTCGGGGCCGCACGACGCACCGGTGGCCGGTCGGCACGCGCCGCAGGGAAGACCCAGCTGCGGCCGGGCGGCGATCGGGCACAGAACCAGGCCATTCGGGAATGGGCCCGGCGCAACGGGCACCCGGTTTCCGAACGGGGCCGCATTCCGGCTGATCTCATCACCCGATTCCAGCAGGCCAACGGCACGTGACATGGCGTGCTGTGACATGGCGCGCCGGGGCGCGCGGGCCCTGCCGCCCTTGACGCGGGCGGCTGGGCCGTGGTTGTGGCTTGGTTAGCCGTGGTTGCTACTCATTGGCGCAACCGCATCACAAGGCTAAGGCCCGGTATCCCTTGGATACCGGGCCTTAGCCTTGTGGCGGTTAGCTGTCGAGTCGCGGTGAATTCGGTCAGCGGTCGACGACCGAGATGCCCATCGACCGGGCGGAACCGGCGACGACCTTGATGGCCGCGTCGATGTCGTCGGCGTTCAGGTCGGGCAGCTTGCGCTCGGCGATCGACTTCAGCTGGGCCCTGGTGATGGTGCCGCCGGACTTGTGGCCGGGGGTGTCCGAGCCGGACTTCAGGCCCAGTTCCTTGCGGATCAGGAAGCTCGTCGGCGGCGTCTTGTACCGCAGTTCGTAGCTGCGGTCGTCGAACACGGTCACGACGACAGGCACGATGTCGCCACGGTTGCCCGACGTCGACTCGTCGTACTCGACCTTGACGTTACGGGTGTTGACGCCGGTCGGGCCGAGCATCTTGCCCAGGTCGACCATGGCGGCGTTGCCCGCCTCGAGTTCGAGGGTCGCCTCGAACGTCTTCTTCTTCTTGGGAGGCAATGCGAACCCCTCTATCCCAGTGCGTGTGCGAGTTACTGCTCCGCCGATGCGTTGTCCGGGAAGGTGGACACCGGATACCCGGCCGAAGCACAGAGCTTTCGACATAGTGTAGCGGACCAGCGGAGGGGCCTTGACCTGGTCCCTTGGTGCCATGTCGTCATCGTGCCGGACCGAGCCGACCTGCCCAAACGCAGGCAGCAGCCACCCATACGGGTGATGTGGGTCACAAAACAGGGCCGAGTGGCGTAAGCGGTCGCGCTTTACCAACTCATCAGTAAAGCAAGCGCGTCCGTGACTGTTACCACGGTGTCAACGAGCGGACGCACCGACAGTGACGCGGAACCGAAAGATTCCCGTCCAGGGGCGGAGGCACGGCCGTGCGGATCGACGCAGCAAGCTACCAGCGAGTCCTGGGCGACGAACTCCGCCGTGTGCGCAAGCAGCGCGGCTGGACCCGCAAGGAGCTGCGGCATCACCTCGACACCGACATCTCCCTGCAAACCCTGGCCACCTACGAACTGGGCACCCGACAGTGTTCGGTGGTCCGGCTCGCCGAACTGTGTGTCGCGCTGGACGTGCTGCCCCACGACGTCTTGGCCAGGGTGCACGACCGTGTGTTCAGCAACGAGCGGCCCGGCCACATCAGGGTGAACCTGGCCCGGATGGCCGACGACCGGCAGCCGGAGTTGCTGTCATTGCGACGCTGGGCCGCCGACCGGCTCGCGCAGACGCCGGCCGGCCAGCCGGCCGAGGTGCATCTTGATCTGTCTGCTTTGGAACAGATGGCCGAACTGTGTGGAATCGACACGGTCGAACTGATCGGCAGACTTCGAGCCCTGAACAACAACCCCCTGTGAGCCCCACCACCCAAAAGCCAACAGCACGGCCAACCCAGCGAATTCGCCAACCGGACTTACTACCGGACAACCTCCGCCTGCGGAGCAACCACGGTGCCGTTCAACGACCGACGAGCGAGCAGTTCAAAATTGGCCGGATCGATCTTCCTCGTGTCCAGCCAGTACCGCCAGGTGAAGCCGGGCCAGATCGTCCGGTTGACGCCTTTCGTGTCCAGGTACCAACTCTTGCAGCCACCCTGTGTCCACACCCCACGGACGAGCTTGCGTTGGATCTCCGCGTTGAACTCGTCCTGCACGCTGCCGCGCACGTCGATCGCGCCCGCGTGATCACGGTCGACCAGGCGAATGGCATCCGCCACGTACTTGATCTGTGACTCGATCATGAACACCACGGAGTTGTGGCCGAGGCCCGTGTTCGGGCCCAGCAGGAAGAACAGGTTCGGGAAGCCGGACACCGTGATACCCAGGTGGGTCCGCATACCTTCGGTGGCCCACTCCTTGCCCAGGTTACGGCCGTCGCGGCCGATGATGTCCAGGTTGTCGAATGCGTCGGTGACGTGGAAGCCGGTGCCGAAGATGATCGCGTCGACCTCGCGCTCGGTGCCGTCGCTTGCCACCACGCTGTGTGGGCGGACCTCCGTCACGCCCTCGGTGACGACCTCGATGTTCTCGCGGGTCAGCGACTGGTAGTAGTCGTTGGACACGAGGACCCGCTTGCAGCCCATGCGGTAGTCGGGGATCAGCTTGCGGCGCAGCTCACTGTCCTTGACGTGCTTGCCGATGTGTCGCCTGGCGATCTTCTCCGCCGCCTGCAACAGCTTCGGGTGGCCGTTGAAACCGACCGCGCGCACTTCCAGCAGCCAGTACAACAGGTCGCGATAGAGCCGCTGCGCGCCGGGCACGAAACGAAAAACCCTGCGGGCCCAGGACGGCATCGGGTAGTCCGGCTTCGGCATCACCCACGGGGCGGTGCGCTGGAACAGGTGCAACTGCTCGACCTCGGGCACGATCTGCGGCACGAACTGGATGGCGCTGGCGCCGGTGCCGACGACGGCCACGCGCTTGCCGCGCAGGTCGTAGTCGTGGTTCCAGTTGGCGGAGTGGAACGTCGTGCCCTGGAAGCTGTCGATGCCGGGCAGGTCAGGGATGTTCGGGATGTGCAGCGCGCCGACGCCGGACACCAGGAACTGGCCGGTGAACTCATCCCCCGTCCTGCTGCGCACGTGCCAGACCTGGCGGTCGGCGTCCCACTGTGCGCTAACCATCTCCTGGCCGAACCGGATGTGGCGGCGCAGGTCGTAGCGGTCGGCCACCTTGCGCAGGTAGTCCCAGATCTCCGGCTGCGACGGGAAGGACCTGGTCCAGTTCGGGTTCTGCTCGAACGAGAACGAGTACATGTGCGACTGGATGTCACACGCGCAGCCCGGATACGAGTTGTCCCGCCAGGTGCCGCCGACGTCCTGCGCCTTCTCCAGCACCACGAAGTCGTCGATCCCGGACTTCGCCAGCTGGATCGCCATGCCGAGACCGGAGAACCCGGTGCCGACGATGATCACTCGCACATCGTTGCCCATCTCGCCATCCTCACTGGTCCTGTGGTTACCGAGCCGTAGGTTACCATCAGTAGGTTACCTCCGGTAGACTGCGTGACGTGGCCATGCGCAGCCAGACCGACCCCACCCGACGGCGCCGGATGCCCCGGGCCGACCGCGAACGCCAGATGATGTCGGTCGCCGAGCAGGTGTTCGCCGAACGCGGTTTCGTTGCCGCGTCGATGGACGAGATCGCGGAGCGCGTCGGGGTGTCCAAACCGATGCTCTACGAATATTTCGGCTCCAAGGAAGGCCTGCTGGTGGCCTGCATCCGGCAGGCGAGGGCGGAACTGTTACAGGTCACGTCCCAGGCCGCCGTCGCCGCCGACTCGCCGGAACAGGCGTTGCGCAACGGCCTGATCGCGTACTTCCGGTTCATCACCGAGCACCGGCAGGCCTGGGCGCTGCTGTGCAGCGAAGCCGCGGTGGTCGGCCCGTCCGCGGCCGGCGAGATCGAGGCGATCCGGCAGCAGCAGACCGACCTGATCAGCGGCACGATGGCGCTGTACGCGCCGGAACCGTCGGCGCTGGACACGGCCGCCGCGGCCGAGGTGATCGTCGGCGGCTGCGAGCGGCTCGCGCTGTGGTGCGAACGCAATCCGGATGTCACGCCGGAGCGGGCGGCCGAACTGGTCATGCAGCTGATCTGGTTCGGGATCGCAGCGGTTGTGCCGGAATAGGCGCGGTGCCGGATCGGTCGTCACCCGGTCGGGGATAGATCGGGGCGCGCTCGTACTGCCGTAGCGTGACCGGCGACCTAGGGTCAGGTGAACACCAGCCTGACCAGTTGGTCTCGGCCTCGATTGCGGGAGGCGCCGCATGTCCGCCAGCACCACCGAGATCACCCCGACAACGGCCGGCATCGCGCGACCGGACCCCGAGCCGGCCGGCGGCAGCCGTGCCGATGGCCCCATCGAGGTCGGCCGCAGCCGGCAGAACGCCGTGTTCGGCGCGGTCGCGCTGGGCATGCTGCTGGCCGCGCTGGACCAGACGATCGTGTCGACGGCGCTGCCCACCATCGTTGGTGACCTCGGCGGCGCGGCGCACCTGTCCTGGGTGGTCACCGGATACCTGTTGGCCGAGACGGTGTCCACCGCGCTGATCGGCAAGTTCGGTGACGTGTTCGGGCGCAAGCGGATGTTCCTGCTCAGCGTCACCGTGTTCCTGGTCGGCTCGTTCTTCTGCGGCTTCGCCAACAGCATGACGTGGCTCATCGGGTTCCGGATGGTGCAGGGGTTGGGCGCGGGCGGGCTGATGGTCACGTCGTCGACGCTGATCGCGGACGTGATCCCGCTGCGCGACCGGGGCCGTTACCAGGGCGCGCTCGGGTCGGTGTTCGGCGTGGTCACGGTGATCGGGCCGCTGCTGGGCGGCCTGTTCGTGGATCACCTGTCGTGGCGTTGGGCGTTCTACGTGAACATCCCGATCGGCGTGATCGTGATTGCGGTGGCTGTGCCGGCCATCCCCGCCGTGCGCAGCGCGCTGAAGCCGATCGTGGACTACCTGGGCATCATCCTGATCACGCTCGGCGCGAGCGGACTGACCCTGGTGACCAGTTGGGGTGGCACGACCTACCCATGGCTTTCGCCGACCATCATCTGGCTGGCCGCCGGTTCGGTCGTGGCACTGGTGCTGTTCGTGTTCGTGGAACGGCGGGCGCCCGAGCCGGTGCTCCCGATCCGGCTGTTTCGCAATCCCGTGTTCGCGGTTGCCGGGCCGTTGAGCTTCATCGTCGGCTTCGCCATGCTCGGCGGGATCACGTTCCTGCCAACGTATCTGCAGTACGTGCAGGGCACGTCGGCCACCATGTCCGGCATCCGGATGCTGCCGATGGTGCTCGGCCTGTTGATCGCGGCGATCGGCAGCGGGAACGCGGTGAGCCGGACCGGGCGGTATCGGGTGTTCCCGATCGTCGGGTCGATCGGCATGGTCGTCGGCCTGTATCTGCTGTCGATGCTCGATGAGCACACCGGGTTCTGGCTGATGTCGCTGTACATGTTCGTGCTCGGCGTCGGCGTCGGCCTGTCCATGCAGGTGCTGGTCATCGCGGTGCAGAACACGGTCGACTACGGCGATCTCGGCGTGGCCACGTCCGGCGTGACATTCCTGCGGACCATCGGCAGTTCGTTCGGCGTCGCGGTGTTCGGCAGCGTGTACGCAAGCCAACTCGGCCGGAAGATCGCGGCCGCGCTGCCGCCCGGCGTGGATCCCCGTGCCGCGCAGAGCCCGGCCGCGCTGCACAAACTGCCGGCCCAACTCGCCGCCCCTGTGGTGCACGCGTACGCCCAGTCGCTGCACGTGGTGTTCCTGGCCGGCGTGCCAGTGGCGTTGGCCGCGTTCGTGCTGTCGTTGTTCCTCAAGGAGGTCCCACTGCGCGGCACCGCGCGCGCCGCGGCCACCGACATGGGCGAGGGTTTCGCCATGCCCGAGCCGACCGACGCCGACCAGGGCCTGGAACGGGCGTTGGGCAACCTGCTGCGCAAGGAACGGCGGCAGATGCGCACCGCCGTGCTCGCCGTGTCGCCACTGGACGAGGCCGAGGCGTGGTGTGTGGTCAAGGTCGCGTTCGGCGAACGACGGCACGGCGCCGCGTCCGTCGCGAAGATCGCCGAGGGCGTCCACGTGCCGGCCAAGGTGCTGCAACCGGCGTTCGACCACGCGATCGAGACGGGCTACCTGCGGTCGGCCCAGGACGGCCTGCACCTCACCGACCTGGGTGAAGACGAGTTCAGCACCCTCGCCGCCGCATGGCAGGACTGGGTCACCGAGCGGCTCGCCGACTGGAATCCCGAGGCCACGATCGACCTGTCGGCGGCGATGGCGCGGCTGGCCCGACGGCTGTTCGACGAGCAGGCCACCGAGCCCCGGCTGGCCACAGCCGGCTGACGATTCAGGCATTCTGGAGAGGGCAGCGGACGCCGGAGGGGGACCATGCACGCACCGATCACCGTCAACTACACGCCGGACGGCGACGACTGGACAGTCACGGTCGCCGTCGCGGGCGAGGGCCCGACGCGCAGCGCGAAGGCCGCCGGCCTGATCGCGGCACGGGACCAGGCCGATCAGCTCGTCGCCCAGATCGACCCGGACGACGACAACCGCAGGGTCGTACACCTGCTGGATGGCGACGCGTACGCGTTCACAACCAGCTATCTGCACGCCCGGCTGGGTCTGGCCGTGTCAACCGATCAGGTGATCCATGCGGCGGAGGCGCCGACGCCACCGTGGCCGGATGCCACCGTGGAGGACTGATCAGGCTGGTAGACGGTGTGCCGGGCACGTATTGGCGTGCCGTTGGCCCAACAGCCGTTGCCCATAGGATGTGCGGCGCCCGATGGTCCGTTGGTGTTCGTTTTGGTTGTGAGGCGATGGCGTGACAGCAGCACGTGACGGGGTCGAACCGCGGACGTTGCCGCGCGGACGCCCAAGGGACGCGAGCCGGGACGAGGCGCTGCGCGCCGCCGCGCTGACCGTCCTGGCCGACGTCGGATACCGAGCGCTGACAATGGACGCGGTAGCGGCGACGGCAAAGGCCGGCAAGGCGACGATCTACCGGCGCTGGGACTCCAAACTGGACCTGGTGATCGACTCGTGCAACCAGTTGGTCAGCAGGAGCATCCCGGCGCCCAACACCGGCACGCTGGCCGGCGACCTGCACGAATTCCTGCTGGCGTTCGCGAGATTCCTGTCCGGCCCGGCGGGCAAGGCGGCGCAGGCACTGGTCGGCGAACTCCCACACGAGCCGGAACTGGCCGACGCGTTCCGCAAGAGCTTCCTACGCTCCCAGCGGGACGTGCTCAGGGCGGTACTGGAACGAGCGGCCGCCCGCGGCGAGCTGGCGGACGGCGTGCCCCAGGCCATGGTGGTCGAGTTGGCCGGCGCCGCGCTGACGTACCGCCTGATGCTGACCGGCGACCCACTGGACACCGCGTTCGTGGACCGCCTAGTGGACCAGATCCTGGTGCCGCTCCTTACCGAAACAGCTTCCGGATCAGCAGCAACACGATGAGCGCCCCGAACCCGATCAGCGGATACCGAACCTTGGGCCGGCCGAGCGTGGTGCGAACGTTCGACTTGGCGGTATCGACGAGCCGCTGCGGATTGGCCTTGGTACCAAGCTGGTCAAGGGTCGACGCCAGGGCGTCCCGCGCCTGCTCGATCTCCAGCTGGATGGTGTCGGGGTCGCGGGCCACTGGTTCCTCCTCGGTCGACCGGCCGGTCGTACGCCCGACCACGGTAGATCACGGAGAGCCAGATCGCCGCCCGGCCCCCCACCACCGCCCGGTAGTCTGGTCCGGCCTGCCCAGCAGGCCATCGGGGGCCGTAGCCCAACGGCAGAGGCACTGGACTTAGGATCCAGCCAGTGCGGGTTCAACTCCCGTCGGCCCCACGGGTAGAGGCATTGGTAGTTCTATTGGTAGCCCTGGTAGGGGCTCTGGCCTGCGGTTACGTTGATGTTTGCGTTTGCGTGTCCAACGAGGGTTTTGTGACCCTGCACGAACACCGGCCACTGGCCGACCCGCGCGAGGCCCAGTCTCGGGCCAAGCCTTCGTCGGGGTGATCACCGACGGTCGGGTTTGCCGCCATAGCGAGCATTAGGGTGATGGTGCAGCCTCCGGTGGGTTACGCAGCTCCCCTGGGGCGACCCTGCGTCCACTGGTGTCGAACTTCGCTGGCACGTGGCCGCACCGGTCGGACGAACGCGATCTATGCGGCATGAGCGGACCCTGCTGTGGGGTGGAGTCGTGGACAACAGGGCAGGTGTCTTGCCTATGCACCGCCTTGGAGACGTAGCAGCACCAAACGCTCGAAGTTTCGGCGGTGGGTGACGGCGACCAGTAACGTTCGCGCACCTGTCCCCGACGTTCATGCATCAGTGTCAATAGAGCTACCGACTGGAGGTAGCCGTGTCCGGGGTGTCAAGCATGGGTGATCGCCCAATTTTCGGCTGCCGCTCCGCAGAATTGGCCAGGTGCGACGAGGCGCTGCGGGTCGCTTCCCTAGCCGCCTACCGTTGCAGGAGCCCAATCATCGATCGTGCGAAATCCGGAACGAGCGATCCGCGTACAGTTAACGATGCCCGACACGCACGCAGGAAGTATGCGTCAGATACCTCTGATCGACACGATCGGAGACGAAATCTTCCGGTTCGCGCTTCAAGGATTGATCAGCGAGACATGGTTTACCGTGGCCGCCGCTGCGGCGTTATGGTCTCAAGCAACGACTGGGCGGTGTGACGACCATGGACTACCGACAGTTGCTCGCTGATCGGGCCGTCCGGCAGGAGTTCCTCGATCGCGCCGACGAGTTGACCGCCGAGGCGCAGGGTCTCCGTGCGCCTAGCGGGTTCGAGAGGCTTGAAGGCGGGCCGGTCACCGTGCAGCTAGGTGATGCCGTCGAGTCGATGCTTGAAGGACGGTGGAGTGGCGAGGATCCCGCGCTGGAGGCCATAGTCCAGCGGTTCACCCGGCCGGTGTACTTGGTCAGCAACGCGACGGTAACGATGCCATCGGATGATTTCGCCAGTAGTCAGATCATCGCTGATCGGCTGGGACGCGCCTGTGGCAACCTCGCCGGGGTGATACCGAGCGTTGGGCGGATCGAACTGCGTAACCACCGCCTTACCTGGGTCGGCACGGGGTGGTTGATCGCACCTGATGTCGTAGTGACCAACCGGCATGTCGCGGAGGAGTTCGGCCGTCGGCACGCGAGAGGTTTCGCGTTCCGGAAGGGTCAAGGCGGAACCCCTGTACACGCTTTCCTAGACTGCCGCCGCGAGTACAGGCAAGCCGAGGAGTCACGCTTCCGCGTAGAGGAGGTCCTGTGGATCGAACCAGAGGACTCGGTTGACGCGGCTCTGGTCCGGATCTCGCCGAGCAACGAGGTCGGTGAACCTACACCGCCCCCGATCCCGCTGATGACACCCGCCGAGCTGGCTAATACAAGGATCGGCGCTTGGGTCGCAGTGATCGGGTACCCTGCGTACGACAGCCGATGCGATCCCGATGACCAGCGGCGTATCTTCGACGGCATCTACAACGTCAAGCGTCTTGCGCCCGGCCAAGTCACTGGTCTGTTCTCCGACAAGGTTCTGCATCACGACGCGACCACACTCGGCGGCAACTCCGGGTCCCTCGTGGTTGGCCTAGACACCGGCCGAGCGGTGGCGCTGCACTACGGCGGAGTCGGCGGCGAGCGTAACTACGCGATCCAAGCGCCAGTCATCACCCAGATGTTGGAACAGCATGCGTCGATCAAGGCAAATGGCGTCCATGGCTGACACGGCCGATACGGACGCGCAGCCAACTGGGCCGTCTCTCGAAGACGGCGTCGTGCCCACCTTGCAGTCAATCACGAACCCCGCCGCGGGCATGACCAACACAATGGCCCACATTCGAACCCTGATAGACGCGGCTCTACGGACCGCATTGATCGAGATCGATGGCCATCCTAGTGGGACCGGCGTACTCATTGCAGAGGATCTCCTCCTCACCGCCTCCCACGTGGTGAGTCGCGACGCCGAGGCGGGGGAGCCGCACATCGTCGCGGTCTTCGACTACGTCGAGGGGCATTCGCGCAGTCCGGCAGAGACCGGCGTCAGGGTGCTGGTAGCCGAGATTGTTGTGGATAGTTTGCCAGCGCCTGAGGAGCGTGACTCTCAGGCGAGCACGAGTCCGCCTGCATCAACTGCGGAGGCATCCGCTGAGTACCTCGACTTCGCCATCCTGCGGCTAGCCTCCCGACCTCCGCATGGTTCAGATCTGAACGGGCACGCAACCTTTCGCTCGTACTACCAGCTCGATCCCACCGACTACGACCTCTCTGCCGCCGACTTGTCTATAGTCCAGCATCCGCTCGGTGGAACCCAGCAATACTGTCGGCTGACGTCGCCGAGGTGGAACGAAACCCGCACGCGCATTCGGTATGACGGCAACACTATTCGTGGTTCCTCCGGCGCTCCGATCGTCGACCACCGTGGCCGACTCGTCGCCATCCACCATTATGGAGGCCGCCGGAACCAGGGAATCCCCGTCTCGGCGATTGCGCGGCTGCTCCGCAGCGGCCCGCACTCCCATTTACTCCCGGATACTGCGGCCCAGTACGACCTTGCGCAACCGCTAACGGTACGATCAAGGGCCAGTGCTCAACCGTTCGAGCCGCTGGACGAGTGGTCGTCCGCCTTCGGCGACGACAGCACTTGCCCCTATAAACCGACTCGGCTGGAGTACACGCAGGGCGCAATCCAGGTACGCGATCAACTGGTCCAAGACGTCACCAAACGCCTGCAGTCGGGATGCTGTCTGTTGCAAGGCCGGGGCACTGTCGGGAAGACCACCCTGGCTCTCTTCGTCGGGCTGCGACACAACAGTGACGGCGGCACGACTTACTACCTGGACTTCACCGAGGACCCGCTTGAGCGGCTGAAGGCGACCCTGGTGCTCGACAGCATGTCGGCCGTCGCAGGCGACTCGACGCTGTTCATCCTCGACAACGTCCACACCGACGAATCACTGGCGCACACGCTGTACCGACACTGGCAGCGGCACGGCGCCGGTAGCCAGCTCCTGCTCGTCGGCCGAGCCGTCTCCAGAACTACGAGAGCCACCATCGAGGGCAGCGGCTTGGCCCGGCTCGAATCGGACGCGGTGATCCTCGACGTCACCGAGGACGACCTGCTCCTCACCTACCAACGGCTCGCCCGGATCAACGTTCTGAACGATGCAGGGTCGGCGCCGTCACCGACCACAGTTGCTGCATGGCTGACGCTCTTCGCCAGTGACCGGATCGCCTTTGTGACCGCAGTCAGGCGGTATCTGGAGGGTCGCGACCCACAGAGGTGGTTCGCCTCTGGTCACTCGTTAACGGCGAATGACGCGATCAATTACATCAAGGAGGAATACCTCGATCCCTACCCGGGTGCTTGGCAGCCGCTGATCCAGCTAGCGGCAGCGAGCACAGTGGAGATGGGCATGCCGGACGAACTGGTGGCACCCGGGGTGCTGCGCGGTCTGATGGCGGCCGGCATCGTCCATACGACGACGCACGGCAAGGGTTCGCACCGACGGTACACGTTGACGCACCCGGGCCTGGGACATCTCATCGCGAAAGCTACCCGGACGCGCGATACCAATTCGGTGCTGACCGAACTAACGACCGAGAGCCCTAAATTCGGTTTCGCACTCGCATCCCGCTTAGACCAACTCGGACGACGCACTGAGGCGACCGAGATCCTGCTAAGACTCGCCTCCGATCCGCAGCTGATGGCCTCCGGTTTATACGAGATTCGGGTCGCCTACTCAATCTTCCGGCGTATGGCGAATCACAAAGTGTTGACGTACAAGCAGATGGACAACGAGCTTTGCTTGGTCGACGTGCCACCCATGCTGATGGACTCAGTCGCGCTCGACCTCGGCAGCACAAGGTTGTTTCTGGAGTTCCTGGAGCGGCGGATGCCGATGTTTGCGCAACAACAAAATGAGCGGCTGACGGAGCCCAGCCTTTGCGCAGACGTCGCCGATGCCGTCGCCAACCAGCTCGGCCATGCTGCAGAGTTTCTCGAGTTCGCCGCCAAGTACCTACCCGACGTGGCCAACCTGCTCCGACCGCTACTGGTCGAGAAACAGCGCCTGAACAGGATCGCCGATGCCATCCCCAACCACCTCGGCAACGCCACGGAGTTTCTCGAGTTCGCCGCCGAGTACCTACCCGACGTGGCCAACCTGCTCCGACCATTGCTGGTCGAGAAACAGCGCCTGAACAGGATCGCCGATGTCATCCCCAACAACCTCGGCAACGCCACGGAGTTTCTCGAGTTCGCCGCCGAGTACCTACCCGACGTGGCCAACCTGCTCCGACCATTGCTGGTCGAAGAGCAACGCCTGAACAGGATCGCCGATGCCGTCCCCAACGACCTCGGCAACGCCACGAGGTTTCTCGAGTACATGCACAAGGATATGCAAACCGTGACAAGGCAGATTGCGGTGCTGCTCGCCGAGCCAAAGATGATCAGCCGAATCATCGACGTGGCACCAAGGAGCTTCGAAGGGCTGCTGACGTTCCTGCAGTTCACCTTCGCGCAGATGCTGGCGGTCGCGGAGCGTGCGACGGTCGAACTGGCCGACCCGCGACACGCACCAGTCCTAGCCGAGCGGGCCAAGACGAGCGGCAGGAGCCGGGGTGCACTTTACCGGGTGGTGGAGTTGGCGGACCTCCACCACCCGGATGTCGCTCGTCCCCTTTGGACTGTGCTCGACCCAGACGAGTCTCCTTAAGAGCGTCTGGGGACGCTTGCTCACCGACGATCGAAACGTCCGCCCATCGGTGCGCGCGTTCGGGCGGTTGAGCGGAGCGCTGCGGCGTGGTGCCGGGCTCCGGTTGGATGTGGTGTGAGGTGGGCGCCGTGCAGAATGATCTTGCCGCCGTCGAGGCCCGGTCCGGTGCGATGTCGCCCGCTATGGGTGCGACACAGCGCCATCCAGCGGCGGGTGAGTTCGTCGTGGAGCGGGTCGAGACGGTGGCCATGGCCGACGGGCAGTATGAGCAGGCCGTCAACGCTCTGGCGACGCTGATCGTCGGCTGGGCGACAAGTGGCGAACAGGGCAGCGCGGGGCGTGGTCAGGCCGAGTCCGACTGACACCTCGAGGATGAGGTGGGGTTGGTGGCTGGTGGCCTGCTCTGTCGGATGATCGTCACCAGTGTTCGGGACCGGACGGCGCCGATGCGCAGGTTCTTGCGCAGTGTCTCGGCGGAGATCGGTCGCTGGTAGGCGGCACAGTGCCGCATGTCCTCGCGCCGGGCACGGTCGATCAGGTCACCGTCGACCGCATCCGGCACCAGCCGGTCGGGATCGTCACCAGCACATGCCCCGATGTTTCGCGGCCTGGTGGCCACGAACTCGTCCGGCGCCGCAGCACCGGCGCCATCGCCGGCTGATCGGGAGTCGGTCAGCGTCGACGGGCGGCATGTGATCGACGCGATGGCCCGGAGCAGTCCAGGTCCGACTTCGGCCCAGCCGATGAGCAGGAGTGGGCCGATGGCGTCGAAGGCGGCCTTGCCGTAGGCACCGGTGACGACCGGCTCGCTGATGTTGAGGGCGAGGGTAGTGACGCTGGCGAAGATCAGCAGCCGCCTGGCTGGCCGCAGTTCGGCAGCGGTGGCCCCGTGCAGGGCGAGGTGCCGGGTGCCCAGCAGCAGTCCGAGGATGGACAGGTCGACTGTGGGGGCGACCAGGGGCGCGAGCCAGACAGGGACACCCAGGCGCAGGGCCAGGGTGAGCACGTTGCCGAAGCCGAACATGAAGGTCAGCCCGACCACAGTGCCCATGATCACCGTCACGGCCCCGACGACGGGTTGGTCAGCGGCTGGCCGCGAACGTGCGGCGAGTTCGATGGTGGCCATCAGACGTCACCGCCCTGGCGCTTGACCTGCGCAACCGCCGACGGAAGCCTCCGGATACCGACCGGTTCGATCTTGATTTCCGGACCCTCGACCATGATCAAAGGGTTCGGATTGTGCCACGTTAGGCCCACGAGCTCGGGCGAAGTGTGTTCGCGGAACGCGCGAACCGGGTCGCTCGTCGTGTCTTCTGGGAGGCGACCCCCAGACCCCTGCGGGGTTCGGGCGTGCGCGCCCGAACCGTTGTCGTGGCTCGTGTGCTGACGCTTTAGGCCCGCCCCGGCGGGCGGAGTGATCGCCGGATGAATCGGTAGAAAAGCAGCGCTGGTTAGGCCAAGCGCCGAGCGGTCGTCTCTGTTGGTTGGGCGGCTTCTCGGCAGGTCAGCTGGTTGTGGTGGGCCGGTCATCGAGTGAAGTTGGTGTTAGGCCATTCGTGCGACCTGGGCTCTGTTGGCTGAATGTCTGTGGGCGCGGTGGACGCAATAGTGGGCTTTCCGTAACCTGTCCGAGATCTTGCGGTGGCCTGCCGTCCACGAGGGCGGCGACGTGGGATTCCCGCTGAAAACGGCCGGTCGGGGGGACCGGTTGTGATCGGCGGTGTTGGATGAAGGAGACACGCGCGACGTGGCGTCGCACCGACTCAAGCGCATTGCGCGCGGAACGTTCGCGGTAGCCGCAGTGATCGCCGCGGTGAGCTTCACCCCGACCTCGGCGACGGCGGCTCCGCCGGCCCCCACCCCACCCGACCCCGTTGCGCAGTTCAACCAACTGTCCCAGCAGGCCAACGCACTCAACGAGAAGATCAACGCGGCCAACGTCGACCTCACCAACAAGCAGGCCCTTGCACAGAAGGCCAGTGCCGACGTGACGCTCGCCCAGCAGGCCGAACAGGCGGCGCAGGCGGTGGAGAACACGTACCTGGTGCAGGTCGACCACCTGACCGGCGCATCGTACGAGGGTGCCCGGTTCAACCAGCTGTCCGCGCTGCTCACCGGCACCTCGGCCAAGGACTATCTGAACCGGGCGACCGATCTGCAGGCCCTGGCCACGGACAACCTGGACGCGATGAACAAGCTCGGTGCCGCGGTCAACGCCGCCCATCAGGCCAAGCAACGGGCGCAGAACGATCTGCAGACCGCCCAGAACGCCACCGCGGCGGCGACGGCCTTGAAGGCCCAGCTCGTTCAGCAGGGCCAGGCACTCCAGGCGCAGCTGGCTCCGCTGATCGCGGCCAGGAATCGACTGTCCGCGCTGCAGCAGGCCACGCTGGCGAACACGGGTGTGCAGGGCGTCTTCATCGCGCCGCCGGGCATCCGTGGTGCCGCGATGAACATCGCGCTGGCACAACGTGGCAAGCCGTATCTGTGGGCGGGGGCCGGGCCGGCCAACTTCGACTGTTCCGGTCTCGTGCTCTACGCCTACGCGCAGGCCGGCATGCCGGGCCTGCCGCACTCCGCCGCCGCGCAGGCCACCATGGGCGTTCCGGTCGCGCGGGCCGACCTGCAGCCCGGTGATCTGGTCTTCTTCGACAGTCCGGTGGGCCACGTCGGCTTCTACGTCGGCAACGGACTGATGGTCGACGCGGCGCACTTCGGCACGGTGGTGCGGGTCGAGCCGCTGTTTCCCGGCTACGCGGGGGCACGTCGCCTCGGTGCATGACGGTGGCATGGCCGGCACCCGTCAGTGCCGGCCGTGCCGCTGTCAGGAAATGTGTTCCCTGCGGGCGAGCCAATTGTCCAGGGCGACGACTCCGGCGGCGAGACAGAGGAACAGCACGCCGACGATCACGGAGTTGATCAGGACGCCAGGGTAGCCGTGCGTGCGGACATCGAGGAACGGATACGGGTAGTAGTCGACGATCGGGCCGCGGATCAGCGTGACAACGATGTAGCACAACGGAAAGATCAGGGCGAGGCCGACGAGCCGAAGCCCACCGGGCTGCCGCGGCCCGAACAGCAGCCAGCCCAGCAAGCACAGCACGGGCGACGCGGTGTGCAGCAGGAAGTCGGCCACGGCGGCCGAACCGCCGAGCTCCTGCAGGCCGGCGAGTGCGACGTGGAAGACGACGAAGGTCACGGCGATCGCGACGATGCCGTCCAGCCGCAGCACCCGGAACACCGTTGACGTCCGGCGCGGGTTGATGGCGAGCAACAGGCTGGTGGCCCCGACGATCACGTTGGACTCGATGGTGAAGAAGAACAACAGGTTCACCAGTCGGGCACCGGTGGCCGGGAAGAACCCGCCGGTGTTGCCGGCCGTCACCACGACCTGAACCACGAGGCCGACCAGGACGACCAGCGCCGTCACACCAAACCAGATTCGGGCCATCACGGGTCGGAGCCTAGGTTGGCGGCCACCGCCCGGCCGGCTGATCTCACTCGAACGGGGCGCATTTACCACAGACATCGGCCGTTGTCAGTCCTCCTGGGTCCGGTTTACGGGTGCCGCTCGGCTGACGCGACGGGCCGGGCTCGGCGGCCACCGTGGTGGCATGAACAACACACTGACTCGCATACTCTGCATCGCTGCCGGCGTCGGGGCACTGGCTGCCCGGCTCATCGCCCCCTTGCCGCCGACGCAGGACTACGCCGCGCGCTACGGCTACGCGGCACCGGCCTGGCTCGTTCCGGTGGGCGCCTTCGCCGGTATGCTCGCCATGTCCGGCCGGCTACGGCCGGGCCGCGTCCGCACCGCGGTGTTCGGCATCGCGATGCTCCTGCTGCTGTGGGCCTCCGGCGGGCTTGTGCTGGACGCCTTCCGGTTCTTCTTTTGGGCCACTGGAATTCCGGCCGGCGACTTCGCCATCGTCGACGGCCGTGGTGCGGTGGCCCGGCTTGCCGGCGCGGTGGGGCTGGTGGCCGTGGCCGCCGCCTATGTCGCGGGCGGTCGTGTCCGGCCCGACGTCGCTCGGCGGCCGGGACGTCCGCTCGCGGTCGGCGGCCTCGCGCTCGCGGCGTTTTACCCCGCCACCAAGTTCTACTGGTCCGCGGGCGGGACCGTCCTGCGGCCGGGGCACTACACCGAGAAGTTCCCGGTCGGGGAGACCGTGATGCTGGTCGGCGCGGCCGTGCTGGTGCTGCTGCTGGCCCTGTATGGCGGGCGTCGTCGGCTGATCCGGGTCGGGCTGCTCGGTGTGGGGTCGGTGGTGACCCTCGTTCTGCTCAACCAGGGGCTGCTGCCGCTGTTCGGGCTGGCCAACCACGCGCTGGGCGCACCCCGGTTCGCGGCCATGGACGTACCCGCGGCCGTGTGGACCGTCGACTTCGTGCTCTACATCAGCTGGGCGCTGCTCGGGCTCGTCATCGGGTGGCTGGCCCTCGGTTACCACGATCGAACTCGCCCGGCGGTCCGGGT
>WNGR01002557.1_pt1 | contig 19917 bp, 16 predicted proteins | sample 5407581 | NCBI WGS metagenome assembly WNGR01 (sample SAMN13153383, study PRJNA577476) | soil metagenome | isolation source: 80 cm soil or saprolite under Garry oak tree replicate 2 | place: USA:California | collected 2016-06-15 | reverse complement strand
GGTGTTATCCACTTCACAGTGTTCGGCAGTGTTGCCATCTCAATATAACCCCCCCTTCCTTCCCCTCCAAAACCCTCAACGATGGTCCGCTGCCACATATCTGATGAACTCAAAGAGATGGCTCTTTCCATGTCTCTTCAGGATCTTCATGATTCAGATATCCGTGAATACACAGGAATCAGTGAACAGTTGCTCAAGCGGTTCCGCAGCACCCATCGCAGGCGCCTTGGCAGGCGCTGACTCACTCGTGACAACCAGAATTGTAATACAGTACTATAGCGACAATATGAATATTTTTCCACAAACATGGAATTTTCTCCGTGCAGCCCGAGGTAGTCATGGCACCACATTGCTTGGCAAGCACACACGACTTAGCATCAAAAGCAACAAGTAGAATTATATAAATTTCTTTTTTATTTACATTTTTTATTTACAACATTTATTTACAACATTTATTTTCTATGGGAAAAAACCTCGGCATGGGGGCATTCAAACCCCATTACCTATGTTCTGAAAACGGAAGGGGACTATCGATATGGATTTGGCTGTAAACTTGTGTAGTTTTGCTGATGTAATACAGTACTATAGCGACAATATGAATATTTTTCCTATCTTGTCGGACCCACGAACATGGAATTTTCTCCACGCAGCCCGAGGTAGTCACGGCACCGCGTTGCTTGGCAAGCACACACAACTTAGCGTCAAAAGCGACAAGTAGAATTATATAAATTTCATTTTTATTTACATTTTTTATTTACAACATTTATTTTTTATGGGAAAAAACCTCGGCATGGGGGCATTCAAACCCCGCTACCTATGTTCTGAAAACGGAAGGGGACTATCGATATGGATTTGGCTGTATCTCACGTGATCACCTTTTGGGGATAAAGTCCTTGGAAGCGCCGCGGCCCACATCTGCTAATCTAGTAACTTAGACGACTTGGATGACCACGGCTTTATGGCTCTCTACATCATTGTCTCTATATCTGCGACTTACTCTCACTTAGTAGGTAACTGCGCGAGAACTGTCTAGTATCCTGTACCATAAGGAGGACAATAGCCCGAGTACAATCCCGAGGCTCAGGCTGTGCCAGTGCCGCGCTCGCGCCTTTATCTGTCAGAGTGCTATAATTACTGTAAGACCCATATGGTCTACATACTTAAAGGTATATTTCCGTCTATTCGGGGGCAATATCGCGCTCCAACTTTACCGTTTACACAATTGTATCTAGCCCCAGATTCGCACATTGTCAATCCTCCGCTGATTCCACACACCACGGGCGACATATCTGTCAGCTGTTTTGGTAGCCAATCCAATGGTCTGCCTATGTTCTCCCGACCTTCAGCCCCACCACCCCCTCTCCCTGACTGTTCGGCTCGCCGAGATGGATCGTCCGCTATAAATCGATTTCTGGGCTTGACCCTGAAGTGCTCACTGGCATCACGTTATGCACGGGACACACTCACTGGAGTGGACCGTTGGGCGTGCACTTCCTGCCCTACTGCCCCTGAACTTGAACCCCGCAGGTGCCCACTGGATCTCTCCACGTCAGCGCGACGTGGCCTACATACCATACGAGGCCTAATTACCAATCTACAAGGGGACGTTCCCATGGCACTCGATTCCTCACTCTAGTCTTCGCGATCTACATCTTGGCATACAAAGGTGAAACGCATGCGACGGAGTACATATTTGGTCCCAGCCCGACCGGTATCTACGCTGTTGAGGAGGCTTTCATGCTCCATCTCGGCCATGCGTAACACTAACTTACTCTCTGTTGCCCTGTGAACACGGCGTCCATCATGCATCACGTCTCACAAGTTGAAGCGAGGGTGTCTCTTTGTTATGCGGCACTCTTCGGTGCCACTTCGTCCATCAGACAGCCCCATCTTCCAGTTACTGTACGCGCTTAAGTGATGTCCCTCGGGTTGATGCGCGCTTGGGCCCTTCAACAGTAAATGATGCATACATCTTCGGGCCTATAACGTACTGCAGTTTTCTCAGATCTACCAAAAACACGAACCAAATGGCTCACGCTGACCCTGAAACCCACTGTTCGCGTGCGCACGGAAAAAGGGAGCCATCAGGAACTCCAACACCCAGTGCATCTGGTGAACCTGGACTTGGGCTCGATGGGCATTGTGCTAATATGTTAATGCGACTGACGCACGGCTGGCTAGGTAAAATGGCTACTTTGCACAGTTCAGTTAGCCGCTCCAGCGGCCCGCCCTTTCCCGCGCTTCGGGTGATTCGGACTTTTACTGCTTCATATTTCCTTGGGTTTTGCGACCTCACTTGGTTGCTCCTCTAGGCTAGTCTCCTTAGCTTTCATATATTCCTGTATCCCAGTAAATCTTAGAGTTTCCTCAGGGCTTCAGTACTTTGTAGGGCCCAGTCCAGCTCGTTCTCCGCGTTCCCCAGCCTTCCGCATTCGCGCGCGCCCTTAGCGGTTCTAGAGCGACGCATCCCCAGTCAAAGCGATCCCCTGTACGAAGTTATACGCCGTGCGAGGGCCTGCACGACCGGCTTCGGCGCTTCACGCCTCCCTGAACCCAAGGCAGCTCAGGGTTGTTGGGCAGTGTCCCTCAGCGTAGAGACAACCCGGCTCGTCAACGTATGACTTCACGGGGCGCCCAGTCCGGCGACTATGATATGATGTGCCAGTGGGCCATCGAGCCAGTGGCGTTGGCCACTATCCTCATCCTTGCTAGTTTCCGGACAATGCGGATAGAGAGAACGCCATCAGACATACAGTGCGATTGCTGGACGCCGTGCAAGATATCTATACGGGCAGGACGCTACGTGACAAGACATGAAGCGTTGGTAAAGGGGCCACACAAACCCCAACAGTCACAAGGCGCCTCGTTTGTGAGGGTGAGGGGAACAAAAGATCATGAGGTGGCAAGCCCGCAGTACTGCACAAAACACGATCACAGTAGCCGATGTCATAGAACGTAGAACCGATATCCCACGCTCCGAGTCTCTCCTCTATACTCCGAGGCTGCAGCAACACCCGCGCCTCGTCATGTCCTGATGACCCGTATAGATGGCGCAACAATCGGCGCTATGAACTGCGACCCCTGCTTCCATGGGTTTGAGAAACATGTGGTTGCGCAGCCAAACGAGTGGCAGAGGCCGCTGCTACTAAGAAACCGGGGTAGGTACCAGCGTGAGTTGGAGGTAGGTCCGCAGATGGTGGCTGGCAGCCGACCATACATGGGCCTCGACAAGTTCGCATGCCGTATCGTCTGGAACGGAACAAGGCGGGCGCATCGTACTACTCTCGTCGGCGGGCCCTAATGCCGCGCGCGGAAGCGCCGTTGATGGTGCGTCGAGTGATACCTACTGGTTAGACCAGGTTCCACGGTGAGGCCCGACTTGGAGGTCGACTCCAGAGCGACAGGCCGAGACCGCCGCTGGCTGGAATACTCCCCGAGGAGGCGCGCCCTTTGAGGTGGGCCCGGTGAATAGGACATGGCCGCTGAACCTGATGGAGAGCAAGCGCGGCGAGTGGCTCAGTGTCCGTGAACACCACATGGAAGCTCTCCATTGCCTTCCCAAGAATTCTCTTCACATTTTTCTTCCACGACCGTTTTGCGATTCTTGATGTTTGTGAGTCCAATCCGTCACAGGACGACGATGAAGAGAGCGAGGCACACAAGCAACCTACCGCTACTAATGGCGTATCACGAAAGAATAGATCGGGTTCACCGTATTGCTTTCGGGAAACCAAACGAGTATGACGTCTCTCTGTTGTTCTCGGATCGTCTGCTAGAGTAATATGAGGGCGGCCGCAAGGTGATGAGCCGGCTCGGGTTCGGATTACTTTCGGAATGAGCAACAAGACACGTGACCGGGATTTAGGCGGGCCGAGTAGACGGCCCTGACTTTTTCTTTTGGAAAGCGGTTGACGTCCCTGACTCGCTTCCGGGCGAGGGTGAGTATACTGGAGGGTTGCGTTCCCCTTGGCGAACAACCAGCGACAGGGTAGCTACTGGAGGGAATGAGAATTTTTGTCTTGGCCCTGAATGGACATCGCATCGGTGGAAGATCGTTTTGCAAGAGTAAAGAAATGACTGACCTTTGGTGGCCCATTCGCTGACCGCCTGTAGAACGTAGACACTCCATCGTCGCAGATACAGAACATATCCAGTACCCCATTTCCACCACCCGCCGCCTTGGTCATCTCTTCAACTTTCTCCATGATACGATTGCAGAGCGGGAGTCAACGACGGACCTGCTTCAAGCGGGTCACGCAGGGATGAAGGGATGTGTGCGGTTTCAAGCCCAGAACGCGAAATGGCGAGGGGCATCCTCGACCTGGCTGATGTCGGTCCACGAGGTCACCATCGTTGCACTATTTGTGAATCGTTGAGTCGCGCAGATTGGAATGGATCTCATTGACACCTTGTCTATGGTTTCGGCCATTATACTGGGGGTGGGGATGACATCGTTGACTCATGTACGGGTATCATACTCCGTGGTTTTGCATAACCCTACCCTTCCCGAGCAGAAAGGCAGGATCCATCTGAGAGAGATGGAGGGAGCAGCGGAAGCTAGTCTGCCTTGAGTTTTGGGGGCGAAATTAATAGAATCGACATGCAACGGAACTTGAAGTGACCGCTGAACAGTTTCATTTTGTTGCCCTTTCACCCCTGCATTGAGGGAGGGAGGAAAGCGCCAGGTTGGGTCCCATGATAATGAAGAAGTGAACTCCCAACCACCACCAGGACGCTCAGTGAAACAGTCATGCTGAAAAAGCTGCTGCGTCACCGCGACACGTTCCGGCAGAGACCGACCGACTCCGACCCGTACGACCCCATGCCTCCCAAGCCATATGCTAGTGCTGTCGCACAAACCGCCACCTCTCGAACGCTGTATTACGCGCAGCAGGGTACTTCGCTGATACCTTCAGCCGGGAAGCCTCCGCCCTCATACGCCAAGTCGGGGAGTGTAGCCTCGTGCCCAGCACCTGACTCCTCTGCCGCGCGGTACTGGGCGGCTCGCGCCGTCACCGCTGAGGTGCTCCTTGCCGAACGAAACAAGCACGCTCACGAACTGCGGGGCGTTATACACAATGAAGACGCCAAGCGCAGGGTACCGTCGCAGCCGCTTTTCATCGCGACCCTTTTTTGATAGACGTGCCCGCTCAGGAGGAGGTCGCCGCTTTGCATGGGGCACATGAGGCGCGTCAGAGGAAGATGGAGTGGATGGTGGTACGTATTATTATGTTGTTGTCGTTCTAACCATTGCTGTGTTTCATCATTCTCGCCCCTCTAGATATGCTGCATTACGGTCCTAGCTGTCGTTGTCTTGTGCCTCCTCGTCACACACTCCCGTGCATCATCACCCACACCGACACGGCATATGGCATCTCATTTCACAATCCCAGTGCTCTCCCCGTTCACCTCTGTTGTGAGCATTTCTTTCCCTGTGTTCTTTGTTCTCAGGCACGCATTTCGCTAATTGTCGGCTGCCTTATTTATTTAGGTCGAACATGAGACTTCGGCGTGGGGCGCACGGATAATCGTTCCGGGTTTGATGATAGCCGCCGCGCTCGCTTGGGGGGTCTTCAGACACTGGATATCCCAGAAATCGCTACGATAAGTTTCATGGAAGGAGTGCATTCAATTTTTTTTGAATTGCCAGAACATCCTCGGAGCAGGACGACAGTTAGGGGAGTGATGTGGTGATGGCCGGATGCGGTGCATGTGGTTCAACAGCCAGTGCAGTGCGTGCGCAGTCGGCGACTGCGGCATGGCAGAACCTTACTGAGACGCGTGGGAATAGCCTTTGTCGTATCAGACGCTCATACAGCAGCCAGGAGACATATTATACTCTTTAGAGGACAGATAGCCTGGTAATAATATAATTCAAGTTGGACCATGGCCAGTGGTTTTTCATCGGTGGCGGGGAAATTGAAACCCGGCAAGTGGTGAGGTTGCCTTTCTTGGTCGCTCGTCCTGGGGTCACGCTCAGCGCCTCCTCGCCTCTTCCTCGCCTTGCCTTTCACTTCCACTTCCACTTTCACCTTCCTTTCTTCTCCAACGACGTCCACGACCTGGCACCTCAGTTGCCCCTCTTCCTCTTCTCCCTACCCCCTGCCCTCTTATCATTATGGCTGCTCGTCACCGCCCATCCCGCAGTCAAGAGGGCTACCTTTCTCCATCACCTCCTGACATGAACGATCCATTCAACCCCAGACATTACTACGACAATGATGTTGAACCCTCCGAGGCCTACCACAGAGACAATTACGGCTCGGAGAGTAGTGCGGCAGGCTTGAACGATTATGACCACCCAGACCCTTACGGTTCGTCTTTCACTTAATTCTCTCACATACCCATCCACCCATCCATCGAACCACGTTTCCCAGGTCAACCAGATACCGATTCGGATCATGATGTCTACGGCCAACGGTTGGGCCAATCGGCAGAGTCTCTGCATGGTGGGCGCTCTTCGGCGCCAACTTTCGGTGACTTGGGCGCAGCCCAGTATGGCGGTGGCCGCGAGCCCTATCCTGCCTGGGGAGCAGAGCGCGCCATTCCTCTTTCCAAAGAGGAGATTGAAGACATATTCCTTGACCTTCAGCAGAAGTTTGGTTTCCAGAGAGATTCGATGCGAAATATGGTGTGTTACTGGAACTCCCAGGTGCCACAATTTCTCCGGCGCTTGTCACTCACAGGCTCGATAGTTCGACTTCACAATGCAGCTTCTTGACAGCCGTGCGTCCCGCATGTCTCCAAATCAGGCCCTCCTCACCCTTCACGCGGACTATATCGGTGGCCAGCATGCAAACTACCGCAAGTGGTACTTTGCCGCCCAGCTCGATCTCGACGATGCCGTCGGTCATACACAAAATCCCGGTCTCCAGCGTCTCCGCTCAAAGCGCGGCGGCGGTCGCAGCCATTCGGAAAAGTCCCTGACCGGCGCCCTCGAACGCTGGCGTCAGGCCATGAACAACATGTCCCAGTACGACCGCATGCGACAGATAGCCCTCTATCTCCTCTGCTGGGGAGAGGCTGCCCAAGTCCGATTCGTTCCCGAGTGTCTCTGCTTTATTTTCAAATGTGCGGATGACTATTACCGCTCGCCTGAATGCCAGAACCGCATCGATCCCGTGCCAGAAGGTCTCTACCTTCGCGCCGTCATCAAGCCGCTCTACCGCTTCATTCGTGATCAGGGTTATGAATCAGTGGACGGCAAGTTTGTACGGCGGGAGCGTGACCACCATCGCATCATTGGTTATGATGACGTAAATCAGTTGTTTTGGTACCCAGAGGGTATCGCTCGGATCGTGCTCACGGACAAGGTCCGTCCATTTCCGTCGCTGTTACCTTATCTCATTATTTATTTATTTCCTCGCTAGATTCGTCTTGTCGATATCCCTCCAGCACAGCGTTTCATGCGTTTTGACCGCATCGATTGGAATCGCGCGTTCTTCAAGACGTACTACGAGAAGCGGTCCTTCGGACATTTACTCGTCAACTTTAATCGCATTTGGGTCATTCATGTCTCCCTCTTTTGGTTCTACACCGCCTACAACGCCCCGACCATCTACCAGCCAAAGCGACAACACTCATCCGCTTTGACATGGTCCGCCACGGCCCTTGGGGGTGCCCTAGCCACGATCATCATGATTCTCGCAACACTCGCAGAGTTTTCGTACATCCCGACAACTTGGAATAACACGTCGCACCTCACCCGCCGCCTGCTCTTCCTCCTAGTCACACTTGCCCTCACGGCTGGCCCCACTTTTTACATCGCTATCGTAGAGAACCAGACGGACGGCGGTGGATCCCTCGCTCTCATCCTCGGTATCGCTCAATTCTTCATCTCCGTAGTCGCAACCTTGCTGTTCGGCATCATGCCCTCGGGTCGGATGTTTGGCGACCGCGTCGCTAGCAAGTCCCGCAAGTATCTCGCTTCTCAGACCTTCACGGCCAGCTACCCTCTCCTACACTCCCAGGCGCGCCTAGGGAGCGTCTTTCTCTGGTTCCTCGTCTTTGGGTGCAAGTTCACCGAGTCGTACTTTTTCCTCACCCTCGCATTCCGCGACCCTATCCGCGCCATGGCTGGAATGAAAATCCAGAATTGTCACGAAAAGTTGTTCGGCAGTTCGCTCTGCCGCAATCAAGCCATCTTCACTCTCACGATCATGTTCATTATGGATCTCGTGCTCTTCTTCCTCGACACCTTCTTGTGGTACATCATCTGGAATACCGTGTATTCCATCGCCCGCTCCTTCATGCTCGGGTTGTCTATCTGGACACCTTGGAGGGACATCTATGCCCGCTTGCCAAAACGTATATACTCCAAGATCCTGGCAACGACAGATTTAGAGGTTCGGTACAAGCCCAAGGTGCGTCTATGCTTTGTCACGCACACACGCTCATCGGCCTGACTGTTCTGTCCCTCTCATTCTCAGGTCCTTGTCTCTCAGATCTGGAACGCGATCATCATCTCGATGTATCGCGAGCACTTACTGTCCATTGACCACGTGCAGAAGCTCCTTTATCACCAGGTTGACACCCCAGACGGCCGGCGCAGTCTCCGTGCTCCCCCCTTCTTCGTCGCCCAGACCGACAAGGGTTTCAAGGGCAGCTTCTTCCCGCCTGGCTCAGAAGCGGAGCGCCGAATCTCGTTCTTCGCTCAGTCGCTTACAACAGCGCTTCCCGAGGCGCTTCCGGTTGACGCGATGCCTACCTTCACGGTCCTAACACCCCACTACAACGAAAAGGTACGCATATCTTCTCTCTTTTTGGCGTTTATTGAATGCATGATCCACCGTCCCCAAGATCCTTCTTTCCTTGCGGGAAATCATCAAGGAGTCCGACATCAATACGCGCGTCACACTCCTCGAGTATCTCAAGCAACTGCATGGTCTCGAGTGGGAGAACTTTGTCAGGGACACCAAGATTCTCGCTCAAGAATCGGAGATGTTTGATGGCGCATTCCCAGGTGACGAGAAGAGCTCATCGAAACTCGACGACCTGCCGTTTTACTGCATCGGTTTCAAGAGTGCCGCGCCGGAGTTTACCCTGCGCACGCGCATTTGGGCTTCGTTGCGTTTCCAGACGCTGTACCGCACCGTTTCGGGCATGATGAACTATGGCAAGGCGATCAAGCTACTGTATCGTGTCGAGAACCCCGAGGTGGTCCAGATGTTCGGCGGCAACACGGACAAGCTCGAGCGCGAACTCGAGCACATGGCCCGCCGCAAGTTTAAGTTTGTCGTCTCCATGCAGCGATACTCCAAGTTTAACAAGGAGGAGCACGAGAATGCCGAGTTCTTGTTGCGCGCTTACCCGGAACTCCAGATTGCCTATCTCGAGGAAGAGCCGCGCAAGGACGGCGGCGAGCCACGTCTCTACTCTGCCCTCATCGACGGCCACTCCGAGTTTAATCCGCAGACAGGCCGACGCAAACCCAAGTTCCGTATTGAGCTTCCCGGAAACCCCATTCTCGGCGACGGCAAGTCGGACAACCAGAACCACGCGATCGTATTCTACCGTGGCGAGTACCTACAGCTTATAGACGCCAATCAGGACAACTACCTGGAGGAATGTCTCAAGATCCGCAACGTCCTCGCCGAGTTTGATGAGTACTCGGTCAGCAACCAGAGTCCTTACGCCCAGTGGGGCCAGAAGGAGTTCAAAGCCGCGCCTGTCGCCATCGTCGGCGCACGCGAGTACATCTTCTCCGAGAATATCGGTATACTTGGCGACATCGCCGCTGGTAAAGAGCAGACGTTTGGCACACTCACGGCGCGCTCGCTGGCGTGGATTGGCGGCAAGCTACACTACGGACACCCCGACTTCCTCAACGCGACTTTCATGAATACCCGTGGAGGCGTGTCCAAAGCTCAGAAGGGTCTGCACCTCAACGAGGACATATACGCCGGTATGAATGCGTTTGGACGCGGAGGACGCATCAAGCACACAGAGTACTACCAGTGCGGCAAGGGCCGTGACCTTGGTTTTGGCACGATCCTCAACTTCCAGACCAAAATCGGCACCGGCATGGGCGAACAGATGCTCAGTCGCGAATACTACTACCTCGGCACGCAGCTCCCCATCGACCGCTTCTTGACCTTCTACTACGGCCACCCCGGTTTCCACATTAACAACATGCTCATCATCTTGTCTGTACAGATCTTCATCGTAACTAGTGCGTATTTTCCCGTCATAAAGGAGCCAATTTGACACTTGACACTCGACCTTTTTGCAGTGGTCTTCCTCGGCACGCTCAACTCGCAGCTCACGATATGCCGGTACTCGAGCACCGGCCAGCCGCTGAACGGACAAGGGGGATGTTACAACCTCCACCCTGTCTTCAACTGGATCCACCATTGCATCATCAGCATCTTCCTGGTATTCATGATCGCATTCTTGCCTTTGTTCATGCAAGGTAGGTTACTTAGTTTGCGTCCTTACGTATGATTCTCAAGCTCCATGTGCAGAATTGATCGAGCGTGGTACTGGGCGTGCGCTCGCGCGACTCAGCAAACAATTCGTGTCGTTATCGCCTGTTTTTGAGGTGTTCTCCACCCAGATCTACACGCACTCGATCCTGAACAACCTGACCTTCGGCGGGGCGCGATACATCGCCACCGGCCGTGGCTTCGCGACGTCTCGGATCTCGTTCAGCATCCTCTTCTCGCGTTTCGCTGGTCCCAGCATCTACCTCGGCATGCGCACGCTGCTGATGCTCCTCTACGTTACCCTCTCGTTCTGGACGCCATACCTGATATACTTTTGGATTTCTATCCTCGCCCTTTGTATCTCTCCGTTCCTGTTCAACCCACACCAGTTCGCGTTTGCGGACTTTATCGTCGACTATCGGTGAGTATATACTTCATCATACGTCGCGTGTGTGCTAGTGTTCAACTGGGAGTTTCGTCTCACAGCGAGTTCTTGCGTTGGATGTCGCGTGGCAATTCGCGCTCGCATAACAATTCTTGGATCGGATATTGCCGGTTGTCGCGCACGATGATCACAGGGTACAAGAAAAAGAAACTTGGCCGGCCATCGGAGAAGCTGTCGGGCGATGTGCCGCGCGCAGGCTGGCGCGCAGTCATCATCTCTGAGGTCCTCTTCCCCATCTTCTTTGCCTTCCTCCTTATCATCGCGTACATGTTCGTCAAATCATTCCCGGTCTCCGGACAGACCCCACCCAGCCCCCTTGTTCGTATCGCCGTGGTATCCCTCGGCCCTATCGTGTGGAACGCCGCCATCTTACTCGTCCTCTTCCTCGTGTCGCTCTTTCTGGGACCGATGCTGGACTCGTGCTGCGTACGCTTCGGCGCAGTCATGGCGACAATCGCGCACATGCTTGGCACGATCGGTATGATCGGGTTCTTCGAGTTCTTCGTGAGTTCGAACTTTTTTTTGGTGTTTGGTCGTGTTAGATGCGGAGCGCTCACCTGGAGCCAACATAGTGGTTCCTGGAACTTTGGGACACGTCGCATGCCGTGCTTGGTCTTATTACGATCGTGGCGATCCAGCGCGCAATCCACAAGGTCCTTATCTCGGTATTCCTTTCGCGCGAATTCAAGCACGATGAGACGAACCGGGCATGGTGGACAGGCAAGTGGTACGGCCGCGGCCTCGGCGCACACGTGTTGTCGCAGCCCGCGCGTGAGTTCATCGTTAAGATCATCGAGCTCTCCCTCTGGAGCTCCGACTTCCTCATCGGCCACTTCCTCTTGTTCATGCTTACCCCCGCGCTGCTGTTCCCATACGTTGACCGGCTGCACTCGATCCTGCTCTGTATGTATCCACTTTTTCTGTCGTGGCCCAGGCTCTATTCAATTCGCTCGCTTTTAGTTTGGTTGCGACCGTCGAAGCAGATTCACGCACCCATTTTTAACATCAAAGTGAGGAAGCAGCGGCGTGCGATTGTGAGTATATGCTAGGACCTTTAGGGCTGAGCTGATGGCCATTTTGTTTCTTGCAGATCATCAAATACGTTCCTATATTCTTTATTGTCATCGCAATCTTCGTGGGCTTGATTGCTGCCCGTGAGTCCCTTGTTCGTGCTTCTCATCCTCGCAACATACTGACACACACCACCCCATCACAAGCTGTCGTTCTCAAGGAGACAATCCGTCTTCACTGCACGTTGTGTAATCAATTGTAATGGCGGACTCTTCAGGACAATTCAAATATTACGCCTTCTGTTATAGCACGCTTTCCCACTCTTTATTTGATACATACCTCGTTGCTGATTGATCGCTCTCCACGCCCATCCATTCTTCACGTTTTTCTTTCTTTCTTTTTTTGCCGCCCTACCATACACTTGCACCCCCATTGATGGACTCACAGGAACATATGTTTCGAATTTCCGTGATTTGATTTGCATTGTATCGAGAAAACAAGTCGCACATCGCACACGCTCACACTCATGCACGCGGGCGCTCTCGCCTCGTGAGGTAGTGAGTGTATCAGCACACGCCCCTTTGATCCGAAGGGGACTGGAAGAGATGACGAATCGGGTCATCACTCGGAGCGTCTGAGTCATGAGAGAAACGGGCCTAATCACTAAAATCCGGCGGTGTCTACTATCATAATACGTCGACTCAGACAGAGTACGGTAGAAATGACACGGAGAGATCACCAGCTTCCCTTCTCATCGCACCGCACCCAAAACTCACAGCACCATTCATAGCGTCGTATCGTCGAAAAAAAAAAGCATACAGAAAATCAGTCCGCCTTTTCGTGCGTTGGCGCGACAGCACCCGTCGCCCAGCCGAACCAGCCACTCGAGCGGTGCGACGCAGCAGCAGGCGGCGCACCGCCCGCTCGCTCGCTCTCGGCATCGCTCGGCACTTCGACCTCCTCAAAGCGGCCGCCGGGGCTGATGTTAGTACCGCTGCCGATGCGCCCGCGGAGGCCGCTCGCCGAGGCGGCGGACGACGTGCGGCTCTGCGCAGAGGGCATCGGGATGGAGTCCGGGCCGTCGCCGTCGACGTCGTAACCCCGTAACGCATCTGAGGCGGTGCTGCCGGAGCTCGTGCTGCTAGCGCTGGTGGCAGCGGCGGGAGGAGGGAAGCCCTGGCGCTGGAGGAGCGCTGTGCCGCCGGCGACGATCGCGGGGCCGTACGTGCGCCAGAGGGTACCGAGCATCTGTGTCGGACCCGAGACCGAGTCGCTCAGCGGGGGCCCTTGCTGAGCGGAGCCTGCGCCCGAGGCGGAGGACTCTGCGGACGGCGCGGCCTGCGGGCCGGTCGCGCTCGCGACGACGTAGTCCCAGAGCATGCGCGCGCGGGCCTGGAGGAACGCGAACACGCGCGTACGGAGCTGTGCGAGAGCTGCGTCTATTTGGGACTCGTGAGCGCGGAGGGTGGGCGCGAGCTGTGTTTGATAGAGGTAGGACGCGCCCTGGGTCTGGGGGAGGGCGATGTAGAGGAGGAAGAGCATTTTTACGAGGTAGTAGAAGGGGATCCTAATTTGAGAGGATCAACATTCCAGGGAGCGAGTTGGAACGGAAAGGTAGGAAGGACGGACCAGGAGACGAGCCATTCTGCGAGATACTCAACGCCGATGACACAGGCGAGCACAGACCAATACATTAGCCATCGCTCGAGATCTTCTTCTGAGGCAGGCCGCTGGGAGAGGGTCTTGAACGACGCGTAACCCGGGTAAAGGAACGCAGCGATACAGCTGTGGTTGTGGGAAAAGTAGTGAGCCGAGGGACGTAGCGGAGGTGAAGATTAGGGTTAGGGATACCTGACGACTCGAGAGGTGAGATAGACAAGCATACTTGGTGACAGCAAGAGAAAGAAAACAAGATGGTGGTAGTGGGAAGAAAGGAAATCGATGGATGGAATGCAGATTACACACTGCCAGGCTGTGAACGTCAGAATCGTCGCGTGTTTTCACCACAGCGAGGCGACCACTGGCATGTGCTAGTAACCAGCTCCAACCTGCCTCTTTCGGGTAAACACCGCCCAACATGGCGAACATCGGCAGTGTTTTCCTCGGTGACGTCCAACGTGTCCGTCTCAGGTCCTCGGGCTCGACCCCAGGTTCCACCCCTCCGTCATCCCCTCCCCCAACCCTATCCATTTCCCGCCCCGGCCCTCCTTCCCATCCCACCGCTGCCTGGCCACCCGAAGAGTCTATCTCCCAAGAGCACCACCTGGGGTCAACGCAGTCTCTCCAGCTGCGCGTGCGCTGGCTTGAGGCTCTCATCTATGGCGCCAAACACGACGAGTCCCTCACCGGTCTGCACGAACGCAAGCCGGAACTCAAACGCGGCGAGACTCTGCTGCGCGCTGCCGAACACGCCCACCGCCGTATGAACGATGTCGCGAGCACCCACGATGCCTTACGCAAGTTCCTCAGTCAATGTGAGCAACTCCCGCCCTTCCATAGACACTCAATAAACTTCGTGCGCAGACGAGCAACACGCACAGTATCTCACACCCACGTTTGCGCTTTCTGGCACGCTCCCAACCATCGCTCCCCCCGAGTACGCGGACATGTCTCCCGCAGAGTTGGCCGCCGTAGCGGCGGAACTTGAGCCCGATATTCGCGCCGCGGACAACGACATGCGTGAGATTGCTGCTCTGCAGCAGAGGGGGGTCACTGGAGCTGGAAGTCTATCTGGTACGCACCCTCGCTGCTCCTTCACTCCGCCCCACCTGACATACGAGTCTTCAATTCGTACGCTAACACCAACCCACGGCAGACAACGAAGCATTGCGACCACGACTCGAGGCGCTTCTGTTGCGACATGCAGAGGATCTCGTGCGCGCGGCTGCCCTCGAGAAGCGCGTCGCCATGATCGTCCGGCAGTATGCCCTGCAGGTGCGTTTGGATTTACCTGTCGCCCCATGCCCACCTTTATGCACGCACGCAATCTCACGCAGGTCGATGGCCTCTCTGAACTTTTTGTAATGTGGGATGAGACACTTCGAAGGGCCGAGGATAGAGTCACCAAGCTAGAGAAAGAGCAAGAAGAACGCTCTCGTCGCGGGTACGACTAGGGTACCTCGTACTCGACCACCCAGTTTCGTTCGCAGCCGATCATCAGAGGGAGCGCAGACACCTTCATCAGTCGGTCGTTTGGTTTTCACTCGCAGGGTGAACTGTGTGTTCAAAAGCGAAGGGCTAGGACGACATGCTGATGTTCTTGGTGCGTTGTAATATGTAGCACCTAGGGCGTGCAACAAATGTATCTGGCGACGCCTCGTTCGTGTTCGTCGATCGTCGATCCCTTGTACAACTACTTTTGTCAATCCTAATGCACGTCCGTCACATCTCGTTATCCGGAGCAACTCTTGGTGACGTATTGCCGGTTGGACTACTTTATTCGAATGCAGTATTTCGACTCTCAAGTGTCCCAAACTCCTTGCGCTCGAGAAGCTTAGGGTCAGCGTCGCCGAACTCGATTGATGGACACGGAGGCTTCTGTTGCGGTGGGTGACCACTCTGACAATGAACATGGAGACGATACCAACGACACATCACACAGCACGGTAGTTGGACACCACCTCTTTAGTCCTCCCGTCCTTCGTGACTTATGTTCCCAGATTGGCTGGTAGTTGCCCGGACGGGTTAGGTTTCAGGTGGTCTTGGCTATTGCCCCCGAGAGTGGGCTGCGGTTGGCTGTTTCCGCAAGTGATTATGGAAGAAGAAACCCACATTCCCGAGGATGGTAGGCGATACCAAGGAATGCCACGAGGAATCCGGGGCAGACTCATCTCTGAACTGATATGCGAGCCAATGGTACTTAGCCCCAACCTAGCTTACCAAATTGCAGGACGCCACGACAGTCCGGTGGAGGTAGAAGGGATGTTCGTGTTTCAGAGTAGACTGAATGCTACGCAGAAAAGTTTCGTCATGCGGGCCTACCATGACCAATAATATGTGATGATTTTAAAGTTCTTGCTATTGCGCCCGGGCCATCTATGAAGCGACTAAAGTAAGTTTAGGAGGGTGGAAATGGGGTCAGAGTGACTTACACTAGCCGGAATGGCCAATGCCAATGATTAGCAAGCAGGAGGGTAAGGGCGAGCCAAACTGTGAGCCGTAATCTAAACGGTAGTGCTTGGTTGGGTTATGTACCCCAAAAAGCATCTTATAATTAATGCATGTCCAAAAGAAATAAAATAAAAAGGCTGCGACCCGTGGCAATGTCTGTCCTCGGTCCCGCGGTGACGACCAGCGGACCCATGGGGAGAAAACGACACCTTCTTGTGCTTCCTGAGAGTTCCGTCCCGCACAAGGGATGAAAGATTTTTGATCTTCTGAACATTCTTGGGCTGGGGGATAGCTACGGCGGACGATGACGGTAGATACCAGGTTGCACACTGCAGGAGACTCGGACAGCCGGCAGCAAGCTCGTGCCATCATGCCCAAGAGTCACGACCCCTCCCCTCGGGACGCCAACGAGGGATCGCTATAGATAGACCAGTACCCAGGATCTCCGACCGAGTTTGACGCAACGCACGACGGGGAAACCTTGTTCCTGTGGAATGTTTTCTATAGGTAGTGTATTCCGAGTCAGTGCGTCAATAAGGTTGATGGTCTAAAATACCTCCCACCTACTGAGGGAATCAGTTTCTGCAAGAAGATTTAACGATGTGACCAGAGAACAAGTGCTTGCTAAACCAAGTGCTGAACGGAGAGCAGATCTAGAACAAATGGCTATATTTGTATTACACTGGCAGAATAACTGCTAGTAGTAGTACCATCTGCCAAATGCAATACTACAGTGCGAGAGCGGGAGAGAGACTGTGGGTTCTGCGAAGAGGATTTCTCTACACATACAAGATAGCTGTATTTGCATGGGGTTCAGAAAGCCAGACAAGAGCTACTTCCTAGAAGTGTGGATATGACTTGCCTCGTGTCGGCTCGGACTGTGATGCTGAGTTGCTTACCGGGCTGGTACTGGCCAATAGGAAACATCCATGCCGCGGCAACTTTTCAGTACGTTCAGTCTTAAAGCATGGTGGGCAAAATTTACCAACGGGATCCACATCACAAAGTCCATAAACATATCACGATGCAGGAGGTGTGGATCACCAAATTCTCTATTTCCCTGCGCTGAGAAAATGGGCTTTATCGTACAACCCTCCTAATAACTGAAACAAAAACGCTGTAGAGGGGAAATGTGTACTATACAAACCATGATACCGACATTACCATAGCTTTCCTCCGACCTCCACATCCACATGCTTGCCTGCCAAACGAGGGTCCTTCTCTTCTTCCAAGGATAACCGAGGCGGAACTTGAGTGTGGCCATTAGAATCACCTTCATCGAATGTAGCATCCCGAATCTCAAAGTGTGACCCATGATTCCTTGGCCGCGGCAGCGCAATCAAAGGTCAGCGTATGCAGGATTACATGAGGCGAACATGGGACGCACTCGGACGCCGCAATGAGAAGGGCCTGCATTGAGAAAAAACTCATAAGGCCAAAAATGATGCACATCGCCGTCTCGTAGCCGGGCACAACCGTACTATTCCCGTTCACGATGGTCGTCTTTTTAAGGTTTTTCGCTCCAGCCATGATGGTCTCTATTTCCCCAGATCCGGATCCCAGCAACTATTTATCCGCCGAAGAGGCGGAGTCGGCCAATCATGAAAATAGGCAGAGAAGTAACTGCTCACGTTTCCGACTTGAGCGATAACACCTGGAAATAATGCGCAGAATCCTGGTGGATTCAGCTCGGCAAGCCAGATGGGAACAACGCCAGTTGCACCCTGCACACCGAATTGTACCAAGAACACCCCAACGCAGAGTGTTACGAGAGTCGAGGGAAGCATCCAGAGGGGGATGAAAGCTGCACCGAGCAGAAGAAACAATATCATCGTGAGCCGACGCCCTATGACCTGTGATAAAGATCCTGCGGTGACACCGCCGCTGTCGAAGAAAGAAAGAAGTTAGAAGAGATGGGGGGTACTGGAGGTTAAAGTGTAACTCACACGATGGCCCCGCAACTGCCCACCATAGCGGCGATCGTGGCTTGACGGTTGGTGAAACCTTTGGTCTTCACAAGGTAGGTTGTGTACAAGTCTTGCGAGCCATGGAGAGCAGAATTTATAGCTATTTCGACCGTGATCAGCTCTCTTTACTGCACATGTGCAATATACGCACAGGTAACAACTGCCGCACAAAGGAGGCAAGGTTTCCAGTTAGCCTTGAACACGAGGCGCGCCTCATGGATGATTGATTTAGACTCTCGGCCAGTTCGCCTCCTCTGGGCCACTCTTCGAGCGTTCGCAAGCAGAAAGGCCGGACTCTCCGGGATCGCGGCTCGGACGATAGCGGCGAGCGCAATCATTCCCGAACCGATCCAAAACAACACGCGCCAGGTGTGACCGTTGTCCGTGACAAAGTAAGTACTCATGATCGTAGATACGAGGAAGCCAACGGCATATCCCTGTCCCAGTATTCCAGACGCGAGTCCACGTGTTTCGACCGGAATATTTTCGAGACCGTTGGACACTGCAATACCCCAGACACTCCCCATAGCAAAGCCAGAGAGAGACCGTAAGATAAGAAACTCCTCAATGGACTGCGTATACCCGGTAGCAAGTTGAAGCAATGAACAGAATAAGAGGATTGCAACTAGCGGCCATTTTCGTCCAAAGCGATCGGACAAAATGCCGAGCAGGACCTGCGGGAGCGAAGACTGTCAGCACATGGAGGGAGTACATGAGTTATGCTATGAGGGTAGCTTCGCTAATGGTCAAAGGGGGAACCGAAGGTTCGCCCCTCCATCCCGTGCGCGCTCAATACACGAGTGTACGTGATGGGGAACAATGTGTTGGCTCCCTACTTTCCATCTGGAGACCTCAGAAGACGCCACGAAGTACTTACACCACCGAAAATACGGAAAAGAGAATTGAGAGAGATGACTATCATCTAGAATTGCGATGGTCACTTGGGTGACAGAAGGAGATGGTGAAACGGATTGCGACGCACCATGACGATATCCGCGTCCTGATGAAATTCCTTTTTAAGACGATCGGCGTTCAGAGCAACATTGAACGTGTCTATCGAATCGCAAGTTTGAGCAAGCCATCTACTAAAACATCAGCACTGTGGGCTGGCTGCGAGACGGTGCCGGTGCTACCCTGAGAAAAGTTGCGCCAATTGAAGCCACGAAAGAGAGAACAAAACGGTTAAGAAGGGGGCACGCTCTCCGTCATGGGCTTGACGAGGAGGCGCGAGATTGCGGATGAGTTTGAGCACCATTTGAAGTACGCCCTAGAGGAAGGAGAGACGTCGAGGTACACTAAAGGAAAGAACATGTGCGCATATATATACGAAATACGTATTTTCCTGGGCCAATTTTCGAAGCAGTTCTGCGCTTTACTGACCTACCCTGTGGGGGTTCACGGAGACCGCGGTCGTGGAGTGTTACTCATGAGTATTCCGCACCTGTCACAGGCGTGCCGAGATCACATAACGCAAAGTTAGATGAGCAACTATCGTTCGTCAGGAGTTTTTCCAGAGAGAAGACCTATCGCCAGAAGACTGTGCGCAGTGCCGACAACTATACCAAGCGGTGATAGAAAAATGCCGGGTCCAGACGTAAATGTCAATAGGGGTGGAACTGTGGAAGATCCGATTCAAATCGAGAAGAATCCGAGAAATGGTCCGCGGCCGAAAATATCTTCAAAAGAATGCAGAGATCCACTCGAAGCAGCACTGGCATGGAAGGCCCGGGTGAGAACGAGGTTGGAACTTGGAACGAGGACCGTAATTGGGGTTTGGTCTACGTACTACGGTACTAGGGGCGATCAGCTGAATCCCTTGGGATAGTTGAGTATGCCACTGAACCAGAATACTGTAACGTTTGGATTAGCTTGACATGGACTCCGGAGTTGAATGTGTCGTCTCGTGTTGTTGTGACTAGCGTTCATGCATTCATGTTTACATAACTGGCCTTCCTCAACC
>WNGR01003806.1_pt1 | contig 19930 bp, 18 predicted proteins | sample 5407581 | NCBI WGS metagenome assembly WNGR01 (sample SAMN13153383, study PRJNA577476) | soil metagenome | isolation source: 80 cm soil or saprolite under Garry oak tree replicate 2 | place: USA:California | collected 2016-06-15 | reverse complement strand
GGAGCGCGCAGGAGGTGGGCGCCACAGATGCTGTGCGCCCACTGGCCACAATCAGCTCGGCAAGACGTAGTAGACTGGCTATCCCCGCACCGCACAGACAGAGGCTATAATTGCTAGAGGAACTAGAGGGCGCTGGTTATGCAGATGTAGAAGCAGTACAAACCCTCCGTGCCGATCTGCTGGCCGCCAAAAGTCTCAAATAGACAAGAAGCCCATCGATTCTGTTACCGCTCATAACTTGTCGTTATCATGCTAACAACAATATCATTGAGAAGTCTGCCGCGAAAATTTGTAATCATTACATTCCGCCGGCTACTCAAATCACTCATTTGCCCTTTTGGTATGAAGCCAAACTCTTGGGGGGCATAGACGATGAGTGCATCACCGTCCTTCTTGCTGTGTAGTATCTCAGTGAGCTCATTTTGCCAATCAGGCCAAAAGACCAGGTATAAGGTTGATTGTTCTGCTCGACCAAAGTCATTTTTTGATGATACCTGAATGATATTCTTTGTTTTAAAAAGTTTTGAATCTACGAGCAAATCATTTAAGCTGACAAACTGATTGCCCTTCGCAAAAATTGCAATTTTCCTTTTTGCAAAGCCATTCCCCAACCGTACCATTGCAGGAATAATCCCTGTAGACCAGCCGTAGATGCCCGCGAGGAGGGCAATAACAAAAAGTGCCGTAGTAACGCGCCCAATCCAATCTAGAAGATCTAGCATAAATATTCGCCTTTCCAAAGTTGTTAGTTTCAAACGCCGTGATGCAAGCATCAGACGACGCATTGCGAGCGATTACACTCTACCAGTATATGGAAGCGCAGGGTCAATACGAGCCAGTGATTACACTTGGTTCACTATAGAGAACTCATACTTACCCTCTGGCAGGGAGCACCGGCACTTTGAATAACACGAATTTTGTATATGGCCCGTTGCCTTCGTATTCGCGAAGGAAAAGGCGATTATTGCGAACCTGCTTGCTTACCTTCGTGAGGCGCAGTTCGTCAATTGTGGTCTCTTTCTCGACCTTATCACGTAATAGCTTATCCGTAATCAGTGTGTGATAGACGTAGCGGATACCCTTGCGCTGTGCAACGAACATGGCAAGGGCTGCCATACCTTTGCGCCCGCCGGAGAGGGCCAGTTCAACCTGATAATCTTTGCAAACAGCATCAATCGCCTCTTCCAGTGTTTTTTCATAGTCCAGGCATGCTTCTTTGGTATCGATATCGGCATGTCCAGGCACCACTTTACGGATGCAGCTAACTCCTTTTCCTTCATCTTCAAACGCCTTCTCTAGCAGATCAGCGCCATTTTTGATCTCCTGCGAATTGGCGGGGTACACCAGTATGACTTTGCGAATATCACTCACATAGGTGAGCAATGTATAGAGCTGTGTAGCAATCATGGGCGTGTTGCCGAGCGGGACAATCAGCGCGCTTTCTTCCATAGATGTTGACTCAGTAGATGCTCCTGCAGGTAGAATCGCCTCTAACGGCACTGTAGCCTCTGCTGGATCAAATTCCTGCAATAATTCATCCCCGGTAGGCTCGTAGGAACCATTGTCTTGCTCTATAGCAAGTCCTGAGATAATTACAGTCTCAACCTTTGCTTTTGGGAAAAAATGAATGCCTTGTGGTTCTGTATGATAGAATGGTCGTTCTGCTGTGTCATTTCTCTTGTAGAAATGAAATGAAAGAGAGCCTCGATTAAAGCCGCTCCCGTGAATCTTGTCTTTCAACCGATATGGATTATTCATTTGCTCAAAACAGGCTGTGAAGCGCCTTGCTCTGAATTGATTTTGCCGCCGCATCCGTTCGTACTCATCTTTAACCCTCTCAGTCAACCTGATCTGTAGCACAGGTGCGGAAGTCGGCTTTTGTGTGATACGCCTGTATGTCTCAATCATTTCGGCTTGTTGAGGATCTTTATCCCATAGATCGCCCAGTTCCTCTTCAGTAATTGTAAAGAGTAGCGAGCGTAATCCCTCGCTGACCTGCTGTTGCTTTCCGTAAGGAATCTTGATCAAGTTCAGCCGTTTCAGCTGGTCATCGTCGAACGAGAAATAGGACAGGCGGTCATCATCGGAAAGGTCGATGATCTCCTCGATGGATTTGAAATGGTAGCTATGGGACGAGTTTTCATCTTTGTCAATGACGTGATAGAGTCCTTTGACGCAAGGAAAGAGTGGTACGAGCAATGCCATAAGCGCTGACATGTTCTTACGCCCGCCAGCAAGCGACAGATAAACAGCATCATCATTTTTTTGAGAATCGTTAAGCAAGCGATAGAGAGTATGCAAGAAGGCGAAGGAGTCCTCTTTACTGTTGGCATCTTCAAATGGGAGAGGTTCGGATATGACCTCGCATCTTCCATTAAGCACTTCTTTGATATAGTCGAAGGCAAGTGAGATATACCCATACGGGTGCAGTGCCACAACTTTGTTGATTTCAAGATCTTCTTGCCTAATAAGCAGATCATACATCGCGGTGACAACGATAGGGGAATCACCAAGTGAGGCAATAAGAACGTTTTCCATGCGCTTTCATCCTTGTTCGTGCATAACTGCTATGGTACGTTCCTTGTATCTTTGATACGCTTTCCTCTACTATCTGGCGTGTCAAACCAATCGCGCTTGCTGGGATAGTAGTAATCAACACCGGGTTCGGGCGGCCAGCGCCAGATACGGCGCAGGTCGTCCATTGCTATGGGGACCAACTGCTTCTGCGAAAAGTCGTCGATGTGCTGGTAGAGCAGGTTCCACATGGCATCACCCTGTAATTGGGTCTTGCTCTGTCCAGAAGCGGGCTGTGTATAGCGCTTGGAGTAATCGACCAGGGTCAGGGAGGTGGGTTGCAGGTAGACGGAACCGAGTCCCAGGGGCTTGCCATAGCCGATCTTGTGACGCATGTTCTCTTCCAGCGCGACAGCCAGCAGGATCGCGCCAAATTCATCAGCCTCGAGGCCGGTGAAATCGAGGCGGAAGTGGAACCGTGTATCGTAATCGAGGGGTTGGATATAGCGATTGGCGGGTTTCCCACTGAAGAAGACCGGGCCGGGAGTGGTAAGCGGTTTTAGTTCGGCTGAATGATGAAAGTAGAACTTGCGGCCCGCAATATGCCTTCGTGCCTCATCCAGGTAGAAGGCTTCGTGATGCGGCTTTGGCTCTACCAGGACAGCGGTGTACATAGGCTCGTACTTGTATATGCTATCAGCATATGCAATGGCATCGCCGATATTGACTTTGCCGAGAAAGATGCCCCCGGCACGCTCCTTGAGCATACCAAAAGTGCGACAGGTAATGCAGAGGTGCGTATTGTTATCGCAGTGCAAGAAGCTTTGCGGCACATCTCGCCGGTAGTTCACCTTGCCGCGTTCATAATCACCATCGAAAAGCGTGAGACATCCATTGCCAAGCGTTTCGATGACATTGCGCAGCATACCCTTCAGCGAGCTACCTGGAATGATGTACTCGCCACGTTTGTTTTGCATGAACTGCGCGGGCTTTTTGGGATCAGGTGAGACGTTACGTGGGTCAGAGACGAAGATGGGCGTTTCAGCGAATACATCAACATCCATGTAACCGGAATACAAATGCTGCGCTCCCTGTCCAACCAATTGATGATGCCAGATAGGTGTACGACGTTCGGGAGGTCTGTTCCAGTCGATACGCGCGAAATCATAGGGATTCATAGTTTTTACTCCGCAGGGACGAGATCTTGAAAACGAAACACACGCCCCGTCTCACTATTGATGTACTCGCCTACAATCAGTTGCACACGCTGCGCCTGCTTTGAAATTGGATAACGCAGCAGCCTGGGGATACGTACCTCGGCATAAGCGGTGTATTCTCCCTCGCCTTGCTTTAAACCCATAGCAGCAAGATCAGCCGCGTCGAGACGCTCACCGAACAGGTAGTAATGCTTCAGGTCTCCTGCTGGTTTTAGAGGCTCCTTCTGCTTCGTCAATCCTGCAATCTCGCGCTCTTCGCCAAGGTAGATGACCTTGATCGTCCCGGCGTCTTTCTCCCAGCGCAGTTCAAACTTCTTGTTAAAAATGCGGCCAGAAGTGTAAGGCGCGATATCGACGCCATCACGCAGGCGAGCAAAGCGCAGCAGAGCCTGCCGCTCGCTGTCATCGTTCACCACTTGCTGCGGCAGCCTTTCTACCAGCAAAAAGGCTTCTGGCGGAAAGTTACATTGTTTGACCAAGTCAACAATATTGTGTGTCGTGCCTGTGCAGAGAATCTCCTGTGTCACGCAACTATCCCTCCTCCATTGCATCTCCGCTAGCGGCTGCTCATGCGGGTGAGTACTTCTGCCGACTCTTCCGGCCACGCCTGCATACGCCCGACAAATTGATCGATAGAGGCGTCGCGCAGAGCTTTGAGCGCATCGCCAGTGAAGGAGCGTAAGGTACGAATACCTTGCCTGGCGCCCTCAACAGCGTGGGTCGAATCCAGATCCAGGTAGTCGTCTTTCCAGGTGCTATAGCTACCATCATTCAGCCAGCGGCCCAGGCCCCATAACTGGTTCACCGGTTCCTGGCTATTGCGGATGGCGCTGACGACAAGCCCTCCTGGACGCCCAGCGGTACCTTTCTCACTGATAGTCGCCGTTACTCTACCCAGGCCCCGCGAGCGACCCGATCCGATGCGAATCAGCTCATCTTCCATATCCTGCAAGACGACGAAGAGCATGCCAAGCTGCCATATCTCAAAGTTACGCAGGTGGATATCTGTTTCAAACACCACGCCTCTGCTGACCACTTCTAATTCAAATTTAGCTCCGTGGCTGGCTCCGCCTGTAAGCCGGTCAATGCCCACACCGTCGCGCTGCTCTTTGATTTCGCTCGAGGCGAGGTAGGCGTCGCTAATAGCAAGGCGCCCAATAAAGCCGGTTGAGCCAAAGAGACGACAGGTAGGGCATGAAGCTGCATAGACGAGATCGGTGCGTTCTTCAAGCAATCTGCGATTGTCGTCACTGCGCCTGGCGAACTGGTTAAACATGCCACCACAGGAGTCCCGGTAGTCGCGCTGTCGCTGGTCAAGACCGGCCTGCCTCTCCTCGTTGCCTTCAAAAGGGTAGCAGACGACGCGTGGTTTCAAGCTACAGACGATTTTCTCGATATGGCTGCGAAAGACACCCTTAAGCGAGCTTCCGGGAAGAAAGACCTCTTGTTTGCCGTTGCGCCAGGTCAATACGGGCGTCATGTCAGGGCCACTGACGCTCGCGTGGCCCGACTTGATTAGCAGCGGACCCGTCGTGGTAATGCGCAGCGTGCAAAACGCCTCGTTCAACAGTTTCTTTAACATTCAGCCAACTCCTTCCCTACACGAAGATGTTATTGATATATTCTTCAAGAAATTCCTTACCGGGAACGTTTCTTCTTGAGAACTCTTTTTTGACCAGGTACTGCTGCAAACGTCTTTTACGCTCCTCCTTCTCCACCTCTTTCTCATCTACCCCTTCGCTGAATAATTCAAGCGCTGACACAGACAGTTCTTCAAGCTGGGCCACACCTAAACCGCGCGAGCGTTTACCTCCGATCACGCCGAAGCCATGTACAAACTCGCTCAGACCAACACAGAGCATTTGCACGTCTTTCTTTGTGGCGTTCTCCAGGACTATTTCCAAATCGAAGGTAGCGCTGGCTGGTACGACCTCAAAATCGTACTTGAGGCGGTCTTTCGCCTTCTCGCTGTCGCGGTCGATTGCCACGCCGTCACGGATCTGAAGAATGCCGCTCCACTCTTTTTCTGGTATGTAGAGATCGTTCACATTCAGGCGAGCAGCAGCAAATGGCGAGCCAAACAGCAGACAGGTATCACAGAGATCATCTATAACCTCTTGCAGTATCTCATCCGCTTTCTCTGGTTCTCGCCGTCTCCGCTGAGCAATCTCTCTCTGCCGGACCGTCGGACAGACTTTCATCCCCTGCCGGCGCGCCTCCGCCAGGCCATCCAACTCTTTATCGCTCAATTCAATGAGCGCGCACGAGGAGAAACCGGGCAAGCCGGGAACGATTTTTTCCACCGTGCTGCGTAATGCGCCCTTGAAGCTGGAACCAGGAATAAACGGCTTCTGATCGGGGGTGAGCACAACCGGGCTATCACTGCTGCTCAAGGTGACTCTGCCTCCGCCGATATGTAGCGCCGTCTGCATAACCAGTTTGCCTTTGAAGACAAAACGATTGCGCAGTTCATAGCGATTTTGATATATCCGGCGGTCAGTTTGTCCACTTATAACCATATCTACCTCCTGCTCGTTCTTTGTTTCTTACGCTCGTCATCCAGCTTCGCCGCAAGCGCGCCATTTTCTGCCAACAGGTGTTGAATATACTCGCGCGCCAGCAGCGCCATCAATGCAGCGGTCTCCTGCCGGATATCGCTGACGCTGCGCCCACGCTCATCTACCAGCAGGTGAAATTCATCTTTGAGCCGTTTGCGCTGCATGAGGGAGAGCACTTCTTCGAGAGCGGTATAAAAGGTTTTGATGTCCCGCTTCGAAGGGGGCCAGTTGCGGTCTCGCTGGTGTACTAGAAAGCGGTACAGTTCGTCGTACTGCGCAGATTCGGCAATGTTCAAGAGACCCGCTACCTGGCTCGTGGGCAGCGGATCACATTCCTGGTCCTGCACAAGTTTCCGCATAAAGGATACTGCTTCGGGATAGAGTACTATATCGCTAAGTAACCATATTTTTTGTAGCTGTGCTGGCGTGGGCATTGCGGTTACTGCTCCTTCTTTTTCGTTCCGGGGCTGACCTGGTACTCGTACTCCGCAGCCACCTGGCGAATGAACTGGCGAATCAAGAGTAAGTAAATGCGCCTGCGCTCCTGTTTTCCCTCGTCGGTTTTGTCTCCAATATTCAGACGATTAGGGCCGCACATGACGGTCAGCTTTTGCGCGAGGTCATGTTCCAGGTAGCTTTTGAGACGTTCCCCAAATCCCAGGTTCGAGTCTTTATGCTCGGGAAAAGGTTGTCGCCAGTAAGAAAAACGGGCTATTTGTTTCTTGATATAATCGAAGACATCCGAGGTTTTGAACGTACTTTCGGCGATGCTTTCCAGGCTGGTGATCTGGGAGCGATGCGCAGCTTTCAAGGTATAGGCAGCATGATCTCCTAGTTTAACTGCATCATCATAGAAATTCTCTGCTTGAATGCTAACTTCGCGGATGATTTTCATTTCAGGGTTCATTTCAACGTAACCTCCAGGTGAAATGGGTCGGACACACATATGCGCCCAAAGCCCTCTGTCCTGCGCTGACCGGCACCCTCTTCCTCAAGTCTGAACAATGCCTGCCACAGGCTGTTGATTGGCTCAATGGTCGTTCCAAACAGAAACACAGAGCCAATATCTAAGGCGTACTCATTGGTTCTTGGCGTTCCCCATAATTCATTCCAGCCCGACACACGCCGTGTACTCGCTGCCTGGTATCTCAATTGAAAGTTGTCAGCAGGGATATGTAATAACTCCTCCAGTGTTTCCTCGTTGATGATGCCGCGATAGCGCAGCAGGGGATCGCGCAGGATAACAGGCGAGTGCAGGGTTAGAGCGAAGTAGAACGGTTTCAGCCCAAGGTCATATGCTTTATCAGAAAATGTTTGTGTTGCCAGGCTACGCAGAGTAGTAGAGAATGTCTCCAGGCGTTGTTTGAACTGGTCAAACCTGTAGTGTTCATCTTGCACCGGCTCTATAGCCAGATTTACCTTACCCATGCCCCTGGTACGCCCTGTGCCAACGCGCACTAACCCGGTTTGGCCAACCTGCTCGATAAAATCTGCAAAAGGGGCGGCGAGGTCGTCCGAGAGTTTCACCAGACCCCAGAAGCGCATATGCTCTTCAAACACCTGGCGATTATACAGGATGCCTTCCTGTACCGTGCTGGTAACGCGATTGATACCTGTGTGCGTTTGCAGGCGTGTCTCCACATCGGCTTTTATCATTCTGCCATCCGCACTGGCGCGGCGATAATACCCCGTAAAATGATCCATTGGTTTATGACACTCATGGTACTGGCATTCTTTATGCTCTTGCAAAGGTTTTAGCAAAGTAGCGGTATCGATAGGCTGGCCTGCCTCTTTCGCCTTGCTGCCCAGCGCAAACATGGCCCAGTCCAGCAGGCTATCACGTACCCCATGTCGTTCATCATCCACTTCTTCGTCTTTCATAGGATAAAATCCGGGGAAACGCTTGCAGGACTGAGCCGTCTTCGGCAGCGGATAGACCGGAAGTTCGTTCGCGTTTTGCATTCCCTCGTGCTTAAACACGGCAGGGTAGAGATCGGGATAGTGCACCTGCTCGTTGAGAAACAGTCGTTCGAATGTTGCTGTATCGCCGGGATAATAGTACCGGTACACATTTGCCAGGCTTCCTACCAGGGCCGTCCCCGAGATATACCCGGCGCTGCCTGCTCCACTCGCAGCGTGGTCGGCGCGTATCGCCAGCGGTGATTGAGCTTCAAGTTGAAGGGAAAAGTGTTTCACGTGCTATCCCTCCTCGTCATAATCTGTCAGTACATCAAGCCGCTCTAACCAGGATTCCCTTGTATTCCTCTGTACCTCAACACCGTTCATTTCCATCCTGGTTATCGCGCACTCGCAACGTCCTTTGCCGGTGGATTTGTTACCGCCGATCCGTTCGACTATGTGCAATCCCGCCAGCAGGAGCAGCAGAGAATAGGTTGGAGTGATTCCGTGCTGCGCTATAGAATCAATGGCAGTACATCCCAGCCATCCCTGAATGGTTCCCTTGAACACGAGATCGTTTGTGCCAAACTCGCTGGTGTACAGCGCTCCCGGCACAGCAGTACGCGTGGGACGGTTCAACCTCACCTGCGTTGATAGTCTCACCTGCAGGCTCTTATATTTTCCCTTGCCACTGCGTTCCGGACTATCATACTGTTGTAGGTCATTTTCTGCCTGGTGAGCATCATCAAAGAAGAGCAGTCCTGGTATGTTTTGCGAGCCGAAGATGCGCGTTATCATTGTAGGTCTATTGTTCCCTAACCCTTGTAGAGCAGCTTTTGCATCGTGTGGACTCGATACGTTCTGCTGTTCGTAGAAACGCGCTAGTTGCTCGCAGTGTTCGCGCAGAACGCCTTTGATAGTAGACCCTGGTATGTAGAGATATCCTCCATCATCGCGCACAATGGTCCGGTCAATCAGACCTTCACGGATACCGGTGCCACAGTGAAAGGGTGAAATGAACTTGAGATCATAGTCAATTTTCAGGCGGTCAGTGTACATCATCTACCTCTTCCTGTGCTACAAAGTCGTAGAGTTCGACGAAGTCGAGTAGAGACGTGCGGTAAGCGTGCGGGCCGTCTGCGAACCAGGGGAAGGTCACACGTGGAAACATTGTTCCCGGTTTTTCAGCATCGCGATGCGCTTCCTGGTACCTATCGCCCAGTGTATACACATGTTGCAGCACAAAATCGCGCTGTTGTGCGCGCCAGTTGCGCAGCACCGCTATTCCGTCGCTGACCGAACTGGTCAGGTTCATCTCCAATACGGCTTCACGCACCTGGTGCAGCTTAGTACGTCCCAGTGTCTTTCTCTTCCCCTCGCGAATTGTGTCCAGCAACAACGTCAATTCTTCAACTCTATAGGGCCGCAGCGTCGCATAAAAGGCTATATCTCCCCTATGACCACTGACCCGCACATGCTTATCATGGAGTGATTGGTAGACCCTGTTGAAATCATGGCTGGCGCTGCCTGTAACGGCCATGAAATTGATTAAAGTATTGCCATAATTCGATGCATGCTGCATTCTCGCTCCCTCCTTCTTGGCATATTTCAGCGTGCTTTCAGACAAGCCTTGCAGCATACCGAAGGGGTATTTGACTGGCGCGAGTACCACGCCTACGGAAAGAGTATAGCCTTCTTTCTTGGGCCTGATATCATGCTTCTTCGTCTCTTCATGAAACGTCTTTGCCAGTGTAAGCGCAACATCCATGGCGACATTCGCCGGCGTCACCACCATGACATCATCGCCACCTATCATCAGGATATCGAAGGGGAACATAAACGGGGTATCCTCATCTCCCGTTACTACCGGAAGATGCTCGGCAATGGCTGTACTCATAGCTCGATAGACAGCGGCATCAACTAGGTCCGCTACAGCTTCCCGCTTCTCCAGCGTATCCAATTCATCCATAACTGCACCCATATTATTCGCATCCGCGTAAATGAGGCCGAGGTAGTCTTTCCCGCCAGAAAGCCCTTGCAGCTTGTTGAAATCTGAAGGACGGTTCGTGCCGATTCGGAGTTTATAGGTGGCTGGAAGCTGATCAATAATTCTTTCCCAGATGAACGGGTTTTCCTCTCGATGTATTACATGCTCTGTACGTACCTTATCCGCAACGATCCGCTCAACACCCTGTTTGACGCTATGATCCTCATCGCGTTTATTCAGACAGACCTTACAATAGCGTCGCTCCTGGTCATCTGGATCAGGGCTTTCACCCTTATACTTATCCTCAGCATAGCGTATGCCGCAGGCATCACAGAGGCGCATCAAAGGATGGGAGGGAAGGACTTCGAAATCCTGGTGGGGATATCCCTTCGCTTGCAGCAGGCGATAATGCAGCAATTGCATGTAAGGATGCAGGTCCGGATTGTTTTCGATATCCTGGATTGATTCGGGAATCTCTTGTACCGCGAAGGTGATTGATGCACCACCTTCTGTCTCTTTCCTGTACTCTTGCTGCACGCGCTGACCAAACTTCTCGGCGATGGTTTTATCTCCATCGATCAAGAAAAGCCCGGAACCGCCGTTGGCGTAGATCCCTTTGGCTTGAAATTCTTTCTCAGCGATATCAGTCATTACTCTGCGGTTGAGGTTGTCAAGTATTGAGCTGGCCCCGCGAATTTCTTTCAGCTTGTCGGTAGCAAACACATACTGTTTAATATGGTCGGTATCCAACGCTACGAGTGATTGCTTTCCCACGAATGACTCACCTCCAACTTCTATCGGTTTACGTTTGAGATATAGCTCAAGCATCAGCAGTATAACATAATTGATGCAGATTGAACATCAGAAATGCTTATGAAATTTCTCAGGAGTTGTTCTGAAACTTTAACTTTAGTAGCGAGAATAGAGCCTCTTCATAAGAAAATATCTAAGCCTATCTTCGACGAGAACCAGACAACTTTGATGGGAAAACCTGTCACGGAGTTAAGTATGGTATAGACGAGTGATTCCATTTACTCTCGCCTATACCACCTTTGCCTAACCCGAACGGGATATCGCTACTTAGTGACAAGAAGCTAAGCAGCTAAAAAATGGCGCGAAGTTCAGTTTCCATCCCTAATGGGTACGATTATTATACTTTTGCTCCCTCCTTATTAGCAAGAAGTAGAGAGGGAAGACTGGTAACTTCCCTCCTAAATTCAGCACAGTCTACCATAAGAGTAACCTGGCTTTGAGTGCAGATGTCACCTCGTTGTCTTTGTTGAATACTTTGATAACGCTATCTTGGTCAAGCTCACTCACAAGCCACTCGTATGCTCTTAGTGCGTTTTTTACTACCTCCGCTCTTGTTGAAGCTCCTGTCCTCTGTTTGATCTCATCAAGCCTCTGTAATGCTTCGGGCGAGAAATCAAACTGCACTCGCTCTTTTCGTCTCTCAGTCATTTAATGTCTCCAGTCCAGTTTGTGTTACCTCACAATGCTCTACGAAAAACTCTATGCTGGAACCTGGAGTATATCTCTTCCCTACTTCTTAGAGCAGCGAAAGTAGTAGTCGAGTATTATTTTCAGGGGTATCCCAAGCACACCAGCTGTTGTTAAAAGCCACACATTTCTCGTTACGATAAAGACGATCAACCCTATAAAAACCCAGATCTCGAATAGTCTCATCATTTGATGAACCAGTCTCTGACGGGTCTTCTCTTCACCTACTCGAGTCCAAAGCTCAACTTTCCCAGCCTGCCTCAGATCGGAAGTTGACTGAATATCAGGAGATTGGATATCGAAATCCTGTAATCCCGCCTTGATTGGCTCCCAGACATCAATCTCCTCCACAAGACACTCTGAAGCCTCTTCTTTTTGGTCGTCTTGGTGCTCAAAGCCCCCGGGTTCCGAGCTAGTATTCATTTAAAGCTCCTCCAAGAAGTTAAAAACCAACTGACATCATGAAACAGTTGCTCCCTGAGCTGAGTATTAAGAGTGCTCATTTGGTCTTGACCTTTTTACATATCCATCATCAAAGGTGAAATTCCGCTCCCTTAATGTATGGCTGTCAAAGTGACAAGACCTGGGAGCAAACTGGCATCACGACATTAATTGGCCGCTTAACTTCTCGAAGGGACTCAAGTCATTTGGCTATCTCCACTCTTCGCTTTTTCTGATCAGGTTTACCAACTTTACGCAAGACAAAAGTTCCTGTAGATAGTATAAGGAAAACAGGAACAAAAATCAAGTGTTTTTGGGTAAAATAGAAGAAGAAAAATTACTCACTTTTCCCCTTATATAACCTGCATTGCGCAAATGGAGGAAAGTTGAAGAGAAAAGAGACCAAGGAGTCCAGATTGAGGGCTAGGTGAAGGAGGAGCTACACCATCCTCGTCCTCCCCATCCCCATCGAAGTCTTGTACCCCACCCCACAATAAAACGCCAGTTGGCCCAGCAGCAGCATCTGCTGGCGCACCGTCAACGGCGTCTCACCTATAAGTGGATCGTCCGGGCTACGCAAGAGGTATTTGCATGTGCCGATAAAGCCCTGCTGCCAGTGCGTGGAAAACTTGACTGTGTGGGGTTTGAGATCGTAGTCGGCGATAATGACGCCTTCGTCCAGGGCGTATTGTTCGATGGCTTCTGTTTGCACAAGTTGCGCCAGTTCAGGCGGTGCAAGCTCATTCCAGCGTTTCGCCAGGTAGGGAAAGACGTAGTAGGGAAGCGGAAGTCGCGCGGAGTAGTTGCCGTATTGCCGGTTTTTCGCATTGCCCCGGTTAAATGTGGTAAGCGAAGCAAATTCGAGTTTCAATGGCACAGCGTTCCCCAGCTTTCTGGCCAGGACAGATTCCACCATGCCGGCAAATGAGGTAAAACCTGTCCATCCCGTCGCGTCATTGTTCTCGATCAGGACTTCTTCGAGCAGCAGCGATTGCCTGCCGAGGCGCATAAATGGCGGCCTGCTCCTGCCGACCCCATCGGTTTGTTTGAAATCGGTCAATGCTTTGTAGAAGAGCGGGAACAGTTCTCCGAGTAGCAAAGTGATGCGGATGGTGTAGGTCTTTTCAGGCGTGAGTGGCCAGTGAACGTTATTGCGTTCCACTTCGAGCATTTTTGCCTGGGGAAGGGGAAATTGCAGGCCGGAACAGGTGAAAAGACGGCGTTTGTTGCCCTCGTGCAGCCAGGCCGCCACGTCGGGAGCAGCCGAGCGCAGCCAGTCGAGCCAGGCCGCGTGGACGAGTTCGCCCGAAAAGGGCATCATCGTTCCCTCTTGAATTGGCCGTAGCTTCAAGAGGAAGGCGTAGAGTTTCGCGGGCGAGGCTATTGGTTGTGTCGTCGACGATGCCGATGGTATCAATGATGTTGGTAGCTCGTCCATAGCAATTATTTCATCCTTTCATATTATATTTAGCTGCAACTTCATCATTTTACCTGAAAACTCTGCTTAATTCTATCATATATGATAGAATGGCTAGGGATTGTGATAGTATCGCTAAGATCATCCTGTCTCAGTCGAAGTCGGCACTGGAATCAGCTCACCCGGAACATGTTCCGGGACTCGCGAGGTGACGATCACTGCAGCTTTGAGCGCTGGTTGATGACAGGCAATCCATTGCACGCCTGTTTCTCCATAGAGACGTACCAGGGCTGTCAGTAACCAGTGGGGAATTTTGCCATCGAGTATAATGCCCCGTTCAGTTGGCACTGCCGGAAATGCGAATTGTTCTGCCTGCAAGTGGTCCAGGTAATCATTGGCGATACGGATGGAGAGGATGCACGCATCCTGGTATGTACGCACCTGGACAAGGATTTCTTCTGATGATGCCTGTGTGCTGCATGTCAGCAGTGGTGGGGCAAGCCAGCCGATGCGCGGATCAAACTGGTAAAATACTTGCCGACCTGCCCTGGCGGCTAAAGCGCCATAGAGCCAGCCGGGTCCTTGACCATAGACAGCGAGCGATGTGTGTGCTGGTAATTCGCCAGCAAGACGGCTGAGCATCTCGGGTTTCCATGCTTTGGCCCGCGGATTGAACTTGCGCAGCAGGGGATCGAGATTCACGGTCAGTTCTGCCGGAGCCAGCGCGAGTTTCGCCCGCTCCAGTTCTTCGAGGGAATAGGAGGTGAAGAGGGCAGCGATACATTCGACGAGCGCGTCAAAGAGCGCTCCTTGCACTGGCATACCGCGTTGCAGGCCGACGAGCGTGCCTTGCAGAACGGGTGTTTTTGAGGTAATCATCGATGCACCGTCGCATGCTGAAAGGATCTCTGCCAGGGGCAACAAGCTCGCATGCCTGACCAGCGTTCGCCAGAAGTTGGCGCTTTCCGGCTGATCCTGACGGAGCAAGAGCAGGGAATGGGTACAGGCCTGCAGTATGCGGAACTGCCACTGCTTAGGATGGCCGCCCATATCGACGAGCAGCGGCAGGTGGCGCCGTTCCAGGTCACGGCAAATACCTTGGACAAAGCTTTCAGTCCATGCTTTTTTGAGACGAAGCAGGCGAATCATTTCAGGGTCAAGTGCCCGGTGGATTTCTTGATACCAGTTGCCTTCACCATCTGGACAGGCGCGAATGGCATGATGCCTGACACCTTGTTCATGCAGCGTTTTCGTCAGATTGTAGAACAGCACTGATTTTCCCGCGTGAGGCGGACCGCCAATCAGGAGAGCAGGAAGCAGATTGACTCCAGGTGTACTCCAATCGCTATCATACGCGCCAATTGCTGTCATATGGTTCTACCTGTCTGTAGATCGCTGGTGAAAGGAGATGATCCGTGCCAGAACTGAACTATACACATACGCTGCTCGCCCCGCTGGGAGGGCAGCCACAGATAGTCACCTTCACCCTTGATTTGCTCCTGCGGCGCGATTTCCCCATCAGCGAAGTGATCGTTATTCATCCTCATGCCGCACAGAAACGCTTGCAACATTCGCTGGATCTGCTCAATGCAGAATTCGCCGGTGATCGATACCTATTTAGCGGCCAAGCCATCACTTGCCATTTTCGCCCGAAGGTACTGGAGCTTGATGCGACGCCCCTGGACGACATTTCGGACAGCACCAGCGCCAAAGGCACACGCGAGACCATTTACCGCTTCATCCAGAAACTCAAGCAGCAGCCGCGCCACCTTCACTTATCGGTGACGGGCGGACGGCGCTTGATGTCGCTGCTGGCCATCTCTGCCGCGCAACTCAAGTTTGACCCGTTCGATCATATCTGGCACATCTATACGCCCGACCCGGTCAGAGAACAGGTCAAGGAAGGCAGGCAGATGCATGTTCCACCTGATGCCGGTGTTACGCTCATCGAGGTGCCATTCATTCCCCTGGGAGCGTACTTCGCAGGCATCGAACAGATAGCCGATTCGCCCCAGGCCGTACAACGTCACGTGGATCTGCAGGAACACAGGCGATGCCAGCAGGTTGAGCAGGCGCTGGATCACAAACGTCCACTGGATATCCTGCAGGCATTTGCCAGGGGCATGAATCCACAGGAAGCGGCAGACACCCTTTGCATCAGCTTGAGTACAGTCAGCACGCACACGTCAAAAATCTTTGTCGAGTGCCGTATCGCCTGGGACTTACCGCTAAACTATGCGCTCACCTATCATTTCCTGCGCGAGCATTTTGGAAAATACTTCGGTGACGATGAGTAGAGTATACCTGCGCGGACCGGCGAATACATCAGAGGGAGTTCCGATTTTATTCGCAAGGAGTTCTGACGAGTTTCAGAGGTGATGATGGTACGTTTATAACAGCAATGCTAACGTGATGAAGGTACACCATGCTTCTACTCAACTTCAGCCATCCGCTCACCGAGGCCCAGTACGAGAAAATTGCGGCGCTCGCCGATATGCCAATAGAGGAAATACGTACAATTCGCGTGCAGATTCTCCAGGAAGAGCCGCTCGAACCTCAAATTGTTTCCGTCGTTGATAGTGTTGGTCTATCATCGCATGAATGGCAGGCCCATTCGCTCCTGATCAATCCCCCCGGATACGCTCCCGCCGCTACCTACGAGGCTGCCGAACTACTCAACCTGCAGACCATCCGTGATGCAGCACGCGAGCGCCGATAGCGCACAGGGCGACCGCAAGATCGCTCCTACACTTCCCGATGATAAGAGGCGCACGAAAGTGCATAAACTCCTGTTGGGATATGGCAAGTGGACACAATACTCGCTCTTCGAATGTTTCCTGAGTCGAAAAGACCTCATTCTGTTACAAGCAAAGCTCATCGAACACCTGGTAGCTAGAGAGGACAGCGTGCGGTTCTATCCCCTGTGTGCCAGTTGTGTGAGCAAGGTAGAGACGGTGGGAGGGCCACCGCCAGCTGACACAGTCCTGTTCCTCGTGTAAGCTGAACAATCTTCCGAGAGTCGCAGTGACGGCGTCTCTGAGCAGAGGCTCTCGGAAGTCTCCATAAGCGGCTGGAAGGCCAAAACGTCTCAATAAGCTCTTCTGTTTTTACCCCAAAAATGGCTCTTTTTTGGAGACTCTCGGAAAGTATTGCATAACATGGCTTCCTATGCTACACTATGAGTGCCGCAGGCTAAATGGCCTGGGGAGCCCGTCCGGGATTGAAACAGGCTTCTATATCCGGGAGGCGGCGGAATATGACCGGGGCTAAATGGCCTGGGGAGCCCGTCCGGGATTGAAACACCCTACCTGAAGGCATGGCGCCAGAAACGAGCGTTCTGGCTAAATGGCCTGGGGAGCCCGTCCGGGATTGAAACTCAACCCACTGATTAACGAAAGAGAAGTCTGGAAAATCGGCTAAATGGCCTGGGGAGCCCGTCCGGGATTGAAACTCTCAATGACTTCCCTGACGAACACGGTGTCATTCGGGGCTAAATGGCCTGGGGAGCCCGTCCGGGATTGAAACCTTTGGTCATATGCCCAGGGTGTTGGGCAATGGTCTTGGCTAAATGGCCTGGGGAGCCCGTCCGGGATTGAAACCGCACTCGATAAGCGCACAAGTAACAGGCAATACACCGGCTAAATGGCCTGGGGAGCCCGTCCGGGATTGAAACAGTCATAGATGTTGCCGCCAACCCAGGAAACGCCAGCGGCTAAATGGCCTGGGGAGCCCGTCCGGGATTGAAACTTACGATGAATGAGACTTCCCATCGTCCCATGGGTGGCGGCTAAATGGCCTGGGGAGCCCGTCCGGGATTGAAACAGAGCTTGCCACTATCGAGCATGTTGTTGGCCGTGTAGGCTAAATGGCCTGGGGAGCCCGTCCGGGATTGAAACACATACGGGATGCTCGCTTGTGTGGATGATCTCATCGTAAGGCTAAATGGCCTGGGGAGCCCGTCCGGGATTGAAACCTGTCGGGGATGCTGCCAAGGCCGCGCTGAAGTGGCTGGCTAAATGGCCTGGGGAGCCCGTCCGGGATTGAAACAACCCCTGCATAGCTCTCTATGGCATAGGTCCAGAAGGCTAAATGGCCTGGGGAGCCCGTCCGGGATTGAAACATAGCCTCACCCATCATGAGTAGTAGCACTTCTCTTGCAGGCTAAATGGCCTGGGGAGCCCGTCCGGGATTGAAACTTCACATACAAGCGCTGATTCACGGTCCCTGGTGTGTGGCTAAATGGCCTGGGGAGCCCGTCCGGGATTGAAACTTGCTCTGCGCGCGGTCGATGGCGTGGATGGCCGCCGGCTAAATGGCCTGGGGAGCCCGTCCGGGATTGAAACCGTCATGCGGCGCTTTGGGGAAGGTGAAGAGTTCCTTTGGCTAAATGGCCTGGGGAGCCCGTCCGGGATTGAAACAGTTTCATGTACTCGACATTTGGTTTGCGTAGTTGTGGGCTAAATGGGAGGCTAAATGGCCTGGGGAGCCCGTCCGGGATTGAAACCCAGTTAGAGGCCGGGCTGCCCATTATCACCTCGGCGGCTAAATGGCCTGGGGAGCCCGTCCGGGATTGAAACTATCATGCCCGCCCTGCTAGTTTTCCAATTTTAGCCTGGCTAAATGGCCTGGGGAGCCCGTCCGGGATTGAAACAGGCGGGTCATCCTGACCAGGCCCAGCAGATCCTGGGGCTAAATGGCCTGGGGAGCCCGTCCGGGATTGAAACTGCAACAGCTTGAACTGTATAAAGGTCTGCTGAGACGGCTAAATGGCCTGGGGAGCCCGTCCGGGATTGAAATCATTCAAGTTTAGCGCCACTAAAAAGATGTTCCGATCGGCTAAATGGCCTGGGGAGCCCGTCCGGGATTGAAACTCCCGTAACTTCTTCTCAACGAAATTCAAGCTGGCCGGCTAAATGGCCTGGGGAGCCCGTCCGGGATTGAAACCAAACTTTATTGCATCCTTGCGTTTCACGAAACTGGAGGCTAAATGGCCTGGGGAGCCCGTCCGGGATTGAAACGACATGTCGAGCCACCGCTGGTCTGTCCAGGTGTCCGGCTAAATGGCCTGGGGAGCCCGTCCGGGATTGAAACAAGGTAATAGGCAAAGAGTAGGTCAGAATACTTATCGGCTAAATGGCCTGGGGAGCCCGTTCGGGATTGAAACCTTCTGCATCAGACATATTGTGTGGTTGTGTCATCAAGGCTAAATGGCCTGGGGAGCCCGTTCGGGATTGAAACCTTGCTTTCTTAGACAACTGGGGTTCCTCCTTTCCTGGCTAAATGGCCTGGGGAGCCCGTCCGGGATTGAAACTGCTGACGGGGTTTCATACACCCACCCGTAATTGGGGGCTAAATGGCCTGGGGAGCCCGTCCGGGATTGAAACTCCAGTCTGACCCGCCGGGATCGTTGTGGCATCCATAGGGCTAAATGGCCTGGGGAGGCCGTCCGGGATTGAAACTTACAGGAATTGTGCCGATAAACACTTTATCGGGAAAGGCTAAATGGCCTGGGGAGCCCGTCCGGGATTGAAACAATAAACCTCGATTTTGGTCACTGGTGCAGTCGAGATTGGCTAAATGGCCTGGGGAGCCCGTCCGGGATTGAAACCATCGCCCTCGATTGTCTCGCAACCCTTCGTTCACGGCTAAATGGCCTGGGGAGCCCGTCCGGGATTGAAACTTGCAAGGGCAGGGCTAAGAGCGAAACTCCTTTATGGGGCTAAATGGCCTGGGGAGCCCGTCCGGGATTGAAACCCAGGTACGCACAGCAGCTTCAGGCTCAGTATAAGAAGGCTAAATGGCCTGGGGAGCCCGTCCGGGATTGAAACAAACCGACAGGAAGCGAATCAAGATCTGGTTCTCCCAGGCTAAATGGCCTGGGGAGCCCGTCCGGGATTGAAACCGTGGAAAAAGGCTACTCTAATTACTACATCTCCCAGGCTAAATGGCCTGGGGAGCCCGTCCGGGATTGAAACGCACTATCATGCAGCGGAATCACATTTGCAGCGTGAGGGCTAAATGGCCTGGGGAGCCCGTCCGGGATTGAAACCTTTAACGTGTTGTTCATAGAACTCCTTTCTACGGATGGCTAAATGGCCTGGGGAGCCCGTCCGGGATTGAAACCGGGAATAGTAGACCATCCTTTACCATAGCGTGTCCCGACTAAATGGCCTGGGGAGCCCGTCCGGGATTGAAACCAAGGGCCACTGGAACCATACATCCCATACATCATTGACTAAATGGCCTGGGGAGCCCGTCCGAGGGTCGGAACTATTCTCCCAGTTGAAGAGGAGGAATGGTTGCAGCATTTGTAGATGTGCCCATGGTTCCTCTTACGCTGTTTCTTCCCGCTCACCGGAGAGCGCACCAGTCTCTCCTGCGGACTCGATTGGGTTGC
>WNGR01010726.1_pt1 | contig 19935 bp, 16 predicted proteins | sample 5407581 | NCBI WGS metagenome assembly WNGR01 (sample SAMN13153383, study PRJNA577476) | soil metagenome | isolation source: 80 cm soil or saprolite under Garry oak tree replicate 2 | place: USA:California | collected 2016-06-15 | reverse complement strand
AGATGCTGAGCGCAGCGAAGCATGACAGGGTTGTCCTTTCTGTATGGATGACCCACATCATGGGTCATCCACACCCCTACTGCGTGGTGATGCGCCCAATCTTGTTCCCCTGGGACTCGGTGAACCACAGGTTGCCATCGGGCCCGGTCGTGATGCCGAAAGGCCCGCTAAGGGCAACGGGGAACTCGGTGACAAGGCCCGCAGTGGTGATGCGCCCAATCTTGTCGACATTGAATTCTGTGAACCAGAGGTTGCCATCCGGCCCGACCGTGATGCCCTCAGGCAGGCTGCTCGGTGTGGGGATGAGGAATTCGGTGAGGCTGCCACTGGTGGTGAGACGCCCGATCTGGTTGCCGGCCCGCTCGGTGAACCACAGGTTGCCGTCCGGCCCGACCGTGATGCCCTGAGGCCCGCTACTGGCCGTGGGAATGGGGAATGCGGTGAAGCTGCCCGCGGTGGTGATGCGCCCGATGGCGTTCCCCTGGAACGCGGTGAACCACAGGTTGCCGTCCGGCCCGGCCGTGATGAATTGAGGCCCGTCCAAGGCCGGTGGGGCGGGGAATCCCGTGACGCTGCCATTGGTAGTGATACGCCCGATGATGTCGGGCCCAGCGGTGAACCACAGATTGCCATCCGGCCCGGCGGTGATGCCGAAAGGGTCGCCGCTGCCCGTGGGGACATTGAACTCGGTGATAGTGCCGGCTGCGGCCCAGGCGGGAGCGCTGCTCAGGCTCAGCAGGCCGACACAGGCAACTATAGCTGTGAGAAGTGCAGTCAAGTGCGACCGCCATTCAGTACGGTTCATATTGCTTCTTCCTTTAGGTAGTGTTGTGTATAGTGCTACTCATGGATGTCACGCGAGTGTGTTCTCCTCGTTGCAACGTGACCATGCAAAGGCTGCCTGCTGTGTCAGGAAAGCCTCGCCAGGGCGGCTTCCCTCCAGCTGCCTGTCTGCGCTCCGCTGACGCAACTTGCCTTCACATACTCCTGCGTGCTGTCGGTATGGACATGTGGCCCTGGAGTGAAGAGCGATGATTCGGGCGGAACGTTTGTCTTGCCAACGAACCTCTTTCTCTTGCTTCAGCAGGGCACTTAGTCATCAAACCCCGTCCACTCTCCCTGCTCGCTCCATCCGGAGCGCAGTGCAGGGAACGAGAAGGTCCTGCTTGGTTTCAAGGCATGCACTCCGCAATTACACATATATACGTAAGAGCGTTACATAAATAAGCTCATCTTGAAATGCATCTTATAGACGTATAGTTGAGTTCCAGGGGCATCCACTGTGGGTGAGCATGACCGCTGAAAGCAAGGTGTTGAACCATATCGTCGCCAAATCGACGCATATCTTCGCCGAAAAAAGGGAGTTCAAGCAGATTAATACCTAGGCCCAACCGTAAAATACCCCGTATTCACGTTACACGAATTCGTACCGCTACGGCAAAAGTTCCCATGCAGGTAGTCACCATCTTGGTGATGTTGAACTGCTCCATAAAAGTAAAGCGGCAACTGATCGCCCGGTTGCTGCACCGTAAAAGAAAAGTTACCCTGCAGACCCACCTTCCCTCTCAGTGGATAGGCTCCCTGCGAAGGAGACATCACCGTAAACGTTCCGCTAAAGTCAGCCCTTCCCTTGCTTTGCTTTATAAACACCGAGATGTTTGTTGTCTGCCGCTTTGTCTCATCATACATCGACCCGTTATACGTCCCAGCAAGAGAGAGACCGTTGTGAGACGTTGCTATCGGAGTAGATGCTGGCGTTGGCCCAGCCAGGGCAGTATAGACAACTTCGCGCAGGGCTGTCTGGTGCTCAGTAGGAATCCAATCCCCTGCACAGGTCGTCAAATTCAGAAAGCTCCCTGCCGTATTCCCAAAAATATCCTGGACGGGAGCATCTTGCGGCGGATACAAGCCAATGCGCGTGACATGGAAACGGAGTGTTTTACCATGGGCGTCAACGACCAGCACATCGTCGCCGACGTGAAGGTTGCGCAGACGCCAAAACACTGCAGGGTTTCCACCAGGACGATCCAGGTGTCCAGCAATAACCGCGCTGCCCTGCTCGCCTGGACGCGGACCTGCATTGTACCAGCCGACATCGTTCCAGGGACGCTGCCCCGGCGTTTCCATCGTGCCATCTCGTCGAACTCCTACCGACTCGATAGGGGTGTTGATACCTAGCGCAGGAATGAGCAAGCGTCCGAGTGGGGGAGGAGCCGGACTTGCCGTGGTAGAAGCGAGCGACAGTCCAGCCACCGTGAGGGCCAGAGCCACCATCGCAGTAAGGACAGACCGCAGCAGACGAGGAGGACGGCGCGTGGTTTTTTGACGGTTGAAGGGCCAGAGACGAGTGAGTACCCCAACACTCATTCCTCCCAAAGCGAGCACTCCCAATGGCCAGGGAGCCAGCGGTGTGAACGGGGACGCGTTGGTCGCCAGTGCATTTGGATCACTTCCAGTACCAGACATGCTCGGCAGTCCCTTGACCTGTGCGACAACAAACTGCAGCGGGGGTGTTCCCTGGAACACTCCAACGATAAAGATACTGGTCACTGTGTTGGTCCCCAGGGTCACCTGATCCAGAAGGGAAAGGGAAGGCTGAGACGCGCTTACCCGGAACGTATACGGACCGGTTGGTAATCTGATGTAATTACTGGCTTGCGGATAGGACAAGACCCTAATGAGCGTATGTGCGGCTGTTGCGATGCTCACAGAGACTGGCCGTGGTGAAAATTGATAGACGCGGAATTTGGCCATGCCACTGGCCATCAGATTATTATCTACAAAGACCTGCAGCGAGAAACGAGTGGATTTGGTCCCGGTGGCTGCCACAGTATAGGCGGTACCAGCCTGGACAGAGAGCGTCTGTACAATCGCTACTGCACCAACTCCTTTACCAATAAGCGCAGCCTGCACTTTATGGAACCCTGCAGGCAGTTGACGGTAGTCATTGACTGTTGCAAACGCTACATTACCCAGGAACTTTGCGCCATCGACGAAAATAGTTACCGTTCCAACATCAGGTGAAGCATTCATGATGCGTATGAATGACGGACTCGCAGCGGAGGCCCGGGGTGCCTGGGTGTCAAGGAGGGCAAGAAAAGCGAGCAGGCCGAATGCCAAAAACACTCGCCAGACCAGGCGTATTAGAGCATGTAGAAGTTTCATTGCTGTCTTCTCCTTCCCTTGTATCTCTTTATACACGTACCTGCTTGTCTGTTAGATACAGGCAAATTTACAGATGCATGAACAGTTGGTCATCTTCATCGTTCTCCAAAGAGAGCCAGCGGATGGAAGTTAACAGGCCAGACCACAGAAAGCGGTGCGATGAATGGTCCTGCTGGGGATTGGCAGCCCAACGCTATGATATTATAGGTGTATTTTTCTTCTGTAGGCTACCAGTAGGGTAGGGGAGGAAAGTGATAATGAACAATTCTTTATCCAGGCTGGTCCCCCGGCTCAGGGAGCCAGCGCTTCAACTACTTGCTTCAGTGATTATTGTCTTTTTACTTGGCTTTGGAGCAGACATATTACTTCAGAGGGCAATAGAGTTATTTGTAGCCGGTATTGTTGAACAGGACACTCTTTTTTATAGTGCCGTGAGACAACAGGACGTCTTTGCGCAAAATATACTTGCACTTATCAAGCAGCTTTCCTTTCTTGCCTTAGGAGTCGGCTTCGTGGTGACGCTGGTATTTCTATTCATTCCATTTTATAGAAGACCCCGCTCAACAACAGTGTTTCAGAGTGTATCTAAGCAGTGGCTAAAGGCTACATTGCTCACTCTCAGAGGTATAGCTACAGTGACCTTCATCTTTCTCGTAGTAACCGCCATCTATGAATTGTTTCTGCGGATAGTCGGTAACCAACCACCTTTTTTTCTCCTTGCAGCGCTTGTCACAGCATCGATGTACGTCTTCATCCTTGCCTATTCCCTCTTTGACTATGCAAAAGAGCTCAGAGCAATGTATCCGGAAGCAGTAGCGAAAAGGAGGACCACCCACCATGAAGGGAGAAGTCGCAAATGATGGTGAAACCAGAGGCGAGAACACCAGCATGGGTTATGTTCAGCGAGCCCTCGGGGCTACCTTGATCATTTGGTTGAGCCTTGTTGTGGTGAATATAGCGGCATTTGGGCTCTCAGAGAGCCTCAGAGTAGCTGGAGTAGAGAGAAACGAGAACGTACTGATTACATTCCTCGTTTCGCTTGGATTAATCCTGCTTGCTCTGTGGCTCTTACCCCGATCGTTTCTTACTCTGAAAGAAGAGAGATGATAGAGGACTCTGATCTTGATTATCTTGAGGAATATGTAGGTTCGCTGCTTGTCCTGCTTGACCGCTTCTGCCACAAGGTCTAGATAACGGCATCTATATATACTCGTGGCTCTGACATAAGTTTCTCCTTATCTCTAGCCGTAACCACTCAGATGGCCCTCTCAATTTGTGTTTGAAATCAAATAGCTACTACCTGAGTAGTTACTCATAGAAACTTTCACACCTCTATGCATCTGGTACATCCTCTATCAGTTCAGACGTAGGAACTCCTAATGCCTGAGCGATCTTATTGAGTGTGATCGTATTCAATCCGTGGTAGGGGTCTCTCCAAACGGTCTGGATAGTCTTGTAGTTCACATCCGCTATACGAGAGAGTTTCGACATAGAAATACCCTTCTCCTGTGCAACCTCTCGTACTCGCAATCTGAGCATGGAACCAACCCTCTGTATGTGATGGGTAGAGTATAGGCCAGTTGGTGTTGCTATTGGTAGTAGGGAATATTTGGTGGTATAATTCTGGTACCAGCTTTCCACTACTATTACCACATATCGACAAGAGAGGAGAAGTATGCAGAAAACAAGGGAAGACATGTTGACACTCTGGATACTGTTTTGTCGCATGACCGAAAAGTGGGATACCCTGTATACGTTCTATGCGAGAGACCGTGAAGACGCTGAACGGCAGGCAGAGGAGATATTAAGAGAACATCCCTATGAGCGACTGGAACTCAAAGCGTACCCCTTTGGGTTCAGAATGGTCATGACACACTTACCAGGCACGATTTCATCAGAATTCCAGTCATGAAGTTTACCGGGTTTGAATACCTGACTCCTGCCCAACGGCTTGCCGTGTTAGAGCATTACCGTACCTTCCTGCTTGCCTTGCGAGATCACTGTCCGCGCGGGAAAGATACCTGATACAATAGTGCGCAAAAAGCGAGAACCTGTGATAGAGACATGACCGAACCTGCCTAACACAACCTCGGATCAGGTACCATCTCACTTCGCAGTATCTCACCATGCTCCACCAGGTCCATACCAGCGAGCAAAACCACGAGATTCCGAGTTTGACAGTGAGCGTAGCTACTATCGCTCTATTCTCGACGCAGGTCGTTTAGCAGATCCTTTAACATCTTCTGGTAGCGGGAAGACTGTTGCCAGTTCTCGAAGCTCCTGATATGACGGCGTTTGCGTATAGCGATAGCCCAGTCAATAGTGGAGTTCAAAATAGCGCTATCCAGGCAGATCGGTACCAGCACCTCTCTTTTCCCTTTGCCCTCTTTCTGCCTCGCGAGTGTCACTTCGCGTTCTACCCACTCGCTGTCCAGCGAGTTTTTGGAGAGCACAACGAGCAATTTCTCTCGGCTCTGAACGGCTTCCGTGATGTATGCAGGAAATTTCTCTCCGGCTTTCAGACTCTCGGGTGCAAACCAACAAAGGACCCCCTCTTTGCGCAAATCTTGATAGAGGTTCTCAACAAAGCGCTGGTCGTGGCTAGAATAACTGATGAAACATGTATAGTAATCAAAGGGTGCACGACCCGAAGAGTGGATGCAGGCAAGTAACTGTTCAGAGACACCTGCCCCGCGCAGAAAAACGTCGGGGATGTTTCCCCTGGATTGTTGGATGGTATCGATGCCAATCGTCGATGGTCCGAGGTGGACGACGGTTTCAAGATTGATCGTTTCGTTGAGATCCACGTTGAGAAACATTGTATCTAGTAGGTATGCTTTATGAAAGTTAGCATGCTGAAGAATCGTTTCCTTGAAAAAAGTTTTATGCATGCTAGCATGGCGAAGCCTTGCTCCGCTAAGATTAGCTTGGTAGAGGCTGGCAGAGTTGAGTGAGACGGAACAGAGCCTGGCGTTGCGTAGGTTGACACCATCCAGGTTCGTTTGTCGAAAGTCTACCCCAGATAGTACCGCTTTATGTAGATCTGCTTTTCTCAGATCAGGCAAGATTTCCGGGTTCTCTTCGCGCCACTGATTCCAGACACTTACACCTCCATTGAGTTTATTAAGATGACGCTGATCTGCCATGTAGCCTACGCCTTTCTCCATAAGAAACATGCACTATTTGGGACCGCTCTCTTCTTTAAACTGCTCATCTCAGATTCCAATACACCCCATCAAATCCCTCCAAGAGCGGACTCCGTGCCTGCAGAGGCACCAAGACCAGCAGCGCACGCATAGCCCGCGTCATACCAACAAACATGGTACGCCTATCCATCGCCAGGAACTCCTCTCGCTCCTCGGCGGGAACACTCGTAGGCACGTTCGTATACCAGCCGCTGTCGCTGAAACCGGCCAGAGCCACCACCGGAAACTCCAGCCCCTTCGCCGATTTGAGTGTCAGTACCTTGACACCTGGGCGGGAGAGATTCAACTCCTGTCCCGGCATAAAGGTGGCTTCGATACCCCGATGTGTCAGTTCCGCTGCGATAGCTTTCCCCGCCTTCGCCGTAGGACAAAGAACAGCGCAGGCTCCGGTGCTCAACCTGAACTCGCGTGCTGCCGCTGGCAAGAAGCGCGAGAGCAGTTGTACCTCTTCGCCGCCACTGCGTATCATCCGCACGACTGGCGCTGGTCCGCTGTTCACATAGCTGCGCTCCACCTGCTCGTCGTCAAGCATGCTGGCCGACAGGTAGGACTGGGCCGCCTCGCCAATCTCTCGCGTCGAACGGTAATTCACGCGCAGGATACTGGTGCGGCCCTGGAACTTCAGGCGTTCATGCACGTCAGACCAGTTGAAGCCGCTGCCATAGATGGACTGGTTGGCATCGGCAGTGATGAAGACGCGGTTGGGCTGATTGCACATGCGCACCAGCAGGCGCAAGGCGCTGGGATCAAGGTCCTGAGCTTCGTCTATCATCACCGCGTCATAATTCAGACCTACCATACCGCCCGCGATGAGACTCTCAGCCTTCGCCCGGGCCTGCTGCCACGTTTCTTCTCCGCGCTGCTGCAAAAGCTGCTTGAGCGTCTCATAGACGCTCCATACGGCCTGCCGCTGTACCACGTTCAGGCGCACCCTGCGGCCTGGACGCGGCGTTGCCAGGTACACTTGCAGCGAGTAAATCTGGCGGGCCACGATGACCTGGCTAATTTCTTGCTGGATATAGTCGCTGCTGAGCCGCTCAAGAGCCTGCCGCTGTGCCTGCTGCTGCACTGCATTCCCCGCCAGGGAAACCTGTTTCACCGCCTGCTGCACCAGGTGAGTGAGATGGTAGTCATCCACAAATTTTGTAATAGCGCCCACTCGCCCCAGCAGCTTCATGACGATCTTGTCTGCCGTCTGCACCTCCACGTAGCGCACATCATCTCCCAGAAGCTGTTGTAAAAGCTGTTCAGACGACTTGACGAGAGCGTTGGTATAGGTCGTGAAGAGAATGCGGAAATCATTGCGCCCTTTTTTGCGCAGTTCTTGCACCAGCGAGCGCACACGATACAGTGCAATCGTACTTTTACCCGTGCCAGGTCCCCCTTTGAGCAGCGTTGGCCCGCTGGCATTTATTCCCCAGGTAACGTACTTCTCCTGTTCGGGAGAGAGCTTCAGCAGGAAGCCCAGCAGCTCACCCTCTTTGTACCGCAGCAAATCGTTCACGTCAGTCAAGAGGTAATCTGGCTGCTGCAAAACCTCGACAAGAGGCCGCTCAAACATGTATTCATTGATCTTCAGCAGGTAATCATCGGGAACACCAGGGCAGTCGAGCAGGTCTCCCTCAGTCGCGATAGGCAAGAGGCGAGCATGGCACTCTTTGGGGACACGCAGGTTGGTAAGCAACTCCTCGGTGATTGGCTCTGGCAGTCGCCGTTTTTCCGGTTCTTTGGGGGCGAGAAGTCGCTCCCAATCAGGTTGTGCTTCTTTCGTCGTGCTTTCCAATACAAGGTCAAGCCCGCCCAGGAAATCAACATCCACATCCTCATCGTAGGTATCCTCACGGCGACGGCGTACGCCTAGCAGGCTAATATATGGCTCCTCGAAGGTGTAGAAGATGCGGTAATCGCCAGCGCGGATACGATGGAGCCTGGGATCTATGTGCTTGAGTTGCTTTTTTACCTTCGCGTCGGGCGTAGGGTCCTTCGCCAGGAGATTGATCTTTTCCAGCACCTGGCGAGCTTCCTTGGGGGGCAACGCTAGCCATTCGTTTGTGAAACCGGGTTTCATTGTTGTTAACCAGATAGTGGCCATTTGTTGAGGTACCCCTTCCTAAAATAATTACTCCCCACTTACGGGGATATGACGACTATCGTTAGCGATGCTTGCACTTTTTGTTATCGCTGGCCTTGACGCGTCATTCCCAACCCATAGAGATACAACTCGGCAACCGAATAGCGTGGCATATCAGAATCCAGTGAACGGAGATACTCCTGTAATATTCCAGCCTCAATCATGCCTCCGATCAATGGAATCAATTCATTGCCATTTATATTCCAAATTCTTCCCAATCGCTCTTGATCGATTGGTGAGCGCTCACCGGAGAGTTTGTCTAGCAGATTGGCAAATTCAGGATACTCGTTACGTACTTCAGCTACTCGCTGCTCAGAAACAAATGGTAAGGCATCTATCAAAGCCCGTGGACGGATAATGGCATCGTAGGGATTACGTTCAGAAGTACGTTTTTCAATAGTAATTGCTTGCTGAAGTAGTTGGATGAGGCTTCGTGGGAAACGATTATTACGTACCCAATTGTAGGTATACGCTTTGTTCCCACGTCCCATACGTTCTCCCCACAAAATATAGAGGCTGCGTCGTAGTTGTCCCTCTTCAGAATTATCCAATTGTTCTTTATCAACACCGGACTGTTGATGTACTAAAGTTGCCAACGTAGGTGATTTACCTAATGCTTGCCGTAAAACAAGACGCCATAGATCGCCTTCTTCCCAACGCAACTGGACATAACGGGCAGAAAAATAGGCTTTATTTGTAAAGTTGAGGCTATTCCAGATATCCTCGCGCAACAAGATTTTGGGAACTATGCTATTGAGCGCAGAGCCATTTTCAACCCACCAGCCTAGAAGGGCTTCAAGCGCACGACGGCGACGGTGATAATCCTGACCATGACCAGGAATAAACTCCACGTTGGTTAAATTGGTATATGTTTGAGCAAACGAGCGAGCATCTGCAGACCGCTCAACGAATAGGCGGAAAAGTAGTGTTTTCCCTGTACCTTTTGCTCCGCGCACAAGCCAGGAGCGGTCTTGCAAAAATTTAGAGAAATCACCTGTACGCTGGAATATTTCTGGAATATCGGCCGGGTTCATCTCCTGCGCAGTTGCAGCACGAAATTGGAGTTCATCGAGAATTGCCGGGCGACTCTCAGCCAATTTAATCATATCTGACTTCGTCTCTGGTAGACTGGCAGCAATAGCATCGGCAACCGGCATATAAGGCTCCAGTATTCCTGGCGGTATTTCGCCAAAAAGACTCTCTAGCGTAGTGATAGTGGGATTGTATGGCACTTGATAGTAAAGTTCCTCAACAGTGAGAGCAGGAGGAACTCCCCAGTTGTTTGTAATCCATTCAGCTGTACCTAATGTCCATATCATTTGCTGGCTTTGAGCAACTGGTGGTACGGGCGTAAGCAAAAATCGCAAGTCAGGGATGCCACGGTAGCTGCGCTGCTTGCTCGCTGCCTTAACCACCCATCGAAGACCAGTGAAACTTTGATTAGTAGGCGAGAAGCATATGATGCCCAGATCGGCCTGATCGAAAAGGGCAATCGCCCCCATTTCTGTGAAACCGGTGCGAGCATCGATCAAAATAATATCTGGATCAAGATATGCCTTCACATCATCCAGCAACTGATGAATAGGGTTTCTCTCACGCTGGTAAAGTACATGTATATCAAGATCAGCCAGGCGATGAATGTAACCCTCATTATATTCACCGGCAGGGATTAGATACAGTTCTCCTCGTGCAGGTACATCAATTCGACGAATGCACTCGCTGATAGATGGTTGATTCTCGTCGGGGGTTAGAAAACGTTGATGGATATAGTCAAGTACGCCATAGGTATCAGTATCTTCCGATAAATACAGCGAAGAAAGGCCGGGAGCCTCCAGATCAAAGTCGATCATTACGACCTTCAGTCCGCGAGTTGCCAATATACGAAGGGCCGTCGAGTAGTATCTTCATCTAAGGATGCAGGAATATCAGGCTCTGGAGCCATGAGAATCTCTGACCAGAGTGGTAGCTGGATAGGCTGAACGGGGGCTTGATGAGCTGCTTCTTGTGGAGTCCGCAGCTCATAGTCAACAAATGGATAGCCGCCTAGACTTAAATTCATTCATCCTCACTTCCTAATTTATCCCAGTAACGTAATTCGTCTTTTTGCCAAAGACTCGTAATAATGTTCCATGCAGCTCGGTATTTGCCTGTACGATCAAGCATAATAGCTCGCTGTAAAGAAGGTGTTTCCTGCAACAGGTGAATCAGGCTATGCAGGCTATTACCCTGTGCTCCTCTTTTGAAAATCCGCGTTTCTTTAAAGTTATTCTTGCCTTCAAAAGAACATATCAGCGCTTTCAGCGAACACTCAATTGCATATCCAGCTAGGTATATTGCTCCTGCCCATCGATTGGCATTGTGCAGAACTTCAGCATCTTCACGCCTTCTCCGTGAGGCACCAAGTTGAATACGTCGATCAAAGGTATCGTGTTGATACGACAAAAATACAGTCCTCCACTACGATTTTTTGCATTTAATGAACTTCAGTATATCGGAAAAAACAGCTACTGTACAATAGCCGATACATCATTTTGAATAACCTTAGCATGCAGCCTTTCATCCATATACTTGAGTTGCTTCTTAGCCTTCGCATCCGGCGTCGGATCTTGCGCCAGGAGATTGATCTTTTCCAGCACCTGGTGTGTCTCCTTTGGAGGCAGTGCCAGCAACGCCTTAAAAAAGTCTGGTTTCTGGGTGATACGCCATTCTGTAGTCATATGCTCAATCCTCTATTTTGCACAGCTTCATTATTTCCTTGGGACCTTTAGAGACCATCTGCGAAGGCAGATGGTTTCCACGCCCTGCTGGTTGTTGTTTAGCATCTTAACCAATACCTCAAAGTTGCCATATTATGTTGGACTAGACGTATGCACATGATGTGAAATCGCAGCGGCTATCTTTGGAAGATCGTTCTGGACAAAATTTTTCCAGTGATTGCTGATCTCTGCTTCGATTTCATCATCACTCATCTCATCGTAAGGTCTTGATGTAGAAAATGAACGACTATAAATGATAGACCAGATTTTGCTTAAAGACTTAGAAGGCTTCAGTGGTGGTTGGTCGTGAGCGAATTCAAAGAGTTCTTGACGAGTTTTCTCTGGTCCAGGTCCAATATACAAGGCGAGCTTCAGTCTATCAATAGAATTGGCAAACTGGAACAGCAGGATGCGGCCAGATGGGGACCAGCCTTTCCCTGTTAGAAGAACAGGTACATCCCAATCCTTGACAGAAAATCGAATATAGGTTTTGTTAGAAGCATCCAGAATTAAGTTTGGTTCAGCTTCTATCAATTTCAATAGGATAGCTCGAATTGTTGCCTGTCGATCTGGACGACGTTCATAGATCAGATCGAGTGCTCGACGATGTTTCTGATAGATACGCAGGCAAAGTTCATCAATTTCAGTATTTTCCACGATATGCCTCCTGAGCATTTGACTGTAATGCTTTATCGCAGTAAGTACATCTGTGCCCAATGTAGAAGCGCGACTACTGGCTAGATTTTCAAGCAGCGTACAGACTAATTCGTAACTAATGGGCAGGTAAGCTTTATGAGAAGGTTCATCACCAGCAGGGGTGAGGTAGAGACCAAAGATGTTCTTCCAATTGGGATGCTGGTGGCGTACTTGCTGATAATAGCGTTCAAGTTGATCTGAATGTTCTCCCGTGCCAATTTTGTTTTCGATGATAATGGCTAACTGATGTGTTTCATCCTCCAATAAAATATCTATATTCTGCCACTCCCTACGCACAAATATTTCGTCCAGACTCCACACGTCCAGATCGATTGGAGAAACTGGTATTGTTGAACGTTCAACGTCTACCAGGATTCTCTGTAGCAATCGTTTGAGAAATGCATCTCCCAAACCATGATTTTGCTGTGGGTCGAGTAAAAAAGCCAGAAAATCCGAATGGCGCAATTCCTGCCAGACTGCCCCTATAGCCTCAAAAATGTTGAACTGGATTAACAAATCTTCCAGTCGTTCAAGCTCGTGGTTGTCTACTACAAAGGCTTCGAGTGCCTTGCGGTCGGCATCATCGTTATTAGTATAAACTACCGTTTCATCCACTTGCATTCCTCTTCTTTAGCATTATTCTGTTCATGTCCAAAACAGCGATTACCTTACGTTAGAGCCTTGCGCCCAGCTTCGGTAATTTCCCATATTCCTCGTCGAGAGTCCTCTTTCAAAAGACCTTCCCTCGCCATCCTATAGCGTTCCCATTGAGCCGCTTTTGACCAACGAGGCACTCCGTCGGCAGGAAGCGGTTCATAATCCACTTTTTTCAATACATCCCTCATTAGCTGCTCAACTCTCGTAAGCACATCCCTCATCTTGGCTGAACCGCCCATCTCATTGAGAGCCTTTAAGATAGGCTGCCGGAAGGCAGGCCCCGGCGTGCGTAATCCTCTCTGCAAGTGGTCCATATTGCGCCGCTCTTCATGAACAGCCTCTTCCTCTTCTTTATCATGATGGGAAGCCATCAGGGTTTCCCATTCTTTGCGCAGGTCTACTAATTTATCGTGCAAAACAGTGGCTTGCCTGGCACGTTCACGATGCTGCTCAACACTATCATAGTCGCTTCTTTGGAATGCATTCGCGCCAGCTTTATTGATAAAGTCAATCTCCACCTCGATCTCTTCCAGGAGCATCTCGAAAGCGGCAAATACATTTTTAGGGCTATTCTCTTTCATGCCCCGTTCCCTCCGATTCTGTACGCCACAAAATCAGGCTCATGGCTGTCCTCACTCAAACACCAGCTCCCCCTGCTCCTCAACCCCATCCTTCCCCTTCCCACTCCTCTTGCTCTGCCCCTTCCCCTTCCCCTTCTTCGCCCCCTTCTCATGCAGCCCCATCGCCTCCTCCTCTGCGTACCGCTCATGATTCAGCTTCAACAACCTGCCCAGCACCTCTCTCCTCGCCACCTCACTGATCGTATACCTCAATCCCTGCTTCGTCTCATGAAAACCATGCCCCAACTCCAGGTCATCCCACCCATACGCCTTCGCCACCGCCTCGTCCATCTCTTTATGCAACTTTCGCAATTGCACAATATCCTCTGCCACTTCCTGTGGGCCATGGAAACGGTTGTAGGTTTTGGTTAAGCCCTCTCGGCGAGAGAGCATGATTGATTGGCGATGTTGGTAATACTGCTCTCCAATGACATTAAGGCTTCGTAAATCGATGGGAAAAGGGAAGGTTTCAAAGCAATCAGTTGGAGTGTAGCGTAGGTCGCTCTTCATAGAGGAACCATATGAAAATGCCCATTCTATGTGAATTGTTGATTGTAGAACTGCGAAATTGTAATCACTATCGAAAGCTAGTACAACAGCTGCATTTGAAAATACCATATTGTTCGGGACAAAAGTAAATGCACAAGTGCGGCTTGTGAATGCTATAGTTAATACCCGCTTCATTCCGGAAATTGTGGTATAGAGGGCCGGGCATCTTCGTTTGTACTGCCACCATCTTTCTCGGACAAATCTGTCCGAGCTTAGTTCTCTTTCTGGTTTGACTCTTTCACGAACAATTTTTGCGCAATCAGGATACGTTTCAGCCAATTCCAGAGGCCAATCATGAAAGTTAATGACCCAACGGCTTGGCGCATGGTCAAAACGTGAGTTTAGGTCTTCTCCATTCAGATAGGGAGACAACACATCAAAGTTGCGCGTATTTTTGGCAATAAGGTTTCGTGCCTCCTCGGGCTCTAATACAAAACCCATTCCCAATACATAAGTACCTTGAAAGGATTTACCTGAATTAGCATATAGCATATAAGGCTTGCCTTCTACAGCTCCTGATGGAGTTAGGTATGGTGTAATATTTGAGACTGCTTTATCATCTAGCAGCCGCAAACCATACCAGCTTCCACGTTTCATCCAAACATGTGCAACCTCTAAAGCTGCATTTCCTGGCCATTTACGACTCGATATAGCACGCACTATGGTCCAATCGGCTCCCGTCATTTGATCCAACCCTACCTCGCGAGTATCACCTTGAGCAATAGTATTTGTTGCAAGCAGTCCAAATTGCCCACCTAGACCCAAGATTTGATCAGTTCGGAGAAAAAAGTAAGCGCATAAGTCAGCTTGGCCCGCTCTTTTGCCAGAAGCTAAATACTCTACCAAATACTCCCGATAATCAATACCTAGTGAACCTGTAATAAATTTTCCACCTTGAAATGGTGGGTTCCCCACCATCGCATCAAAGCCCTCTTCCCTACCAACAAACACCTCAGGAAACTCAAGCGGCCAATGGAAAAGACGACGCCCCTTCAACAGTTCGTCAACCTCCTCACGCATTGCCTTATAATCTTGCCTGAGCTTTTCCTTATGTGCTTCGGTAAATTTCTCGCGTCGCGCATCCTCAAATGCCCCCACCAGTACAGTGTAATGGACATGGATAGTCCCTTTGAGTAGTTCCCCACGTTTGGTATCGCTCAAAGCCGTGGCAATGAGCAGGTCGGCTCCTAGCTTGACAAGTTCCATGGCCTCTTCGGCCTCTGCTAGCAAGCGGGACTTGGCTTCGATGTCATGCACGTCGAGTTCCTGCATGCTGCTGATTTGGCGGCGCAGCTTGAGGGCAGTGTCGAGGGCACGGGTGATGGCAGGTTCAAACCAGGTCATCTGCCGGATCTTGCCTGTTGCCTGGTTGTTGTCCATTGACCAGGTAGTGAGCTGTCGCAGGTTGACTCCGAGCAGCGAGTCGCCGCAGCGCAGGGCGTGGTCGAGGAAGGTGAAGGGCCGGTTCTTGTTGAGCGTGATGAGCCAGAGCGAAAGCTTGGCCATCTCGACGGCGAGCGGGTTCTTGTCCACACCGTAGATGCAGCGTTCGCTTACCAGCCGCGTGGCAATGGCGAGGCGTTCGTCCGGATCTCTCGGCAGCAGCGTCTCGTGCAAGGCCCCCGTTGAGGCCAGACCCTCAGGCGTGATCTGCGGTTTCCCTGGCAGGCTCTGCTCGGCGTTTTCCCAGGCCTCCACCAGCTTTTCGGAGAGGTAGCGGCAGACCTGCACCAGGAACGCGCCCGACCCCATCGCCATGTCGCAGACCTTCAGGTCGAGGATCTCTGCCGCCGGGCGCAGTTGCCACTCCTCCTGCGGCTTGCCCTCCGCCGGCCCAATGTAGACCAGCGGGTCGAGGGTATGCTGCACAATCGGTTCGGTCAGGCTGCGCGGCGTGTAGTGCGTCCCCGTCGTACGGCGATCACTCCCCTGCGTGACATACACCGAACCAGCCGTGATGACCACCGGTTTATAGAACGTATCCGTGCGCAACAACCCCGCAAAAGGCAACACACGCTCAAACAAATCCGGGTTATTGTCACACGCCGCCATCAAATCCGCCCGGCTGAACCGTCTGGGCATTGGCGAAACCGCCAGCACATTCTTGATCGCATTAAGACTCCGCCCCGTCTTCTCCACCAAAAAATCAACCAACCGTTTTTCCTCCCCTCCTGTCTCCTCCTCCACAACCCTACCTTCCCATAAACCTCGCGCTCCCTCGTCAAATGTAGGGGCATCCCTTGTGGGTGCCCGGTTGGGTGGTGTGGCTGCCCTTTTAGCTAGCTCCTCTAAAGTCTCCAGTGCCACTTCGCTTTCATTGGCTATCGATCCGAACAGGCCCAGTATAGCGGTGGTTGCTCGACGGGCAGTATGATCGAGCAGGCCCTCGTAGACGTGCCCGATCTGCTCGATATCCAGAGCGCGAAACGAGAGGCGCCTCCGCTCGGTTGGGCCTCCTCCCGGCACTTTCACCTGCAGGAATTGCAAGGCTTCCAGCAGGTGCAGCACGGTCCGGTTGTTGATCGCTAATGGTTCAGCAGGCGTCTCTTGCCAGGAGGTGCCAGGAGCGCGCCCCTCTAAGAAGGGATAGCGGTCGGGGTCGAAGAGGTGGCCTCCATAGGCCGGAAGGCGCATATCCTGGTGCTCAACGCCGCCATAGACCACGCGGAAGATGGCGAGCAGGCGGCTCCACGCGTCGTGCCGTCTCTCCAAAACTTCTTCGCCGGACTGGTCGGCCTGCTCGCGCAACTGGGCCTGGAGGGTGGAGACGGCGTAATTGCGGTCATAGAGCAGTTCGCCGAGCAGCAAGAGGCCGCGTTCCTCCGCCGACAGGAGGAAGACCAGCCGCATCATGACCGTCAGGGCTGCTTCATACAGGTCTGCTTCTGACACATTCCTCAGCAGTTTGCGGCTCCTGTCCTTGTCGATACGGTCAAGCGACTGCACCAGCATTTCGACCGCCCGCCGCACCTGGTAGCCCAGCTGGTCGGTGACTTCCTGCTGGTTGCTGGCACTTTTCGTGAGCATCGCTTCAAGGGTCTCGTCATCCGGCACGCCAAAGAAGCGCCGCACACCCAGCAGGCTGCGAAAAGCTCTCAGCGTAATCGGCTCCTCAAGCCAGAGGGCAGCGTACCACGAGGCAAAGCCCGTCGTCTCGTTGGGAGGCGCGTCAACCAGCATCCAGCGTTCTCCGTTGGTCACCAGCCCCAGCCTCACCCCTGTTCGGCGCAAGATCTCCATCATGCGCGTAGCAGGCGACGCTTTCCAGTGCACACCTGCAATAGACTTGTCCAGGTCCTGCCCCGCCGGATACAGCTTGATAAGCAGGCGCGCCTTGCGATCCTCGGGGGAGAGCAGCGCCATATCCGGCAGCAGCGTTTCACCATGTTCCGGAATATATGCCCGCAGCCCAGGCGGCAAACCCTGGCCCTCTGCCAGCGCCTCTCGTGGCATCTCCAGCACGTTCGCCAGCACGAAGCGCAGCCACTCGAAATGAATAGCCGCCTCAGGGCGCCCTCCCGCCTGGTTATCGGCCCATTCATCATAAGCCATGTGCAGCACACGCCGCAGTTCCGCCTCCTGCTCGTCCTTTTCCAGTCCCTGTGGAAAAACAGAAAGCAGCACCGGCATACTAAGAAACGGCCCCGAAACCTCCATAAGTGACAACCACTCGGCATGCTGACGGGCAATGGACATACGTAAGCTACCTTTCTAGACTCTCCCAGCCAATGAAACAGCCGTAGGGGCCGATTTATCGGCCCAAATACGCATCAACCTATCAAAAAGCCCATCAACGTCCGTAGGGGCGAGGGCGGCGGGGATGTGGATGAGGGGGCCTTTATGGTCGCCCGTCGTCCTTGTGCCGCTGCCCCACCACGTCATCAACAAGCTGGGCTACACGGGCGACCATAAAGGACCTCCCTGCTTCCCTTCATCCTCCCTCGCCCCTACGGATCATCCGGTTTCGTTTTGCTGGGTTGATGCCTACCACCTACCCGGATGAATTTGTTAAAACTCATTAACGGCCACTACGGCCTCTTCGTTCCACTTTCGCCACCCACTCCTTTTTGGTTGATTACCAACAAACAATTCTTACACCCCTTTCTATCGCCCCATCCGTTCCGGCACAAGATAGGTCACCGCGACCGGGAAGAGACGCGGCTGCGGGTCGGCAAAACGCCTGCGGATATTCGCCCGCTCCAGCTCAATTTCGTCATCGATCTGTTCAGCACGTTCGGCCAGAGCAGTCATGTTGCGCTCGAATTGTTCCTGCTCTGCCGTGCTAAAGCCGGACAGTTGCAACTGCACGACCTCGGGCTGATGCAATTCGGCCAGGATCGTGCTGCGCAGTTCGGTCAGGATGGTGGTGATATCGTTCATCTCTTTCTCTGCCCGTTCCGCCAGGAATTTTTGCAGCCCGTTGGTGCGCTCCCGCGTGCGTGCCTCGAGGGCTTGCAGCAGAGCCTCACTGTGCGTTGGCCAGAGCTCTTGCAGGCGCTGCTGCATCTGTGGCGAGACCATCTCGGATCGGGCCGCCTCCAGCACTTCCTGTACCTGCTGGACCTGCCCAACGTTCATGCGGGCAAAGCGCCCCTGCCGCAGGTAGCCGCCGGCGGTAATCAGTTCTTCGTGCAGCCGCTGATTGTCTCCGCCCAGCAGCAGCAGCCTGCCGTGCGCGATGACGGCAGGCGTGTCCAGCACTACGTTGGGAACCACCCGCGCCGTCACCCGGTAGAGTTTGCGCTGGCTATCAGGCGACCAGATCTCGGCGCGCAGCAGGCGCAGCGACATGGCCACAAGCCGGTGGTTGAGGTGTGCCAGGACGACATCGTCTCGTCCACTGGCGGCATCGTGGTCGAATACGATGGGCCGGTCAAGGTGCGTGAAGGGGTGTTCCAGCCCCTCTTTGCAGGCCGCCCAGCTTCCGCGCAGCGCGGGCACGGCGAACACTTCAATGCTCGGTTTCTCGCCGTTGGGATCGTGCAAGGTCATGCGCGAGAGCGGTGGCTGCCCGGCCAGTTCCAGGGCGGTCTCAACCACGGTCTGCACGTGCTCCGGCGTCAGGTGCAGCTCGTACCGGCTTTCCTGCAGCTGGTCGTGCAATTTGTCTATCTGCTCTTTCAGCCTGCGCTCGAATTTCAACAGGCTGCGCAGGGGCGCGGCCTTTTCCTCGGCGGAGCGAGTCTCCAGTCGCCGCCTGCGCCCAAGCATGGCATCCTCCACTTGTTCGGCAATCACCGGGCCGACCTTGCCCAGGTCCTCGCGGATGGACTCGACCTTGCGCACGGCCCGCATCAAAAATTCCAGGTCGTCATCCAGTTCCCCAACATTCAGGTCTTCTCCCACCGGTGCATCGCGGAACTTGCTGCTGACAAAGTGGTAGATGTTGACCTCGGAGGCATGCTGGCCGTGACGGTCGATACGCCCGTTGCGCTGCTCCAGGCGATTGGGATTCCAGGGTATCTCGTAGTGAATGAGGCGGCTGCAATGGTTCTGCAGGTCGATCCCCTCGGATGCGGCATCCGTTGCCAGCAGGATCCGCACCTTCGCTTCGCGAGGGTCGGCCTGGAAAGCCGCTTTGATTCGTTCACGATCTTCGGTTCTCATGCCCCCGTACAGGGTGAGCAGGCGTTCCGGTTCTGCCAATCCCTCTCGTTCCAGCAGATCATGCAGCCATTTCTGCGTGGCGCGATACTCGGTGAAAATAATTACGCGCTGCATCGACCATACACCCCCGGGCTTGATCGTGCTGTGCAGCCAGGCGATGAGTTCGGCGGCTTTGCTATCGGCGCGGGTGCGTGCCCTCGCGGCCCATTCGCGCATCTGTGCGAGCAGCCGCTTTTCCTCGGTGGATGGCTCGCGGAAGAGCGGCGCGGCGGCCTCCAGGGCAACGGCGTGGGCCTCTTCCAGTTCGTCGTCGTTGTCGGTTTCTTCCTCGGCCTGCTCCACCTGGCGGCGCAGGATGCCCATATTGGCTTTGAATGCCGATGTGCTGCGCCTGCGGGCGTTGGCCAGCGAGTTCTCGTGCTGCCGCAGCGTGATGGCAAAGGCCTCCGGCGATGAAAAAAGACGTTTCTTGAGCAGCTTCAGCACAAACTCGCTGGCGTACTTCTCCACCTCGTCAGCGGTTTTCTCCAGCCGCGAGTGCGTGTACG
>WNGR01008797.1_pt1 | contig 19946 bp, 20 predicted proteins | sample 5407581 | NCBI WGS metagenome assembly WNGR01 (sample SAMN13153383, study PRJNA577476) | soil metagenome | isolation source: 80 cm soil or saprolite under Garry oak tree replicate 2 | place: USA:California | collected 2016-06-15 | reverse complement strand
TTTGCCGCCTGTCCTTCGGACTCGGTCGATTACGCGGTAATGGAGCGTACGTCTGCGAGCGCCGTGGTCCAGGCCGACATCGGCTGGAGCGATGTCGGCTCGTGGGCCGCGCTCTGGGAGGCCAGCGAGAAGGATGTGAACGACAACGTCGCCCACGGCGACGCGGACCTGCGCGAGGCGAGAGGCTGCTACGTTCGCGCTGAGCACCGCATGGTGGTGGCGCTGGGAGTGCGCGACCTCGTCGTCGTCGAGACCAAAGACGCGGTTCTCGTGGCCGACAAGGCGCGCGCGCAGGAGGTCAAGGAAGTGGTCGAGCGCCTCGACCGGCAGGCCCGCACCGAGCACGTTTCGCACGGCCGGGTCCACCGGCCCTGGGGGTATTACGAAAGCATAGACGCAGGCGAGCGCTTTCAGGTCAAGCGCATCGTGGTGAAGCCCGGCGGGGCGCTGTCGCTGCAGATGCACAACCGTCGCGCGGAGCACTGGGTGGTGGTGTCCGGCACCGCGAAAGTGACGCGCGGCGAGGAAGTCATGCTCCTCGCGGAGAACGAATCCACGTATATCCCGATCGGCGCCAAGCATCGCCTCGAAAATCCGGGAAAGGAACCGCTCTGTCTCATCGAAGTCCAGTCGGGCAGCTATCTGGGGGAGGATGACATCGTGCGCTTCGAAGACCGCTACGGTCGCGGGCCGGAAACCCGGAGATAGCTGTCCGGCGAACTCTCCCTTTAACGGGCCGAATCGCGATTTCCGAGCAACCGCTCGTATTCCTCCAGAACGCGGCCGTTAACGACCCTGGAATCGAACAGATTTCGAGCGCGTTCCCTGGCCGCGTTTCCCATCTGCTTTCGCTTTGCGTCGTCCTTGAGTAGATTCGCGAGCGCACTGGCGAGAGCCGCGGCGTTCTTCGGCGGCACCAGCAGCCCGGTGACGCCGTCGACGACGGCGTCGCGAAGCCCGTTGATGCGCGTCCCTACAGTCGGCACGCCGAGTGCGCCGGCCTCGATGACTACGTTCCCGAAGCCCTCGCGGTAGCTCGGCAAGCACAGCAGATCGGCCATGGCGAGGTATTTCTCCGGTTCGGGGTCGTAGCCGGTCATTCTGATCCGTTCGTCGGACTCCAGCGCCTGCAACAGAGCGGGGGGCAACGGATCCCGCCTCGGTTCGGTCGGACCGACCACGACGAGATATGCCCCGGGATCGGAGGCTTTAACCCGGGAAAATGCTTCGGCCAGCTCCACTAGTCCTTTGTCCCGGGTCACGCGGCCGATGAAGAGCACGACCCGGGCAGCGTGAGGGATGGCAAGCGTCTCGCGACACCTCCGGGCGCGTTCGGCGAGCGACTCCGGGTCGAAGCGCGCTAGATCGACTCCCGCCAGTGATCCGCTTTCCAGCACCGAAATGGCGTCGGCCCGGCATAACCCTTCCGCGATTAGAAAGTCGCGTTGCGAGGGACTGTCAGCGTAGCAGTGCGTATTGAGGCGGGCGATCAGCCAATCGCTCGCCATGGAAAACCACCGTACCGGGCCGGAGAGCACGAGCCAGGGCTGGCCGGTGAACGTGTGGAGTCGCACCGGCACGCGTGCGAGGAACCCGGCCACCGCGCACAGGAGCCCCGCCTTGGGCGTGGTCGAATGTAAGACGTCGGGTCGGAACGAGCGGAACAACCGGTACATCGACACGAGCGCGGCGAGATCGCGCAGGGGTGCGATCCCTCTCGGAACGTCGATCGGGACAAAACGGACCCCGGCGATGCGTCCGAGCGCGTCGGCGCCTTCGACGGGGCTTGCGACCAGCATCACCTCGTGCCCGGCTGCGGCTGTCGCATCGATCTGGCTGCGCAGATGATGCAGCATGAAAAAGGGGACGGTGGCGAGCCTGACGATGCGCATTGCGGCGCGTTCAATCGCTCGAATAATCGGGGTACTGGGGAACCGTCCGGGGCGCAGCGCGGGACCAACCGCCCAATCGGGTCATCTGCCGTTCCCTACGAGCGTCCACAGGTCCACAGCCTGCGCCGGAAGAATTTCGTGAGGGAATACACCGACAGCAGACCCGTGGCCACCGCACCGATTCTCCGTTCTCGCCACAGTTGCCAGTAGGTGGCCAGCTCGCCTTTTTCCATCGGCCAGAGGCCGCCGCTCAATCCGCCGCCGCCGTAGGCGGGCTTGAATATGGCCGCCAGCGGCACGTCCAGATAGGCGGCCGGTATGCCGTCGGCGACAATTTGGACCCACAACAGATAATCTTCGGCGTGGCGCTTACCTTCGGTGAAGCGATGCGGCAGCGCGCGGCGTAACATCACCGTCGGTGTCGAAAATGGGTTCCTTAGCAAAACACTCGCCTTGCTCAGCCGGCGAGCGCATATCGACGGCGCTGGGAGGGTCTCCGCCAAAGCCGTCTCGTACGGGAGCTCGTCTCGACCATGGCCGGTCACTCCGACGTTCGGGTGTGCCGCCATCCACGCGCATTGTAGTTCCAGCTTTTCCGGATACCATGCGTCATCCGCATCGAGAAAAGCGATGTACTCGCCGCGCGCACGTTCCCATCCTCGATTCCGCGCCGAGCCCGGACCTCGATTTGCCGGCAGGCGGATCACGACTGCCTCGCCCTCGCGGTAACTCCGGGCGAATTGCTCGGCGATCGCCACTGTACTATCGGTGCTGCGGTCGTCCACAATGATTACTTCGCGCGGCGCGGCGGTCTGGGCTTTGACGGACGCCAACGCTCGCGGCAAGGTCCGGTCCGCGTTGTACGCGGGCACGATTACGGACACGTCAACGGGTTCCTTCATTGACTGAGTTCGGGATCGCACTCGACTACGACATACTTGCCGGTCATCATGAACAAAATTTCGCTGCAGGAGAACTCAAACAGCCCCGTATTCCGATGTTTTGGTGTGGGCGCAGGTTGCAGGATCCGGGTTGAGCGGTTTAACATCCAGGGTTTTTAAGGCGAAACACACGTTCAGGCAATCGCGCCCGCTGTAGGTACTCCGAATTCCAAGTGAGCGCGAAGCCGTGACCTTCCAACCGGAGTAGCGTTTGATTTTTCTTCTTGTGTCCCCGAAAGCAAAATCCCCCGGTAATTCTACGGTGGGAACTACTTGAGGCAGAGCGACCGATGTCCGACGCACCACAACGAGTCTACACCGGATCGGCTGCATCCAGAGCGCTCTCGCATGCGGTGCAGGACGTTGCGGCTGGCGTCGCCGCCATACATGTCTGGGGACTACTCGGCTGGCACGACATCCGGCGACGTTACCGCCGTTCGGTACTCGGACCATTCTGGCTGACGATCAGCACCGCGGTCATGGTTACGGCGATGGGATTCCTGTACTCTAAAATACTCAATCAGGACCTCTCCAGCTACCTGCCCTTTCTTGCTATCGGTCTCGTCGTCTGGCAGATGCTGGCAGCGATGATCAACGACAGCTGCGAGGTATTTGGTCTCGCCGAGCACATGATCAAGCAGATCAGGCTGCCGTTGACGACGCATGTTTGCCGCATATTGTGGCGGAACGTCATCATATTCGCACATAACGCCGTCATAATTGTCGGTGTAGCTCTTTTCTACTCGAAACTCTCAATCATTGGGATGTTGATGGCTTTTGTCGGCTTCGCCTGCGTGATACTCAACTGCCTGTGGGCAAGCCTGGTGCTGGGGGTTTTGTGCGCTCGGTTCCGCGACATACCGCCAACCATGGCCAATTTCGTTCAGGTCGCTTTTTTTCTGACGCCGGTCCTTTGGCATCCCGAGCTCCTGGGGGAACGAATAGCACTGGCCTACGGCAACCCTTTCTATCATCTGATCGAGGCAATCCGGGGACCGATCATGGGCACGGACACTTACATCAACTCCCTGGCAGTGGTGTTTCTGATGCTGCTGGTTGGCTTCCCGCTGACGCTGCTGTTCTTCTCAAGATATCGCGCACGCGTCCCCTATTGGCTGTAATGCGAGCGAGGCATGGCCTATATTCAAGCCCAAGACGTCGTAGTTGAGTTCCCGATCTACGATCTCGCACAGAGCTCGCTGAAGCGGGCGGTCTTGCATGCGGCGACGGGAGGAAAGATCGCACGCGACTCCGCCAATAGAGTGGTTGTACGTGCGCTGGATGGAATCTCGTTCGAGATTCGCGAAGGCGACCGGGTCGGGCTGATCGGTGACAATGGGGCCGGGAAAACGAGCCTGCTGCGAACGCTGTCGGGAATTTACGAGCCCCTCGAAGGGCGACTTGAGACCCGGGGGCGGATCGTCACTCTGCTGGATTTCAGTTTCGGGATCGATCCGGAATCGACCGGCTACGACAACATCCTGCTGCGGGGAATCATGGCCGGACTGCACCCGAGGGAAATCCGGAGCAAAATCGAGGAGATCGCCGAATTCACGGAGCTGGGCGACTACCTGCAAATGCCGGTACGGACGTATTCGACCGGGATGCAGCTCAGGCTCGCATTCGCAGCATCGACCAGCGTTGAGGCCGACATCCTGCTGATGGACGAATGGCTGAGCGTGGGAGACGACGCCTTCTCGGAAAAGGCTTCCAGACGACTGCACGACCTGGTACATCGTTCCTCCATACTCGTGATGGCGTCGCATTCCCTCAAGCTGATCGAAGCCGTCTGCAACCGGGTGTTCCGGCTGGAGCGCGGCCGGATCGTCGAGCAATCCGCGATTCGCCCCGGGCAGCGGCCGGAACATGCACCAGACTACCTGATGGCGCTCGCGCGGCGGGGATTCTGATACCGCCGGTTTCCCGTTTGCCTGCTCCTCGTTTCCGCTGTCCAGCGCCCGGTAAACGGCCAGAATCTCTGCTGCAGTGGGCAGGAGATTAGATGCGAGTCCAGAACGGACCCTTTCCCCAGAGCGCCCGGCCCCAATCCAGCACACGCTTGGCCCGTTCCGCGCCGAGGAGCCGCCAGAGAGCGATGCGGAGATACACTTTTAACAGCCAGCCGATCCAGAGCACGCTCGGGAAGCGGATGCCGTTCTTTCGCTGTGCCCTGCGCACGGCGAAGAGGTTCGACAGGGCGTTCTCGGGAACGCTGCTTTGGCCGCCGTATCGGAAGCCTGCAACGACAGTATCCGGCACAAAAAGGGCTTCTCCTTCTCGCAATACCCGCAGCAGAAATTCGTAATCGCCGGCCACGTTGAACGAGGGATCGAATAGCCCGTGCACGTCGAACACGCTGCGATGGTATATCACTGCCGGGCCAGGCAGCATTCTTCCCTGGATGAACTGGCGCTTGCACTGCTCCCATGGCTCGCCCAAGTACTCGAGCGCTTGGCCGTCATCGAGAACGAAGGCTAGCCGGCCGTAGACAATCCTGCAGGGGGGATAGGCGCGCCTCAAATGCGGCGCCATGCGCTCGAGTACTGAGCTATCCCAAAGATAATCGTCGGAGCCGAGAAAATAGAACCACTCTCCCCGCGCTCTCCGGATTGCCTTGTTGACCGCTTCGATCGGACCTTTGTCCGGTCCGGATTCCCAGTACGCGATGCGATGAGCGTTCGCTTTGAGGATTTCTACGCTGCCGTCCGTCGAACCGCCATCCTGGACGATCAGTTCCCATGCGGAGTATGTCTGGCGCGTAATGCTGTCCAAACATCGCTGGAACGTACGTGAGCGGTTGAGCAGGGCGACGATGATCGTTATGAAAGGTGTCCCCGTGTTCATCGTTTTCAAAGACCGGTAATTGAGTAGTCCCTATTCAAGTCAATGTCTAAATCGGTGCCAAGATTCGCATTCCAATTGACGACCTAAAGCTTGCTCTGGACCTCGACGTATCGTTCCGGGGTCCCGATATCGACGACTTCGGCGTCGACGGCGTAGCCGTAGCAGCGCTCCCCGCCGATGAGATCCGGGAAGATGTCGTGCTCGAGAGAAAACGGGTCCGCATTGCGCCACGACGCCGGGAGGTCCCGGCGCATCAGATAGATCCCGGCGTTGATGAAAGTCCGGGGGGCGTTCTGGATCGAGGACTTCTCGCGAAACCGGACTATGCGCCCATCCGGTGCCAGCTCGACCGTTCCCCCGTCCGCGCGCCCGAGCGCGCTGGCGACGACCATGGACATCGCAGCGCCTGTCTTGCGGTGGAACGCGAGAAAGCGCGCGTACTCGATGCGGCACAGGGAATCGCCATTGAGAACGAGGAATGGATCGCTGCCGATCAACCTGGCAACGTGCCGGATCGCGCCCCCGGTACCGAGCGGGGTCTCCTCCTCGGAGAACAGGAACTCCGCCTCCGAGCGGCGGGCGAAGTGAGCGACGACCTGTTCGCGCAGATGCGAGACGCACAGTACGATCCGTCCGAATCCCTGTCCAACCAGGTCCGCGACGATGATATCCAGGAACGGCTTGCCTTGGACGGTGGCAAGCACCTTGGGCCGGTCGCCGACAACGCTCTTCAGCCGCGTGCCGAGTCCGCCGGCAAGGATTACGGCATCGACGTTGCCCGGTTTGTCCTGCTGCATTGCTGCAGTTGGCTAGGTCTCAGATTCGATTGCCGGCGAAAAAATCATGCTTCCGGTAGATGTCCATCACCTTTTCGCGGATTTCGGGCGCCAGCGCCCCCAGATTGCTTGCCGCGACGTTTTCCGAGACGTGCTGCTGGGTGAGCATCCCCGGAATTACGGTCGAAACTTCGGGAAAGGACAGGCAGTACCGGAGCGCGAATTGCGCGGGAGTCTGCCGCGAGTCTGCATCCAGCAGATCCTGAAACAGCCGGTGCGCGCTTGCCCACTGTTCACGCTGCTCCGGGTTCCAACGGCGGCGGTGGTCGGCCAGGTCAAAATCATCGTTTGCAGTGTAGCGGCCCGTAAGATATCCGAATACGAGGGGCGTCCGTACGATAATCCCGGCGCGTCGCTGGCCGCAAAGCGTGAAGAGACCGCTTGCGATCGCGCGCTGGTCAATCAGATTGAAATTGACCTGGACGCACTGGTACCCGAGCTCGCCGATTGCTGCCACGCCCTCCTCGGGTGAGCGCACGGAAACGCCGTAAGCCCTGATCTTGCCTCGTTGCTTCAGCTCTTCCATCGTTCCGCGGATCTCGTGGTCGTGCCTCAGCGTGCTCACGGGCGGGCCGTGGAGCTGGTAGAGATCCACGTAGTCCGTCTGCAACCGCATCAGACTACCGTCGATGGAGCGAAGGATATGTTTGCGGGAAAAATCCTGGGCCCCATCGGCGCCGGTGATGCCGACTTTGGTTGCGATTGCTACCCGGGCCCGCAGCGGCCTTAGCGTCTCGCCGAGGATTTTTTCGCTGTGCCCGAAACCGTAGAAATCGGCAGTGTCGAAGAAGGTGACACCCGATTCGAAGGCGCTTAACAGCGCCGCGCGCGATTCCGACTCGTCGGTGGGCCCGTACGCTACCGCCCCCTTCTTGTTCCCGCCGATTCCCCATGCACCGAAGCCGATTTCCGAGACGCGGATGCCGGTGGAACCGAGCTGCCGATAATGCATCCGTCAGTAATGGCCGGCGAGCTCCCGCTCCACCGTGTCATTGCCGTAGAGATATGCGCCCTTCTTGTTGCCGTACCAGATCACCTCGCGGTACCAGTCATCCCAGGAGTTGTACACGACCTTTGTCCGGACGATGCGGTTGACACAAGGACGCTCCTCGAGCTGAATGCGCTCGCCGACCAGCGCGGCGCAGTAGAACTCCCAGATGTTGTACGACGTTTCGAACTCGAGGTCCCCGGTCTGGAACGGGAGCTTGATGAGCTTGCGGTTGAGTTCTATCGCCTCGTGCAGCAGCTTGGGCGGGAGCTGCAGGAAGCGCGCCTTCAGGAATTCGGCGGCCAGGGTTTCGGCCTCGCTGTAGAAGCCCGTAAGCTTGTTCTCGACGCACAGCTTGATCATAATGTACTCGTCGGTCGGCCAGTAAATATCGAGCCACTCCGAGGAATGGGTGTACTCGGGCCCGCCGCGCTGGATGTCGTGCGCGCTCTTGATGAAAAACTGCTTGATCTCGGAGATGATCGGAAACCGGTCCGCGCGCTCCTCCAGGAAGGCCTCGAACAAGTCGCGGTACGACACGCCGCAAACGTCGTGCAGTACAATGAGCGGAATCTGCATCACCTTGTCGAAGTGCAGGAATGCGGTCATCCAGCAGAACGTGCGGGTGCGCACCCAGTCCGCGCGCGGCATCGAACCGGTCGCGACGACGAGTTGCTGCACTTCGGAGACCTCTTCCCGCGATTCGGCAAGCGAGCCGTGGATGTTGATGATTTTCGTCTCCACGATTTCCATTCCATATTTTCTTTGATACTTGGGATCGCCCATCTCGGCATTCGGCAGGATGGTGAGATTGTTGAACTGGATGCGGTTGTGCTGGCCGTTCTCGACGACCGACGAGACCCCATTCGCGAACGACTCGTACGTCTCTCCCGGCAACGCCAGGATTAGATCGGAATACGTCTCCACCCGGTCGCGCGTGAAGCGCCGCTGCAACTCTTGGTAGGACTCGGTCGAAATATTCTCGCGCTTGATTGCTTCGAGCGTCTTTGGGTCCATCGATTGCAGAGAGATCGCAACACCCTTGTTGAGACCGGCGTCGGACAATAGTTTCTGGACCGCGTACGCGCGCTCCGTGCCGTTCTTGGTGTTCTGCACCGAGAGCGCCTTCGGGTAACCGAGCTTCTGTTTCGTATCGGCGACGTAGCGCGTGATGTCATAGTCGCGGGCGAGCATCCCGTAGTTGGCGTCGCAGCAGAAAATGAACTCGACCCGGTTCTGCGCAAACCAGTCCACTTCTTTCACCAAACGGTCCATATCGAACTGGCTTACCTTCGCAGCGATTGCGGAACCCCAGTCGCAGAATGTGCAGCGGAACGGGCAGCCTCGGTTGGTTTCCCACAGGATTAGCCATCTTTCCTGCGGGTTGGCCTTCATCAGCGGCTCGAAGACCTTGCCCAGATACGGCGAGGGAATCACCGAGATGTCCTTCAGCCGTTCCGCGCGCTGGTTGAAAACGAATTTGCCGTCAGCGCGCAGGTAGCTGACCGAGGGGATGCCTTCCCAGGTGCGCGACGGGAAGTTCTCTAGGATACCGAGGAAGATCGGCTCGCCTTCGCCGTGGACTGCAAGATCAATGAATGGGTTCGCGCGCAGGAACTCCTCCGCGCGGTCTGGCACCTGCGGTCCGCCGAACACAATCAACGTCTCGGGACGCCGCTCCTTGATCTGCCGCGCGATCTCGAGCGAGATGTGGATGTTCCAGACGTAGGTGCTGAAGCCTATTAGGTCGGCGTCGACCAGTTGCTCCACCGCCCGTTTCACCGGGACGCGGCAGTAGATCGGCAGCCGAAAGCTATAGCGTTCGGGATGCCGCGCATTCTTCTGCACGTACGCCTGCAGGAGGCCGGCGGCGTAGGGCAGATAGTTCTGCCCGGAGAAACTGTTGTTGATCTGCACCAGCCCGACAATGAGGGGCTCCCGGTTGTCCACCGGCGCCGGGATGTTTCCAGTAGCTACGGGGCGCACGACTCCCAGCTTGGCGAGCTTGTGGTTGAGATTCTGGATGTTGCTCATCGGCGCCGCAGTACCTAAGGCCTCTGGGTGAACGGGACAACCTATAAATTATGCCATAATTCAAATAGTTATGCAACCGTCCGGCACTCATGTCGGAGGAACTAAGTCACTTCGTCCTTGTGAAAATAGACGATCTGCGAGCCCAAAAAGTCGAAGCGCACCGGTACCTGGAGTAGCGTCTGAAGCGCGGCTCGGATCGCCGGCTGCCGCTCCGGGGGAGCGAACAGCAACATGAACCCGCCACCGCCCGCGCCTAGCAGCTTGCCGCCATACGCGCCGGCCTTGATTCCCGCGTCGTAAATCGCGTCGATGTCCGAATTGGTGATCTGCGAGGACAGCCCGCGCTTGATTAGCCATTGCTCATGCAACAGGCGCCCGAAATCTGCGAGCCGATCATGCTTGTCGAGCAGGACCTTCTGGGCCTCGTCCACGATTTGCATCATTTGGCGCAGGTCGGGCCGTTTGTTCGGGATGTTGCTGATTTGTTCCTTCGCGATGTCTGAAGCGGTGCGTGCATGGCCGCTGAAGAAAAGCATGATGTGCTGCTGCAGCCGCTCTAATATCTCCGGGCGAAGAATGAGTGGCTTGACGATGATCTCCTGGGCCCCGCCGAAGTCGATGCGATTCATGCCGCCGAATGCGGCGTTGGTCTGATCTTGCGAGCCAACATTCTCCTTGATCAAGTCCTGTTCGATATGGATGGCCTCGATCGCGAGCTGCCTCTTAGAGGGCATTTCGTGCTTGAGCGCATAAAGCGCGTGCAGCAGGCCCACGGTGAAAGTGGAGCTGGACCCCAGCCCGGATCGCGCCGGCACGTCGGCGTGGTGCACGATGTCCACGCCGCCCTCGAGCTCCATGAACTTCAGGCAGGCGCGGACGGCGGGGTGTTGTATCTCGTCCACCGCCTGCGCCTCCTCGCGCTTGTAGTACCGGATCAGGTACTTGAAATTGTGATAGGGCGGCAGGTAGCGGCAGGTGATATAACAGTACTTGTTGATCGAGGCGCTGATCACCGCCCCGCCGTGCTCGCGGTACCAGGCCGGGTAATCGGTGCCGCCGCCGAAAAAAGAGACCCGGAACGGCGTTCTGCTGATGATCACAGCGCCGCTTTCGCGCTCACGGCGGCGCCTAGACTGCTGATGCACATCATTCTACGAAGCGGCCGAGCTCGTCTCGCTGGGACAGGATCGGGTTTTTGATCGGCCACCACAGCTTCAACTGCGGATCGTTCCACTTGTAGGTGAACTGGCCCCTGGGATTGTAGTAAGAACTCTGCTTGTAGTGAAAGATCGCCTGTTCGCTCAGCACGATGTGGCCGTTGCCGTGCTTGGGCGGTATCAGCACCTGGCAGCGATTAGTGTCGGACAGCACGAAAGACTGCCACTCGCCGAATTTCCCGGAATCGCGGTCGCAGTTGACGACTACCAGGTAAAACTTGCCGTGCAGGCACGACACGAGCTTCCAGGTCTCCGCGTCGCCATGCACCCCGCGCAGCACGTGCCGCGCGGACACCGAGATGTCGTCCTGCACGAACCTGACGGGGATGCCGTGCTCCTGATAGACCTTCTCGTTGTAGGTCTCGAGGTAATACCCCCGGTGGTCTTCGAAGGCCTCGGGCCGGATGGAGAGAACGCCTTCGAGTTTCGTCTTGCTGACGTGCATGGGTAATTTCCCCTGTGCCGTAGTGGCCTACGACAAGGATAGCGGCTAATCACACCGGCCGCCACACGACGAAGGAATAACCTTCCTGGTAGCGGCTGCCGAAATACATCCGCCTGACTTCCATGATTTTCAATTTCCCCTCTGCTTCGAGCATCCTGAGCCGGGGTAGATACCCCGAAAGGTAGCCGCGCTTGCGATGGTACTTAAGTGCGAGATAGTCCAGCAGATTTTCTTCATCGTAAAGGTCTTCGATGGGCTCCATATTGAGGCAGACTACCGGCTTCTTCTCCAGGAGAAAATCGAGAAATGCGCCGTGCCGCGGGCCGACCTGCTCCAGCGCGCTGATCGTCATGACGGCGCTTCGCGTGTCGAGCCGGATGCCCAGGTCCGGATTGAAAAAATCGAACCGCATGCCGGAGATGTCGAGCCGGTGCTGCTTCCCGATGAAATTCACCATCTCGCAGGCCGAAGGCGACCAGTCCAGTCCGTAGAGCCTGAGACCCGGCATCTGCTGCGCCAGCGCTACGAGGTTGAAGCCGGTGCCGCAACCGAATTCGTAGACCGACTCAACGCCCGCGAAGTACTTCTGGAAGTAGAATGCGCGGCAGACTTGGAAGAAAGCGAGTTCGAAGGCGGGGCTATGCGGTAGCACGTAGCGCTGATTGAGCCGCACCGGCTGGTCCGGCTTGATGAATTTCGGGACCAGTGCCTCGAGTTCGAAATGCGAACCGGCGAAGTTTTCGAAGGTCTCGGCCCAGCACCGCTCCCAGAGTTCCTCGCGCTGCGGACCCACCTGCGTCGTCGCGCCGGAATCGATGTGTCGCAGGATGCCCAGAATGATTCCGTCACGCTTTGCCGGAGAAAGTTCTTCGTACGAGAAGTCCGCCTTCGAGATCAGATCGAGGCAGGTCTTGGGCATCTCGTTCGCTGCGACACCGAATTGCCGCGCGAATTCTACGGTAGAATATTGCACGCTGATCAGAACGCCCCCTTGAATCTATTCTCGCAGCGCCGCGCACCCTCGCTAGATGCTACCGGATGGCACCCATACTCCGAGCCGACCCCAAGATCACCTGTTCCAACCTTTGGAAGGCGGTAACAGCAACTCTTCCGATGCGAAAAAGGGAAGGGAACAACCGCGAAATTATAGCACCGCAACTTTTCTGAGTGCTCTCGACCATGTAGTCCTGCTATCGGGCGCAGCCGCAATATCGTTGATCACTTCATTGTGCAGTTTTTGCTGTTAAGCTTCGGGCGGCCGAAGGGTTAAGCAATCCGGGTTCACGGTCCAGGCGGGAATGCGATGTTCTATCGGGGCAAGCGCCTCTTGGTGACGGGCGGCTCGGGATTCGTGGGGAATCATTTCGTGCGCGCGCTTGTGGAGCAGGGCGCGCGCGTCCGCGTTCCCATCCACCGGCGGCCGATGGTCGTTCAAGACCCGCGCATCGAACGGGTGCAGGCCGATTTGTCGCGGATGGACGATTGCAGGGCGGTCTGCGAAGGCATCGATTATGCGATTCACGCGGCAGGCAGCGTCGCATCCGCCGGCGTATCCGCCGATAACGCAATTGCATCAATTGCGACCAACCTGGTGTTGACCGCGCAGCTGATGCAGGCCGCTTCCGAGACGGGTATCCAGCGGTTCCTGGTATTCAGCAGCAGCACGGGCTATCCGGCGGCCGGTCATCCCGTAAAGGAGGAAGAGTTGTGGAGCGGGCCTCCGCACCCATCCTACTTCGGCTATGGTTGGATGCGCCGCTACCTGGAGCGCATGGCCGAGTTCGTCGCGTCGAAGTCGGGCATGGGCATCGCTCTCGTCCGGCCCACCGCGATTTACGGGCGCCATGACAATTTCGATGCGCAGACCAGTCACGTCATACCGGCGCTCATCCGTCGAGCCGTGGCGAGAAAGGATCCGTTTGAAGTGTGGGGCACCGGCAACGAAATGCGGGATTTTCTGCATGTCACGGACCTTGTCCGCGGCTGCCTGCTGATGCTGGAGAAACACGCGGTCTGCGATCCGGTCAATCTCGGGTACGGCAAGACGGTGACAATCAGCGAAGTTGTCAAGAGTATCCTGAAGGCAGCCCGGCACGAAAACGCCCGGGTCGTGTTCAATCCGTCGATGCCGATCGCGATTCCGGTGCGAATGGTGGATATATCGAAGGCGCGCAAGCTTCTGGGATTCGAGCCATCCGTTTCACTGGACGACGGGCTGGCCGACACCGTGAAGTGGTATCGGGAGAATTACGCAGCTGTGGCGCGAGGCGGCTGACAAGAAATGTACCTGGAAGGGAAACGATTGTTCATCGCGGGTGGCACCGGCTTGGCCGGCAGCGCGGTGCTACGCTGTGTGCTAGAGGCGGCCGGCGATATCCGAGTGCGCGTGTCCCGTCGCGACGGCGCGGGCGGGCTCGTAAGCGACGCGCGGGTCGAATACGTTACGGGAGACCTTACGCGGGCGGAGGATTGCGCGCGCCTTGCCGCTGGATGTGATTGCGCGGTGCTAGCGGTGGCCCGGACAGGTGGTGCCCGCCAGGCCCGGGAGCGTCCCTGGGAGCAAGTTACCGACAATATCGTCATGGATGCCCGGCTGCTGGAAGCGCTGCACGCGGCCGGCGTGCGGCGGACCATCTATGTCGGCACCGGCAGCGCTTATCAGGATTTCCCCGGGGCCATTAAAGAGGACCAGCTCGATTGGGCCGCCGATCCGCCCGCCGCGTACTTCGGTGTCGGTTGGGCCAAGCGCTGCTCGGAAAAACTATGTCGCTTCTGGCACGATGTGGGACGGATGGAAATCCTGGTCGCCCGATTGGCTAATGTATACGGACCGCACGCGCGCTTCGACCCCGGGTCGTCACATTTCGTGGCCGCCCTGGTACGCAAGGCCGTGGCCGCAGACGATCCTTTTGTCGTGTGGGGGAGTCCGGAGGTGGCCCGCGACATTTTATTTTCCGATGATTTCGGACGCGCCGTCGTTGCGATGCTGGAGGCGACGGACATCCATTTCGACGTGTTCAATATCGGATCCGGACGCGTCACCACGGTCGGTGAAGTTGCGCGGTTGGCGCTGCGCTTCGCAGGCCACAAGCCGGCGCGGATTGTGTACGATAACGCTTCCCCGACCACCATTGCTCACCGCGTGCTGGATTGCGCGAAAGCGCGCGATGTCCTGGGATGGAAGCCCGAGGTAATGCCCGAGGAGGGCATACGCCTGACCGTGGACTGGTGGAAGGCCAACAGGGAAACGTGGCGAAGATGAAAACCGAGAAACATGACGCGATCGTGCTCTCAAGCGAAAGCGAGAAGGACATCCAGTCGGCCTTCTATAAGCAATTCTGCTCGAGCCCGCTGCCGGCGGATGAAATGCTGCCCAACCTGGGCCTGTTTCTGACTTCGAAGTCCCTGTCCAGAATGCTGTTCTACTACGAGATCTACCGCAAGATCCTGAACACTCACGGCGTAATCATCGAATTCGGCGTCCGTTGGGGCCAGACGCTGGCCCTGATGTCGGCGATGCGGGGCATTTTTGAGCCGTTCAACCGTCATCGGAAGATCATCGGCTTCGACACGTTTGCGGGATTTCGCGGCATGGGGCCCGAAGACGGTGACCGTTGCAAGTCTGTGGACGGCTCGTTCTCGGTCAGCAAAGATTATGAAATTTACCTGGAGAAATTGCTGAGTCTCGGCGACAGCCTCAATCCGATTCCGCATCTCAAGAAATTCGAGCTGGTCAAGGGCGACGCCCTGAAGACGGTCCCGGAGTACCTCAGGCGTCATCCGGAAACCATCGTCTCGCTGGCGATTTTCGACTTCGACATCTACCAGCCGACGAAGGCGGCTCTGGAGGCCGTCAAGCCCCATCTCATGAAAGGCTCCGTGCTGGTTTTCGACGAGTTGTGCGACGACATCTTCCCGGGGGAGACCCTCGCGCTGGCCGAGGTGCTGGGGCTCAACAATGTGCGCGTTCAACGCATGCCCATGACGGCGCGCATCTCGTACCTGGAAGTGGATTGAGTTCCTCGTCGATGCACCTGTCCTGCAAGCAGATCCGGCGCGATATCCTTTTCTCTTCCCGCGCAAGCGGCCACGGCCACATCCCGACGAGCTTTTCCGTCGTCGAGATGATATTTGCCGTGTACGGTAGCATGAAGCACGATCCCGCCAACCCGGGCTGGGATGAGCGCGACATCTTCATCCTGAGCAAGGGCCACGCCGCGTTGGGTTTTTACTGCGTCCTGGCGCAAGTCGGTTACTTTCCCGTCGAGGAAGTAAAGACATTCGGCGCCTTCATGTCGAAGTATGGTTGCCACCCGGACCGGCGCAAGGTGCCTGGCGTCGAGGTCTCCACCGGCTCGCTCGGCCACGGCATCGGCGTGGCGGTCGGGATGGCGCTTGCCTTCAAGCTTCAGGGCAGCCCGCGGCGCGTCTACACGCTCGTCGGCGACGGCGAGGTGAACGAAGGCAGCACGTGGGAAGCCATCATGGTGGCGGTCAATCTGGGCCTTGACAACCTTGTCATTCTGCTCGACTTCAACAAGTCGCAAGTCCGATCGCTGCAGATTCACAACCCTGCCGAGCGATTGCGCGCGTTCGGCTGCGAAGTATTCGACGTGGACGGGCACCACGTGGATCAAGTCAAGGCGGCGCTGCATGCCGGAAGCGGCGCGGTGAAGGCCGTGGTCGGCAATACCATCAAGGGCTACGGCTGCCGGACGCTCGAGCAGAACATATTCGAATGGCATCGCAAATCGCCGGACGAGGCGCAACTCGAAATGCTGCTGCGTGAGCTGGATTCCGGGAGTTCCGCGCCGTGAGGCGGCAGTTCAGAGACACGGTCATGGATCTTGCCGCCCGCGACGATCGGGTCGTGGTGATCCTCGGGGACATCAGCCATTACCTGTTCAACGCGTTCCAGGAGAAGTATCCGTCGCGCTTTTACAACATGGGCGTTTGCGAGAACGCCCTGGTAAGCATTGCGGCGGGTCTCGGAGCGCAGGGATTCCATCCGTTCGTGCACACGATCGCGCCGTTTATTACGGAGCGCAGCCTCGAGCAGATCAAGCTCGATATGTGCTACAACGAGTTCGGCGGAAACATACTGTCATGCGGGGCGTCCTTCGACTATGCCTGGGACGGTGCAACCCATCATTGCTACACCGATCTGGAAATCCTTCGCCTGCTCCCCGGAATGGAGGTAATTCAGCCGGGGTCCCGGAAAGAGCTCGACACCTTGCTTCGCAGTCAGTACAACAATGGCCGGCCGACCTACTTCAAGCTCTCCGATCATCCTCACACCATCGATCTAAACGTCGAGTTCGGCCGGGCGGTCGTGATGAAAGACACGGGCGCGGCGCTGACGGTCGTGACCGCCGGCCCGCTCCTCGCCAACGTGCTCGAGGCCTGCAAGGACCTGTCGGTGAATCTGGTGTACTTCCACACGATCAAGCCGATCGATACCGAGGTACTCGCGCGTTTCCGGCACACGCAATTCCTCGTGGTGCACGACGGATTCGGCTTGCGCGAGGCGATCAACGAAATGCCTGGCGTGCGCACCTGGTACCATGGCCTGCCGGATCAATTCTGCGTCTGGTACGGCACCGTCCACGACATCAGGCGCCGCATCGGCCTCGATCCGGCTGGGATACGTCAGGTGGTCACATCGTTCGTCGCCAGCGGCTGATGAGTAGAACGCGGGACAGCCTCCCGGCTGAGGGACGTATCGGCGCGAGGCGCCCGCGGGAGGTGCGAGATCGGGTGCTTGCCCGTTCAACCGGCCCTTAAGGGCGAGCGTGGAAGCCGCGTTAGTAGATAACTCGCGATCACCCCGACCGGCACCGCGACGTAGATCCCGCCGTCCAGGATCAGCCGGACGACCTCTTCGAATGGGACGCAATGCACGCTTTCCACCTCCTTGTCGTGCGGTTTGCGCCGCTCGAACTCTTCGCGCGAAAGCGCCATGCGGAAGATGTAGACGAGGCTGGGTATTCGATCCGGTGACGCGGATATCGGCGGCATAGGCTTCAGGCGGCCCGGATCGCTGACGGCAATTCCGGTTTCCTCGGTGAATTCGCGCGCGGCGCCGGCAACGGCAGTCTCGTTAGCCTCGATGGCACCGGCCGGGAGCTCGAGGGTGGTGTCCCCGATCACCGGCCGGGGCACCCGTATCATCACGATGCCGCTGTCCTCGACGACGGACAGCACGACCACGTGTCGCTGCTGGAACTCCGTGGTGAAGTATCCACCGCGGTTGCGCACCGCGAACCACTCGTTCTCGTGAATAGTGGTGACCGGCGCGAGATCGGGGCAGGCGACCGCTGTCAGGCGCCGGTCCCAATCGCCGTTTGGCGGCCAGGAAACGGGATTCGCGAGCTTCATATCATCGTGTCAGGAAAACCTCTCCCGAGCGCACCCGGTGGCGCCAGTAGTCGAGCAGATCCTGCATCGTTTTCTCGAACGGGATTTCGGGCGTCCACCCGGTATGCTTCGTGAACTTCGAGGTATCCGGAATCTGAAGATCGGCATCGATCGGGCGCAGCCGGTCCGGATCCGCTTCCACCTTGACGTCCTTGCGCGTTGAAAGCGACAGGAGGTGCCTGAGCATGTTACCTATCGTGCAGGAATGAGCGCCGCCGATGTTGTAGTACTCACCGGGCACGGGCTTCACCGTAACAAGCATATGGTACGCCCGCACCGCATCGCGCACGTCGGACCAGGTGCGCAGCGACTCGAGATTGCCGACCTTGATGACCGGGGGAATCAGGTTTTTCTCGGCCATCGCGATCTGTTTGGCGAAGGTGGACTCGGCGAACACGTCACCGCGGCGCGGCCCGGTGTGCGTGAACATGCGCGTCGTCATCACCTTCTGCCCGTAGGCTTCGGCGTGGAAGCGCCCGACCAGGTCGGTGCCGACCTTCGAGATCGCGTAGGGCGAGGCGGGGCGGAACGCGCATTCCTCGCCGATCGGTAGTTTCTCCTTCGAGACTCGTCCGTACACCTCGGAAGAAGAGCATACGTGGATCACCGGGTCGATTCCGGGAAAGCGCCGCAGTGCCTCGAGCAGCCGCGCGGTACCTTCGATATTGGTGTCGTAGGTGTCGAGCGGCGAAGTGAAGCTCGTCATCGGATAGCTCTGGGCGGCGAGGTGAAACACGTAGTCCGGTTTTGCCTGCTCGACCACGTTCTGGATCGAGATGTAGTCGCGCAGGTCGCCGTATACAAAGAACACGCGGTCACGGCGGTTGACCCGGTCGAGCAGGTGCTTCACGTTGTCGAGGGGGCTGCGCCAGCGGCACATGCCGTAAACGTCCCAGTCAGTGTGCTCGAGCAGATAGTCGGCGAGATGCGAACCGACCATGCCCGAGATGCCCGTGATCAGCGTTTTGGATCTAGACATGACTGGGCACGAGGGACGGCGCCGTGGGAATCATTTCACGAGCGCGAGGACAATGCGGAGGCGCAACGCACGACGCAAGGAACCCTTCTCCAAATGCATCGGTCCGTCTTTGCGCGGTACTTCCGCGGGACCTGCGATGGGGTCCCGCAAGAAGACGTGGATACCGCAGCCTTCGTACCCGCACTCGATGAGGCAGTGCGATAAATGCGAGCCGATAAAATCGGCATCGCAAGTGGCAAGGACGCTATGCTGCGTCATGGAGACAAGCATTATCTATTATTCCAAACACCTGCTTTCAGCTGCCGCTGTCTAGCGGACAGTTGGGCGTAGCACGCTTCCAGACATTGCTCCCATGAGGGCAATCGGATGCCGAAGCGCCGTAAAAATTTCTCGTTGGAAAGTCGGGAGTTTTTCGGTCTGTGCGCAGCGGTAGGATACTCGCTCGAGGAAATTGGCAGGATGCGGGCAGCCCTCGCGAGGGACTGCTTTTCCAGCTGCGCGATTTCGATCGCAAACCCGTGCCACGACGTATATCCTGCGGCCGTGATGTGATAGACGCCGCGGGCGTCCCCGAGCGCCGCAGGGGTATGGCGGCGCAGGAGCTCCGCGCTTGCGTGAGCGAGCGCTTCCGCAGAGGTCGGAGCGCCGATCTGGTCGGACACCACGCGCAGTTCCTGCCTTTCCCGCAGCAGGCGGCGAATCGTCAGCAGGAAGTTCTTGCCGCGCGCCGCGTACACCCAGCTCGTGCGCAGTATCAGGTGGTGGCCATCGATGCTGCGGATCGCCTGCTCGCCCGCGAGCTTACTGCGGCCGTAGGCGTTGAGAGGATTAGGGAGGTCCTCCTCGAGATACGCCGTGTCCTTGGTCCCGTCGAACACGTAATCGGTCGAGTAGTGGAGGAACAAGGCTCGCGCGCGCTTCGCTTCTTCGGCGAGGACGGCTACGGCTACGGCGTTGATCGCTTGGGCGGCATCCCGTTCGGTTTCCGCCTGATCGACCGCGGTGTACGCCGCGGCATTGACGAGCACATCGGGCCGCACCGACCGAACCGCCGAAACGATTTGGTCTGGCACCGCGAGATCCAGACTACTACGATCGAAGGCGATGAGCTCGCCGAGCGGCGCAAGCGCGCGCGCGAGCTCCCACCCGAGCTGCCCGTTCTTTCCCGTCAGCAGAATTTTCACGGAAACACTTCGGCGTCCCGGAGCCGCACGCCCGCGGCGTCTTTGGCAGACAGCGTGGGCGCGCCCGGGAGGGGCCAGTCGATATGGAGCTCCGGATCGTCCCAGAGAATGCAGCACTCGTGCTCCGGCGCGTAGAAGTCGGTCGTCTTGTAGAGCACTTCGGCGAATT